>Ga0209204_1003857_pt1 | contig 10654 bp, 10 predicted proteins | sample AD_JPNMR2_MetaG_FD_184425 | JGI IMG/M metagenome (GOLD analysis project Ga0209204, IMG submission 184425) | Active sludge microbial communities of municipal wastewater-treating anaerobic digesters from Japan - AD_JPNMR2_MetaG (SPAdes) (version 2) | ecosystem: Engineered > Bioreactor > Anaerobic... | reverse complement strand
GCAGCACCTGCGTCACCGTCTCATCCATCCCCAGGACCGGCGACGACCGCAGGTCCTCCTTCATCCGCTTCCACAACGGCTCCAGTTCCTCACTCACCCGCAGAATCATCCGGGCCATGGTCCCCCGCCCCAGTTCAAGCCCGATCCGCTGGAGCGTCCCTTCCTGTCGATATAACGGCAGCCCATCCACATACTTACTCACGATGATGAATGCCGCCGTGCTGTTGGCATACTGGCTCCCCTTCGCTATCTTCGCTGGCGCCGGAGCGCTGACAATGGCCGGTTCGTCGTGGCCAATGAAGTCGTCGCAGGTGCAGGGGCCGTACTTTCGCCGCACATGCACCCTCACCACCACCTTCGCCGGGATAATCTCCACCTCTTCGCTCCGCTCTTCCCCAATTACCGGCCGTTCCTTCGCACACCACGGACAGGCGCGAGCTGCTTCATCAAGCTCGTGGAGCACCTCTATCCGTTCAATGTCTCCCCGAATCCGTCGCCGGCCGCTCCCGGGGGCCTTCTTCCGGCGGTGGGTGGTGATGGCCGGTCCTTTCGACGCAGCCTCAGGGGCCTCTTGTATCTCGTTCTGAGCGGTGAGTTCGGCCTCGTTGAACAGCTTCCCCTGTTCCTTCGGTTCGTCTTTGGGAAACCGTTCACTCCTCGGCCCGTACAGCAATTGCTGCAACACATGAATGGTATGCCGCGCCTTCTGGAGTTCTACCTCCTTCTCGGCAAGCTGCTCTTCTTTTTCGGCCAGGGCTTCTTGTTTCTCGGCGAGGGCTTTTTCCTTTTCGGTGAGCGCTACTTCTTTCGCCGCCAGCGTTTCCCGCAGCGTCTGGATCTCGGTGATGAGTTCTTCCCGGCTTGTACTGCTGGCAACGGCGCTTTCCATGGGCCCACCATACCACACCTCGACAGAAAAGTAAATTCGATGGCTCTACGTGAGTCGGCTGTACTGCAACTCCGGAAATCGCTTCCAGAAATCTATCCCCTCAAGAAGCATCGCAAGTTCTTCTTCCGTCAGTGTCACGGGCTCGGTGGTGCTCTGCTCCCGGGGCCACGGGAAGGTTCCCCGTTCAAGCCGCTTGGTCCACAGGCAAAAGCCGTTTCGGTCCCAGTACAATATCTTGAGGACCCGCTTACTCTTCCCGCAGAAGAGAAACAGGTCTCCGCTGAATAACGGCGCCTTCCACTCCCGTTCTACCAGCGCCGCAAGGCTGTAGGCCTGCTTGCGCATGTCCGTCGGCCCGCTCCGGAGGTATATCCGCAGCCGGCTTACCTCTGGCCACATACCCCAACCACCGCCCGCAGGGCCGCTTCTAACGCTCCCTGTTCCACCGGCCCCTGCCACTCAAGCACCCACCCAGTCTCTCCCTGAATGATGAGTCGGGGGAAGGGCCCCTTCCGCTCGATTTCAGGACTACTCCAGGACCAGAGAGCCCCTTCGCTCGAGCGAAGGGGACTGGTCTTTCTTGCTATCTGTACCGGCAGAAAACCGGGCCGTTCGCCCGGGCCATGGTGCTCGGCATTCTGCCGCACTTCCCGCTGCCATCGCTGGACGGTCCTCTGGTTAAGACCCCGTTCTGTGCAAAACTCCCGCAGGCTTTTCCCGCTTGATTCTAATTCAGCGAGGAGGGCCCGCCGCTCACCCTCGGTGTATCGCTTCATGCTCGTATCCTCCGCCACCGAGCTTACCACACCTCCTTATCTTGTACAGATGCGCTCATGGCAGCGGATACGATAGAACTTTTGGGATGAAAAGGAAAGGCGAAAAAAAAAAGGAGGGATTAAGGGGATTGCGTACAGAAGGGAGCTTAAAAAGAAGTGTTACAGAGAAACTGAGAGGAAAGGAACTGTAAGAGGGGAGGAATCTTTTTTAAATTATTACCGATATTTATTACCGTAACCCGTCCACGAGCCACTGGATGATTACATTCAGCCGTTTTTCGATGGCCGAGGGCATGTGTACCTGGGAGGCAATAAGTGCAGGTACTTCCGAACCTGCAAGGGCATAGATAAGAATTCCCTCGGTAAGAGGTTCAAGATAGATTTGGGCTACAAGCTTTTGTTCCCCAATGATCGGAATAATACCGTAGGTAAGACTTCGGGCATTTGTCAGGGTATAGAGGAGCCCCTCGTCCCATTGTTCCAGATCTGCCTGATAAAAACAGGTGCCGAAGTTGGCATCTTTTAGCTTGATAAACAGGGTTTCCCGTTCGGGAACACTGGTAAATCCCGAGGGATCGGGGAGAGCCCTCTGATTGCGCAGTGATTCTATCCGGGTAACCTCTTCAAAAAGGGGAATATCCTTGTTTCGGCTATGGGAATGGTACAGTCGTCCTGAAAGGTCCCGGGTCCGGGAGAGGGCCCCATAGATACGCAACATCTCAAATGAAGAACCAGGGGGGAATACGGTTGGGACGGCGGAATCTTTTGATACTTGAGGTGATGCTTGAGGGCCCGTCGATTTTCGTGGCACCAGCCTGAGGGCTTCTACGAAAAAAGTAACATTTCGTTTCTGTACTATTCTCTCCCAGGGGAAAGAGGGATTCGTAGCCGGAAGATAGCGGAGGCGTTCTTTTGCTGGTTTTTCTTCCGTAACTCGAAGAATCCCCCCCTCAGTACTGGCTTCTTTCAAGAGAGCCCCTTCTGCTGCTAGCGGATAGAGTTCTGTAAACGAGCGAAGTTGCCGGGATGATGAAGTTTCCTGGTTTGATGCCCCCAGAGGAATCTGACTTATCCAGAGACCGACAAGGAGAAGCCTAAAAAACGCAGGCACCGCAACGGCTATGGAAGTGAATTTGATTTGAGTTCTCCCTCCGATTGTATCATGAATACCACTATTTTCAGGAAGCATTAATAGGCCCCCTTTCCCCGGAATACCACGCCGATGGTCTTATAGAGAATCCAGATATCGAGCCAGATAGACCAGCTCTGAATATAGTAGGTGTCAAAGGCAACCCGTTCGGTATAATCCGTGTCAGAGCGACCTGACACTTGCCAGAGGCCGGTGAGTCCCGGTTTTACCGAAAACACCCGTTTAAAGCTCTTCCCGTATCGTTCAATTTCGGCTTCTACAATGGGGCGGGGGCCTACAAGGCTCATTTCATTCTTTATAATGTTGATAAGTTGAGGGAACTCATCAAAACTGGTTTTTCGTAAAAAACGGCCAATCGGCGTCACCCGGGGGTCATTCTTTAATTTAAAAGTGGCTTCCCACTCTTTTCGGGCTTCCGGGTCCTTTTCCAGAAGTTCCGCAAGCCGCTTATCCGCATCTACCACCATAGAACGGAATTTATAGGCCTTAAAGGGTTTCCCATCGCGCCCGATCCGGGTGTGTTTATAGAGCACCGGTCCGGGGGAAGAAATTTTTATAAGCAGGGCAATAAGAAGAAAGAGGGGAAGTAACAGGATACCCCCAACAGTAACCAGAAAGAGATCCAGGATCCGCTTTTTTATACGGTTCCAGGGCATAAGGAGTTGTTGGCTCGTGGCAAGACCAAGGATCCCATCAAAATCCCGGACCGACATCCACATGTTGGTCAGGCCGAAAAAGTCAGGGATGAGCACATTGTATTTAAACGCCGAGACCGACTCATCAAGAATATCCGCCAGGCGCCGCCGATCCGTACCGGGCATGGCTACGATGGCCATCTTAATGTTGTAGGTCTGTACCAGGTATGGTCCTAGGGATGTGTCATGGATCACCGGAACTCCCCGATAGCTATCACCGGTTGTAGGGTCATCATCAAGAAAAAGAACGGGAATATAACCTACCGCAGGATTATCCATAAGGCGATCCGCCACAAGCCTTCCCGATTTACCACATCCGTAAATCACCGCGGGGATTCCCCAGAATCGGGTCTGGCTTATCAGGGCTCTCATGAGGGAACGACAGATAAGCAAAAACCATACGGAGAAGATCCAGCTTATGAAAAAGGCAACCATTTCAGGGGTAATCTGGTAGCCCCCATCGATGGCCATGAAAAGAAGGATAGCTCCATGTCCTACTACTGATCCTACCGCAAAGCGGCGAAGTTCCTCTGCCGGGGCGAGACTTACCCCAGGATAGAGGTTATTTACATAAAACAAAAGAATGAAGGCCGGCACGAAGGGCCAGTAGGTAACAAAGGACCTGAAGCTAATGATGGAAAGATCATAGGCGTTTACCAGGAAGAATCCCGTTCCAAAGGAGAGCATGATGGCGATGAAATCAGAAATGATGAATGCAATTGCCGCGTACGCAGAGGTAGTATGGCGGTACCGCTTAGTGTACCAGCTATCAAATTCACTGATGGTCATGGGCACCTCACCTTCTCATGATACCACAGGAACCACTGGCAGAACAATGCAAGCCCCTTTTCAATCGGCGTAGTCGGTTTCCACCCCACAGCCCCTTCAAGGTCCCTTACATCCGCTGCCGTAGAAAGGACATCCCCTTTCTGAAGAGGAAGGTATCGCTTTTTTGCCTCCTTTCCAAGGTTGACCTCTAAAATCCTGATAAAATCAGAAAGTTTTTCTGGTTTGTTGTTCCCGATATTGTAAAGGACGAAGGGGGCTGAAGAAGTGGCAGGATCTCCGGTAGTTCCGTTTCTCTGTCCCCCAGGGGGGCGTCCCAAAAGCCGCACTATTCCTTCGATTACATCGTCGATATAGGTAAAGTCCCGATACATGTCTCCATGATTGTATACTTCTATGGGCTCCCCGGAAAGGATAGCCCGGGCAAACTTAAAATAAGCCATATCGGGCCTTCCCCAGGGGCCATACACAGTGAAAAAACGAAGGCCGGTGGTGGGTATGCCATACAGATGAGAGTACGTGTGGGCCATGAGCTCATTAGCCCGTTTGGTGGCCGCATAGAGGCTAATAGGATGGTCAACCCCATCATGGACACTGAAGGGTTGTTTGCTGTTAAGGCCATACACCGAAGAACTGGATGCATACACCAGGTGGGAAACCTGGGTGTGGCGACAGGCCTCCAGAATAGATAAAAAGCCGGTGATATTGCTCTGGGTATAGGCAAAGGGATGATCAATACTGTACCGAACCCCCGCCTGGGCTGCGAGGTGAATCACCGCATCAAAGTGGTGACAACGAAACATCTGTACCACCGATTCGTAATCCTCAAGATTCAGGCGGATAAAGGACCCGGTAGTATAGACCGTGCTTTGCACTTCTTTACCATAGGTTTCTACTTCCCGGGAGAACCCCAGTTCTCCAAGGCGATCGAATTTGAGGGTTGGGTCATAATAGTCGTTTATGTTATCAAGACCAAGGACCCGGTGGCCTTCGGTAAGGAGCCGCTTACACAGATGGAATCCGATGAAACCGGCTGCCCCGGTAACAAGATAGGTGCCCATTATATTTTTTCCCATATTGTTTTTGTTTGTTGGTACATATGTTCAAAGGTAAAATGCTGGACAAAGCGCTGTCGTCCTGCCATCCCCATTTGGTAGCGGAGCTCTGGATTTTCAAGAAGCTCCCTCAGATTCATGGTAAGCCTTGTCACCTCTCCCCGGGGGACGAGAAAGCCCGTTTCCCCATGGATTACCGCTTCTCGACTCCCTCCCACATCGGAGGCAATGACCGGTAAGCCCTCTCGCATGGCCTCAAGAATAGAACGGGGAAAGCCTTCCCAGTGAGAGATGAGGAGATACAGGTCCGCCTGTCTTAGAAATTCTGTCACCGACCTTTGTTGGCCCGTAAAGGTGACCCGATCGGCGAATCCAAGGCGCTGTACCTCCTGTTGTGCCCACGCCATACGGGGCCCATCACCAATAAGGGTAAGGTGCCAGGGAAGGTCCTGAAGATCTGCCAGGGCCTTAAAAAGGGTAGGGTGATCCTTCTGCTCTTGAAAACGGGCGATCATCACGAGTTCGATAGGTCGTGTATCTTCTGGCCCATTGCCGATAGAGGAGGAACCCTTTCCCTGGCTAAACTCGGTGAACTTTTCTGGAGGAAGGGTATCGGGCATGCCGTTATGGATGATCTTCATTTTTGTGGCTGGAACCACATGATAATGGCGGGCCAGCTGATAATCGTATTCGGATACTACAATGATTTTTTTACAAAGTCGGGCGCAGATGTATTCGGTAGAAAGCACAAAAATCTTTTGCACCAGGGATATCCCTTCGGCAAATTGCCAGCCATGGGCGGTAAAAATAGCAGGAACCCCGCAGAGGAACGCCGCGACTCGGCCGACGAGGCCTGCCTTGGCGGTATGACAACTGACGAGGGTAGGTTTTTCTTTTCTTATGATGCGGATCAACTGGATAATGGCTTTGATATCCAGAAGAGGGTTGATGCTCCGTTGTAATGCCGGAAGAGCAACCCAGGGGGTTTGCTGGTTTTCTAAGAGGTCGGTAAATATTCCCTTTTGGCCACAGGCCACAAGGCACTGATAGCCATCTTGTTGGGCCGCCCGGGCGAGATCTTTTACATGTACCTGGGCACCTCCTAAAAGATCGCCCCGGGTGATAACAAAGAGTATTTTCTTCTGGTTCATCGTTGGAGTAAAAGAAAAAGTAATGCTTCTTGCAGGATGCTTTTCGGGAGCAAAGGACAAGCCTCTGAAATTGGCTGAGAATAAATGACCTGGACTTTTCCTATTGGGTACAGGGAATGCTTATTCCCTTCCATGATGTTCCACGAAGTCCGCATAGGCCCGCCGAATTCCTTCCTGCAGGCTTACCTTTGGTTTCCATCCCAAAGCAGTGAGACGGGAAGAGTCCAGAAGTTTTCGGGGCGTCCCGTTGGGTTTACTCGTGTCCCACACAATACGACACGTGCGGCCCGGGCTATCTTCATAGACGATTTTCTGAATCAGCTCTGCCAATTCCCGGATGGTTACTTCCTGGCTTGAGCCCACGTTGATGAACTCCCCAATATCAGAGGCATCATACTGTTCCATAAGGTAGATTGCCGCATCCGCCAGGTCATCGCTGTATAAGAATTCCCGGTACGGAGAACCATCGCCCCATAATACTACCTCGTCAGTGCCCTGTGTTTTTGCTTCATGGAACTTTCGGATAAGGGCGGGTAGCACATGGCTATTAAAAGGGTGATAATTATCGTTAGGCCCATACAGATTGGTAGGCATGAGAGAAATAAAGTTGGTCCCATACTGGCGGTTATAGGAAGCACAGAGTTTTATTGCTGCAATTTTAGCGATCGCATAGGGTTCATTGGTGGGTTCCAGGGGGCCAGTGAGGAGGTGCTCTTCTTTCATTGGCTGGGGAGCAAATTTAGGATAGATACAGCTTGAGCCAAGATTGAGGAGCTTTCGTACCCCATAGCGATGGGATGCGTCAACCACGTTGAGTGCTATGGCAAGATTGATGTAAATAAACTCTGCAGGATAGGTGCTGTTAGCCCCGATACCTCCTACTTTTGCCGCCGCAAGAAACACATAATCTGGCCGTTCGGTTTCAAAAAAGTGATACACCGCGGCCTGGTTTGTTAAATCCAGTTCTGCGTGGGTCCTGAGGATCAGGTTGGTATAGCCCCGTTGTTGCAATTGTCGGACTATTGCGCTTCCCACAAGGCCCCGGTGGCCCGCTACAAATATTTTTGCGGTTTTTTCCATATTTTAACCCCAATGTTATCTATTAGTTTTATAGTTTTATGCTCTCCCCATTTACCCAGCGGCGTGTAATTCGGAGAGGCTTTTCAAAACTTTTGCCGCCGGAAATTTTTATGGTCAATCGCTTTAAAGGACAGGTCGCCGAAGGTATCCCCTTACTCATGGGGGTGCTTTACCTCAAAACCCCCATTTTTAAGGTGCAACTCCCGCTCTGCCTCTTTAAGGTCTGCGGCTACCATCATCTTAATCAATTCGTCTAAACTCACCCGGGGTTTCCAACCAAGCTTGGTGATTGCCTTGGTGGGATCCCCTATAAGGATATCTACCTCTGCGGGTCTAAAGTACCGGGGATCCACTTCTACAAGGACCCGTCCGGTGGCCCGATCAATACCCTTTTCTTTTACCCCCTGGCCCTGCCAGTCCAGGGTAATCCCCACTTCGGTAAAGGCCCGGCTGATGAATTCCCGGACGGTGGTGGTAATCCCCGTGGCCATCACATAATCGTCCGGTTCATTCTGCTGGAGCATGAGCCACATGAGTTCCACATAGTCTCCCGCATAGCCCCAGTCCCGCTTGGCATCCAGGTTACCCATATAGAGCTTGTTTTGGAGACCGAGCTTGATCCGGGCTGCTGCTCGGGTTACCTTACGGGTGACAAAGGTTTCTCCCCGGATAGGGCTTTCGTGATTAAAAAGGATCCCATTGCAGGCGTACATGCCATAGCTTTCCCGATAGTTCACCGTAATCCAGTAGGCATAGAGCTTGGCGCAGGCATAGGGACTACGGGGGTAAAAGGGGGTGGTTTCTTTCTGGGGGATTTCCTGTACCTTCCCGAACAGTTCGCTCGTAGAGGCCTGGTAAAAACGGGTTTTATGGGTGAGTCCCAGAATACGAATGGCTTCCAGAAGTCTCAGAGTCCCAATACCATCCACATCGGCGGTGTATTCGGGCACTTCGAATGAAACCTGCACGTGGCTCTGGGCTCCCAGATTGTAGATTTCATCGGGCTGGACCTGCTGGATAATCCGGATAAGGTTGGTAGAGTCGGCGAGATCCCCGTAGTGGAGAATAAAACGTCGACCCTGTTCATGGGGATCCTGGTAGAGGTGATCGATACGGCCCGTATTAAAACTGGAGGACCTCCGTTTAATGCCGTGAACCTCATACCCTTTCTTGAGTAAAAAATCCGCCAGGTATGCCCCATCCTGGCCGGTAATACCCGTGATTAGTGCTTTTTTCATATCAAAATCCTCACTGTCTCTGTGATAGTATGCTGGCTGTTTTTAAGAGTGGCCGCCCCTCGTGTTGTCTCTTGAAAAATAGGACACCCTAAAAGGTTGTTCGATAGCCAACAGTCATGGCACTTCCCCAGTTCCAGCCAAAAATCTGATCATAGCCACCGGCGAATTCTCCAAGGATTGTCAAGGGTCCCAGAGGGAATGAAATCCCCAGGTATCCATCCCATCGATCTTTGTGGTTCCGGTAATCCAATTTTTCCGCCCAGGTAGTATAACTTACTAAACTCTGCTCAGAATACGCAGGAAAACGTTTGGTATAGGTGTATAGGGCCCGAATAGTAACGGTGCCAGCTTCCATAAGCCCTCCGATGTGGAGCGCGTCAATTCGGTTATTATTTACCCGGAAATCTTCGCCGCTCCCTGTACCGGTAATAAGGGGAGTGCCAAGAATACGTCCCAGGTAGGACCAACCAGTCTTGTAAAGATAGTTGAAATAATAAGAATCACCACCGTAAATGTTTACTAATGATGTTGTGTTATCAGGATTAGTAAGTAGTATTTCTTCCTGAGGGCCGCTCTGATCGGTGGTTATTACTTTCTCAATTAAAACGTGGCGGAGGAAGGGCACCTCAGATGGTGTTTTAACGTGGAGCCCAAAAAGACCATCGAGCCCATTGGACCAGATATCTAAAGAAGCCTTATCTTCAAAAAAATGTTGGTAGTAGGCAGATAGTTCAAAGCCCGAAATGGTGATCTTTGTCCCGAGGTCCCAGATGCCTAAATGGTTCCCGCTAGCATTGTATTTTTCTATTTCTGCTTGTCCTTCTACTACTCCCCCTGCCACAAAGGTCTGCCACCAGTTGTGAAAGGTAAAAGGAATATCAAAATCCTCTCCATTATAAGAGCCCTTACCACCCCATTGGGCCAGGTGTACCAGGCCCCCAAAGATATGTTGCTGTTCCGTTCCCAGCCGGAGGTAGGCCCACTTGGCATGGAGCCACACGTTATCCACATAGTTGTTTGGTTCAAACCAGCCGTGTTGGATGCCCCCTTTTATGGCGATAAGACCCTCTGTCCAGCTCCATGGGAGGATGTACCAGTCGGTGAGGCGGAATTCTATACGGGGCATAGGCCTGGCATTGGAAGAAACCGCCATGGAACCACTCGAAAGGGGCTCAAACACTTCCCCGAGGGTTTCCTGAAACCAGCCCCCTCGAAATTCCCATAATCCATATTGAAAGGCCGTATACAGGGTGTCCATGGTAACCAGGGGATTAAACGCCTCGGAGAATCCCACGGATCCACTCCCTTCGGTAATCCATCGGAGATTCCCGTTAAAGAAAGTCGAGTCCCAGCGGATGCGACTGCGTACATGACTTTGCAGGGTTGTATCCGTCAGCACTGATCCGTAACGATTTGCCTCAATCCACAGGGGGACAATCTCAGAAGAGGCAATGCTCTGGTTCTGTACTTCAATTTCGAGGGCGTTGAGAAAAGCGATGCCTGAGCACAGGGCCAGAAAAAGGGAGAGAAGTTTTTTCATGCTGTTCCTTTCCTTATCCTAAGTATTGTATGTAAAGCTGTATGTAACGTTCAGCAATCCCCTGCGGACTATACCGCTCCAGGATTGCTCGCCGAGCCTTTTCAAAATATTCCCCCGGAAGGGTAGGAGAAGCATTCAACATCCTGGCCATGGCATGAGCCAGATCCTCGGGGCGATTGGGGGAAACAAACAACACTCCCTCTCCTTCGGGAATGCATTCCCGGAGTACCGGTAGATCACTTACCACGAGGGGACGTCCTACAAGAAGGGCTTCCAGGGGAACAAGCCCCATTC
>Ga0209204_1003851_pt1 | contig 10666 bp, 9 predicted proteins | sample AD_JPNMR2_MetaG_FD_184425 | JGI IMG/M metagenome (GOLD analysis project Ga0209204, IMG submission 184425) | Active sludge microbial communities of municipal wastewater-treating anaerobic digesters from Japan - AD_JPNMR2_MetaG (SPAdes) (version 2) | ecosystem: Engineered > Bioreactor > Anaerobic >... | reverse complement strand
GTAGAGAAGGTCAATAACAGGTTCAGATATGCTGGTGAGCAGTTTGATGAGGTTACCGGGCAGTATTATCTCCGTGCCAGATTCTATAATCCTGTGGTGGGAAGGTTTACACAGGAGGATACCTATAGAGGTGATGGACTTAACCTGTATGCTTATGTGGGGAATAATCCGATTAATTATGTGGACCCAAGCGGGTATAAGAGGAAACAACCGTCATGTGGTTTTAATAAGACAAAGCCTGGGAGTGATAATTCAGTTGCTGATAATAATGCAAGAGTTGGTAACCCCAAAAGACCTGGCGGATATAAAACTGGAGATGTGGATTTACATGGTAATTTAAGTCCAGGGGTTAATCGTGCTACAGGTCATAAAAATATAGCTGCTGATGGCAATGTTCAATCACATCATCCTATACAAAATGAATGGGCTAAACGATGGGCAAAAAAGAAAGGGTTGCCTTACGATGAAAATAAAGCTCCAGCAATATTACTTAAATCTAGTTCTGGAAATCCTCATGCCAAAATTTCAGCTGCTCAGAGGGCTAGAAGAAGAAATGAGGGATATGATACTGACATAGTACATGAATTCTATAAAAGTTATAAAGAATTGCTTGATGCAGGTGTAGATATGAAAACGGCTCAGAAAGCAATTAAAGATGCTTACAAGTATTTTGCAAGTATAGGAGGTTTTATATAAAATGATTGATCTGACAAAAATACAAAACTTGATATTAAATGATCCGGCTAGTGATTTTGAAATTAATAAAGTTGAAAAGGAATTAAAGATGCAACTACCAAAAGCTTATCGGGAATTATTAAAACTTTCAAATGGATTTTCAATTGGTGGTGGACTTCTAATTTATGGAACTATGGATATCAGTGAACGAAATTTGACGTTAGGAGTAAAAGAATATGCAAAAGGTTATGTAGCAATTGGTGATGACGGAGCTGGTAATGTATTTTTGATGACTCAGGATTTAGAATCTAAAGATGTAATTGTTGTTGATTCTGGAGATATGAATCCCAATAATGCTCTAAAAGTAACTTCTGATTTTACTAGTTGGATATCTAGTGGATGTGTAAATGAGTCTGCTATCAATAATGCTCCTCAAATATTACCAGATATATGTGACTTAGTTTTAGTAAATCCACTAAATGGTGGAACAAAAGATTTACTTCAGATAAAAAACGTCATAGGTATAGAAATGCCAATAGGAGAGTTGTTAAAAGGAACGAAAAATCTTCCTTTTGTGTTAGTGAAAGGATTTCCTTATGGTAAAGCAAAGAAGCTCATAGAAAAATTAGGTACTATAGGTAAAGCGATAACGCTTGTACCTACAGAATTGAATAAGCAATAATAAGTAATTTGGATAACTTGACTATTTTATTGAAAGCTCTGGCACTTAACCTATAGTTGCCGGAGTTCTTTTTCTTCCTTGTGCTACAAATAAATATTCTCTTTTTCAAAGTTTAAAACCATATGGTTTTTTCTATGTAGATTAAATAAAACAATTAAGTGTATTATTATACAACATCATATTGAAGAAAGGGAAAATTACGCATATAATTGCTATCATGGAGGGCCATTTGTTCCTACAGTGGTTTGAAGTATTAAAAACTATTGTTTTATCAGTTCTCAAGGATGAGGGTATATCAGCCAATGTCTCAAGGGTTCCTAAAATATAGTAAAAATATAATGGAACTTGCAATAAATGACACAAAAAGTCGGGTACAGTTCTCAGATGAATACTATAATAAAATTGCAGCTAGATAGGAGTGTATAGTGTGATTGGATGGATTGAGGGTATTCAAAATGCAATTGAGTATATTGAGGATAACCTTACAGAAGAACTGAATATTCAAGAAATTGCTGAAAAAGCATGCGTTTCAGCGTTCCATTTCCAGAGAATTTTCAATATACTGTGCGGTTTCACAGTAGGAGAGTATATTAGAAATCGCAGACTCAGCATTGCGGCACAGGAGCTTTCCAAAGCAGATGCTAGGGTAATTGATGTTGCAATAAAGTATGGCTATGATTCTCCTGACAGTTTTACCCGTGCGTTCACCAAGTTTCATGGTATTTCTCCTTCGGCAGCAAAATTAAAGGGTGCAAATCTAAAGTCATTTGCACGAGTCAAAATAAAATTGGTATTGGAGGGCGGTTCAATGCTAGAGTATAAAATCGTTGAAAAGGCACAGTTTACTGTTATGGGTAAAGTAAGAAGCTTTAACACAGATACTTCTTATAATGAGATTCCGAAGTTTTGGCAGGAACATATGCAGAGCGGAGAGAACAAAATTGTTTGTGGCATGTACGGAATCTGTATGGATAGTGATGGGAAAAATTTTGATTATCTTATTGCAGACAATTATTTACCGTGGAATGAAGTTCCTGAGGGCTATGGAACCAGAGTAATACCTGCCGGAACATGGGCAGTATTTCCGTGCAGAGGTGCATTGCCTAAATCATTACAGGATGTCAATACAAAAATCTGGAGTGAGTGGTTGCCAAGTTGTAAGGAATATAAACTTGCGGGAAACTATAACATTGAAATGTATACTCCACCCCAAGAGAATCCGGATGATTATTATTGTGAAATCTGGATACCTGTAAAGAAAATTTAGAAAATGATCCGCTAATTGAGAGAGCTTCTTAATTAGCGGTATTTTAATTTTAAGGACTATGGACTTTGTTTAATAGACCATGCTACAATGATTAAAAGGTAAAATTAGGGGGAAGAGAAAGATGTTTCGTAAAATGAGAAGATTTAAGCAGGCTGTATCGGAAGCAGAATGCAAGAAAGTATTAACAGAAGCAAAAAGAGGAACTTTTTCGGTTATTGGAGATGAAGGATATCCATATTCTCTTCCTATTAATTTTTACTATGATGAAAAGGATAACCGAATATATTTTCATGGAGCGAAGGAAGGCCATAAGGTTGATTCCATAATGAATTGTGACAAGGTGTGTTTCACCACATGGGACGACGGCTTTAAGAAAGAAGGTTGTTGGGAGTGGAATATTACCAGTGTCATAGTTTTTGGAAGAGCAAAACTTATTGAAGATAAAGAAATGAAAGAGGATAGATTGCGTAAACTGGCCTTAAAGTATTACCCAACTAAGGAAGAGGTAGAAGACATACTGGCACGTTCCTTTGATAAAACACAGCTTTTTGCCATTGATATTGAGCATATGACCGGAAAGTTGGTTAGTGAAAAGTGAGATTAATAGCTAATATCATGACTGTCGGACGAATGGTAATTGCTTTACTGCTCTTTCTAACAGAGACATTTTCAATACCTTTTTATGTACTGTATATTCTCTGCGGTCTGACAGATATGGCGGATGGGTTTGTTGCTCGCAAGACACATACGGAATCGCAGCTTGGGGCAAAGCTGGACAGTATTGCGGATATCGTTTTTGTGGTTGTGTCTTCAATCAAGATACTGCCGATGGTACACTTTAAAACATGGATTTGGATATGGATTGCAGTAATTGCATTAATTAGGCTTATTAATATGGTTGTGGGTTATATATGTCAGAATAGAGTTGTAATGCTGCACACGGCAGCAAACAAGATAACGGGACTGCTGCTTTTTATTTTGCCGATAGCGATGAGATTCCTTGATATAAACTATTCGGTTATTCCAGTTTGTGTTGTTGCGACATTTGCAGCATTGCAGGAAGGATATTTTATAAGAACGGGATATTCTGCATCTTGAATCCATGTTGGATGTCCGCCAATTTGTGAACCTGATACTCCTAAGAACCAACTTGCAGCATAGAAAGGATTTCTTTTTGTATCACTAAGTCTTAAGTGGGTTTTTAAAATGAAACCATATTCCTCATCAGGATTTATGTTGGGTAAATATTCAGGAGCTTTATTAAATTGGCTCCACTTGGAGTTGCCATTATAATCGATATCAGAATATATAACTCCATAACATGCACAAATATGGCAGGTGCTAATCCTTAACCTGCTTCCCGCAATATTAAGAAAACTAAATTTCGGGTCAGATAGTAACTCTTTTTGACTAAAGCTATCAAGCATTCATCGATTTTACAATCTGTTATACAGACTAACGGAAGCAATATTTTCTTAGCGGTATGAACATCATCGCTATTAATCAAATCCAGTACATATTCTTTTAAACGGGCTATATCTTCATCCATTAGAGAAGAATAAATTTCTTCAGTACTTTTCTTACAATCGATGTAATTTATCAGTGGATCATATTTTTTAGGCCTATTCATGATTTTAATAATTTCCACATAATCATCTACACCTTCATATAAGTCAACATCTTTTTTATTCTTTTTTATATATTCTTCATATTCTTTTCTTTCAATAGCTTGATAACAGGGCATACAATATCCTCCTGTTTTTTTGGCTGTTGAAGGAAGAATTGAAGCTTTACATTCTGTATTTTTACATGGAATACGGTCACTCAAAAAAATCACCCTTTTTAAACAATAGTTAAAATCAATATATAAAAGGAATATACCTTTTTGTTCTTTTCATATATTCCATATAGTCATTCCCATGTACATTGATTAAATAATCCTCCTCACATCTGACTTGAATCTCCAAAAACAATACAAATACCAAGTTAAATATAAAAATTGTCCACGTTGACCAGATTATCCATACACCCAGGTTTAACATGAAAAGTCCCAAATACGTTGGATTTCTAATGTATTTATAAATTCCTGTTGTTATCAAATCTGTCTTTATTTTTTCATCAATGCCTACTCGCCATGATTTTCCCATCTTTTGCTGTGCATAAAAGCAAAGGGATAAACCTATCAAACCAATTGCAAATCCCAATACATCAAAAATGAGCGTATCCAACAATTCCAGCCTGCTAAATAATGAATAAAATTGCACTTCCAATATGTGCATAATTATAATTATCACTGCATACAAAGTTAAAATTTTTGTAATATTATACATATATTTCTGTAAATTAGATGTTGAATTTCTCATTACTTCAGGATTTATTCCTGTAGTTTTTATTTGTTTGGCCTTCTTAATCTTCCACAAAACTATGTAAATCAAAAATAGAATAATTACAAAAACACCATCTAAGTACATTATTTATGCCCCTTTTATTAATAATTTAATGATTTAATTCTACCATTATTCAATTTTATCATCAATTATGGTTAATAGAGCTTTTACATGATATTTTTTATAATGGCTTCATAAAGGTTGGTAACAATGTCAGGAATAAAATTTCTAAATTTTATCGGGTTAAGTTTATTTTAAAAATTGCCGAAAATGTGCTATATTAAAGTGAATGAAATTCTAAAGATGAAGGGTATGTTTATAAGAATGAAAAAAAGCTCAAAAGTAAGTAAGAACAATATAAGAATTAATGGAAACTTCTTTATTTTTCAAGGCATTGTCATATCGATTTTATTATATCTTTCCTGGGGCTCCTGGATAAAATTCATTATTTATGTTGCTTTGGAAGCGGCAGCATATTATGCTTTTGTATACTTCTTACTGGTTAACAGCATAAAGAAAAAGCGAAACAAAAAAATTGTTTATTCAAATAATTCATATAAAAAGGTAGTAAATGATAGTGTTGAGGTAATTGAATTTGGTGAGACTAAAAGATTAAGAAAAGTAGGTAAAAATTACAACTGGGAGGTTTCTGACCGTAGTAATGAACAGGAATATATGGAGTATTCTAACAATAACCAGAATGTACATTATAGAAGAACGGAAACATCAAATTTAAACAATGCCGAGAATCGTGTAACAAATAACACAAGCACGATGAATAACGCAAAAAGAAATGTTTCAAGAGAGGAAGTTAAAAAATTTGTACCTTACCGATCACCTTTTGATCCTATTCGCCCAAAGGAAGAAGAGCAAAAGATAGAAACAGAAAATGCAAGTGAGATTGTAGAGGCTAATCTGCCAGATTCTGGAAATGTAAAAGTTGATATTTCAGAACCTGTACAACTGAAGCAAGAAGAAGGTCCGGAAAGTAACACAAAGGTAAATGATTTAGAGGAAAATTATATCGAGGAAAATTATTTAAAAGAAAACAATGTAGAGAAAATCGATGATACAGAAAACGATGAAAAAGAAAACATTGCAACAGAAAATGATGTAGTAAACGATGTAGAAGAAGATAATACAAAAGAAAATGGTATAGATGTAGATAATACAAAAGATGATATGGAAGATTATGAGCAATACTGTGTGGAAGGTATTATGGAAGCATGCGTGGAAGAATCTGTATATGAAGGTATAGAAGAAGGCATAGAAGAAGACGTAGAGGAAGTAGAAACATGTCTGCAGCAAATACTGCATGATGATAAAGAAGAATTTGAAGAAAGAAAGCAAATTACATTAAAAAGAGGGTTTAAAAAAGCATACAAAAAGGTGCCGATAGATCCTAAGCCGGCTGTTCGTGTTGTGCAGCAAAACGTGCCACAATGCATTCAGTCCGGTAGAAAAGTGTTGAATATGGCTGAATATGAGCCTCCCATTGAGCTTCTGAAAAAGAATGAAGTGCCTAATTATGATCAAGAGACTGAGGCTCATATTGAATATACATCACATAAATTGATTGATACGCTGGCAAGTTTTGGGGTTGGTGCAAAAGTGATAAACGTAAGCAAGGGCCCCACAGTTACTCGCTATGAGTTACAGCCCAATGCAGGTGTTAAGGTCAGCAAAATCATAAATTTGGCCGATGATATTGCATTGAATCTTGCTGCCACAGGTGTGAGAATAGAAGCACCTATCCCCGGCAAAGCGGCTGTTGGAATTGAAATACCCAATAAAAAGAACATACCTGTATTACTTAGGGATGTTATCGAGACCGAAGCGTTTAAGAATTATGATTCCAAGCTGGCTTTTGCAGTGGGAAAGGATATTGCAGGAAATGTTGTGGTTGGTGATATTGCCAAAATGCCCCATCTTTTAATTGCAGGTGCTACCGGTTCAGGGAAAAGTGTTTGTATCAATACATTGATAATAAGTATTTTATATAAATCATCTCCGGCGGATGTACGCCTTCTTATGGTAGACCCAAAGGTGGTTGAGCTTGGTATTTATAATGGTATTCCCCATCTTTTGATTCCTGTGGTCACTGAGCCCAAAAAAGCGGCAGGGGCACTTACCTGGGCGGTAAATGAAATGACAAATAGATACAGGCTTTTTGCGGATAATAATGTTAGAGACTTAAGAGGCTATAATGAACTTATTAAAGAGAGGGGAGAAGGCGAAACTCTACCCCAAATTGTCATTATAATTGATGAGCTTGCAGACTTAATGATGGTTGCTCCCAATGAGGTGGAGGATTCTATTTGCCGATTGGCACAAATGGCAAGAGCAGCAGGCATGCATTTGGTCATTGCTACACAGAGACCTTCTGTTAACGTAATTACCGGTGTGATAAAGGCCAATATTCCTTCGAGAATATCATTTGCCGTTTCCTCCCAAATTGACTCAAGAACAATATTGGATATGGCTGGGGCAGAGAAGCTTTTGGGAAGAGGAGATATGCTGTTTTATCCGCTAGGACAGAGAAAACCGCTGAGAGTACAGGGAAGCTTTATCTCCGATAAGGAAGTTGAGAGAGTTGTAGAGCATATTAAGTCTCTGCAGCGAGCAGAGTATGATGAGGAAATATTGCAAAAAATAGAAAGTCAGACAGCAGAAACGCCTAAACCCGATGCCAGTGGAGATGACGAATTGCTGCCTCAGGCTATCATGATGGTTTTGGAATTGGGACAGGCTTCAGCCTCGTTGATACAACGCAAGTTTAAAGTGGGATATTCGAGAGCTGCCCGAATTTTGGACCAAATGGAGGCTTGGGGAGTAGTCAGTGCATCGGATGGCAGCGGCAAACCAAGGCAAATATTGATTTCCAAGCAGGATTGGATTGAGCTGAACGCATAGAAGTTGAATCAATACTATTGGCTGTGATCAGACAAAAATGGCTTCATCACATTGTAATAATTTTTTTCAATTATTTTTGCAGAATATTTGAATTTATCGGAGACAATTTTGTTTATTTCTTTAACATAGTTGCTGTCTTCTTCTGAATCACTGGTGTATTCCATGGTATTTGTGGCTGAATTGTATTTGCCTTTGTCGGTAATCCAGTTTCTATTTGAAAAAATTACCAGAGGATCGGATTCGGACAAAATGTCGGTGCCCATGAGAAGGCGTGAGTCATAATCAAGGCCGAATAAATTTGATAGGGTAGGTATAATGTCGAGGCTTGAGCACGGTTTATCGATTATAACAGTATCCATACCTTTTTTCCAGAGAATAAATGTACTTTTATACAATTCAAAGTTTTTTTCAACTTCATGGCCTGCCAGCTCATCAATATTTTCTTTAGGAAGACCGTAAGGGTAATGGTCGGGACTAATGGCGATTACTGTCCTGTCGGCAACACCGGCAGCTTCCAGTTTATCAATAAGTGATTTCATGGCAAATTCAAGCTCCATATTGCATGCAATATATGCTTTTGAAGCATCGGAATAGGGAAGGTTCTCCACATATGATTTGTTTTTTCTTGCGATGTAGTTGCCGCCAAAGCTGTAATTCAAATGCCCGCTGACAGTCATGTAGTATGTGTGAAAGGGCTTATCTCCGATATATTCACCTGCCGTAACATCGATCATTTCAAGATCGGATTCCGGCCAGGTATTTTTTATATTGAGCCCGTTTCCTACTCCTTTGTACTCATATCCCATGTTTGGATGCGAAATGTGCCTGTCATAATACTTATATGAATGATTATGGTAAGCCTTTACGGTATAGCCAAGATTTTTGAACTGGTTGCCCATTACAAAGGGCATGTAGTTTTTACCGGTACGGCTGAAGCTCCAAATACCGGATTTGGGTATGAGCCCGGTACAGGCAACAAACTCGCCGTCAGAAGTGCTTACACCCCATATGGGATTATAAAAGTTTTTGAAAACAAATCCCTCTGTCGACATTTTATATAATGTCGGAGTTAGTTCCGGACTAATGGCATAAGGGGAGAAGCCTTCAGCTGTTATAAGAATCAAATTGAATCCCTCGAAAATTCCAGTATATTCATTCTTTTTTGTAGGTACTACAGATGAAAAATATTTATGCATTTCAAGAAGAGTTTTATCCTTTTCATTTGAAATTAGAGAATTGAAATCAATATCCAAAACATTAGGTTCATAACTTGGTATTGGAGTTGGTGTATTATCTGCAAAATTAATATCAATACTCGGTATGGGTGATGCTTCAGCTTTATATAGAGTCTCTGTGACGGATTTTCCGATATAACTGTATTCCATTACAGTGGCTTGTTCGCCAAAATCAAAACTTGGAATAAGCCCTTTTATATCAAGTTTCATTGTTGTCATGAGTCCTAATTTTTTTACCGATAACTCAGGAATGAAAGTTTTATAATACAATGTGTACTGGGAAAAGGAATTATCTTTAGTGAAGTTTAAGCATATTATAGAAGTTATTTGACTAAATATTAAAAAGAGGAATGTAAAGCAAAAAGTTTTTGGATTTAACCTTACGATAGTGGTCTTTATAATAATAAAGGGCAAAATCATTAATGGAACAAAAAGAAGAATAACAGCAATGAAGTTTTCAAAAATTGCAGTAATGATGATGTCCTTAAATTGAAGTACATCTCCTGTACCCGTCAGTGAATAGAATGACATTGGAGTTTTAAATATATCATAATATATAAGCTGAATATTGTAGACAAGAATGAGCAGAGACAGCAGTATTATGGCAGATGCTTTATTCGCCTTGGATGGGAATACACTTGAAAGTATAAACATTATAGCACCTGCGGGCAGTGAAAATAGTACGACAAACACAAAGTCAGAACTTAAGCCTTCAAATGTCCATAGGCTAAAGATAAGCTCCAGGTAATTTATAGATACTATGTAAAATGCTAAAATCCAATATTTCAAAAATAATGAAAGGATAGTATTAATCTTTGCTTTAATGTATGACCCCATTAATATAATTACCTCCGATTTAATTGAATGAAGGTTAATAAAACTATTATACCGCTTATTTGGACAAATATCGACATAAAAATTTATAAATTTGCAAATATAATCGCAAAAATTTTGAAACGATTGCCTTTCATTTTTTTGTGGAAAAATTCATTTTTTCGTGATATAAAACTTACAATTCCTGTTGGAGGTGTTATATGGCTATCAGCTATAAAAAACTATTTCATATTGGGAGGAGTATGAGAAACCTTGCATAAATCCTAAGACAGGCAGTATCACAACTGCTCGAAGACGTAGGATAAAGGTGGATTTTGAGCTTCCTATGAAGGATGAATATAGTGAATTCATTGAGAAATTTATAATACCCTGTGATCAGCCATGATTTGAAAATAACATGATTTGAAAATAATAAGAAAATAAGAAAAATATTTCTTGACTCATAAATTGATTTATAATAGAATATAAGCACTATGCTTTAAAAAATGTTGTAGTTATTAAATTGAAAGGAGGATTATTAATGTACAATTTAAAATTAATTAACAAAACTAATAACGGAATATATAAAATACATTGGTTTAATCCTCGCTTGCATAAGGTTAAGGATAGTAATATCCCCAATAACATCAAGTAATGGGTTACATATAAATGGTTATGTATAAGAGAGCGATTA
>Ga0209204_1003848_pt1 | contig 10669 bp, 11 predicted proteins | sample AD_JPNMR2_MetaG_FD_184425 | JGI IMG/M metagenome (GOLD analysis project Ga0209204, IMG submission 184425) | Active sludge microbial communities of municipal wastewater-treating anaerobic digesters from Japan - AD_JPNMR2_MetaG (SPAdes) (version 2) | ecosystem: Engineered > Bioreactor > Anaerobic... | reverse complement strand
ATTTTCAACCATTCGTGGATAAGACCAGAAGATATTCATTATTACAAGGGTATTTTCCCGGTTATGAAACTGGCGACAAGAATTAATCCTGATCCTGAAAAAGTTATAAGGGCTTATTGCACAGAAAAATTCAATGGTAACCTTCTTGACCTCTTTGAACCCTCACACACGCGGCTTTTGTTTCCTTATATCATTGATAATTCCAGATTCCCAGAAACCTGGTTCAAGACAATTTTTTCCTGCGACAAAAATTGCACAAAATGTGACTATTGCGAAAAAATTTTCAAAGTGGTTTTCAAAAAAACGGAGATCTGAATGAACCTCACAGCAGAAATGGTTAAAGAGAAAGCAATAAGTCTTGGAGCAGACGCTGTTGGTATTGGTAACATTGAAAGATGGAACGATGCACCTGTCCAGATGGACCCCAAACAGATTATGCCTGGCGCGAAATCCATCATAGCAATGGCGTTCAGAATAATGCGCGGAAGTTTTCGCGGTATAGAAGAAGGCACTTTTTTCAGCAATTACTCTTCCATGGGATATGGTGGTCTGACATATCTTTATATTCCAATGGTCGTAATAAATCTGAGTAAATTCATTGAAGACCATGGTTATGAAACCATTCCATATGGTCATCAGAGCGACTGGAGAGCGATTGATAATGAAGGAAACATCAAAAATAAATACAGCCGACCAGTGGCTCCAGGAAAAGCAAGACCTGATGTTATGGTTCACCTGAGAATTGCAGCATTTCTTGCAGGACTCGGAGAAATAGGATACAGCAAACTTGTTCTCACTCCTCAGTTCGGACCCAGACAGAGAATTGGAATTATTATAACAGAAGCAGTACTTGAACCAGACCCTGTAATAAAACCGGGTACACTGTGCGATAGGTGCATGGCGTGTGTCAAAGAATGTCCCGGCAAAGCAATCAATGGGAAAGAAACCGTGAAAGTCACACTTGCTGGCTATACTGTTGAATGGGGAAAACTCGACTGCCATGCCTGCAACATTGCATTCAGAGGAGGAAAACCAGTTGAACCAGAACAAGACGATGGAACTCTGTCTGATTATACGGAACCAATTGGTGGTCATAAGATCAAACCAGGACCCTTCACACCATTTTATAAGAAACCACATAGTCTCTACGTCACTGGACAGGCAATATGCGGTGCAAGATGTATGCGTTCATGTATGGTTCACCTTGAAAAGAAAGGTATTCTAAAAAATAAATTTCATAAACCATTCAGAACAAAACCAGCATGGTCAATCGACTGGACACTACCTGACACCTGATAAGGAGAAAAAATGAATAAGGAAAACCTGAAAAATTTTGCGAAACAAGTCAAAGCAGACCTATTAGGTGTTGCTAGCATTGAAAGATTTAAAGAAATTCCACTACAACATCATCCGGCATCCATTTTTCCTGAAGCGAAAAGTGTGATTGTTGTTGGAAAAAGAATTACAAGGGGCGCACTGAGAGGAGTGGAAGAAGGAACCCAATTTTCGCTTTACACCCTTTATGGTCATCAATGGCTCAATAACAGAATCCTTGCTCTTACAACTTTTAAAATCTGCGAATTTCTTGAAGACAATGGATACGAAGCAGTACCCGTGCCGCATATACCGATTGAGGTTCCACCAATGGGGATTCCTGTAAAAAAAAGAAATCCAGCACCAAACGTGACCATTGACATTGAAGATGCGGCTATAAGGGCTGGACTCGGTGAAATTGGATACTGTGGAATTTTTCTCACAGAACAATTCGGTCCAAGACAGAGATTTCAGTTAATTATCACTGACGCAGACATTGAACCTGACCCGATAAAAAAAGAAAATATATGCGACCTTTGCGAAGAATGTTTAAAAATGTGTCCACTGGGAGCCATCAAAAAAACCGGACATACCTTTGAAGTACTTGGAAAGAAAATAGTTGTGTCTGATATTGATTATGAGACATGTAAAATTTGTAAAAATGGAGCTGCTCCCGACATGTATTATGAAAATGCAAAACCAGATAGAATCGCTGCAATATGTTCAAGAACATGCCTCCAGCATCTGGAACAGTCAAAAAGGATAAAGAATCTTTTCAAAACATCTTTCAGAAAAAGAAAAACCTGGCAGATAGATAAAACCGGGGAAATCATTTACCACGATACGAGATTAAAATGAAAAAGTTAACAAAAGAAGAGATCAGGAAACAGGGATATGAAGTTGGACTTGACCTGGTTGGATTCGCCTCCATAGAACGATTCAAAAATGCGCCGATACATATGCATCCTGCGTCTATTTTCCCTGAAGCAAAAACAGTCATAGTTGTCGGAAAAAGAATTCTCAGAGGTGGCTGGCGCGGAATCGAAGAAGGGACAAACTGGATATCATACACATATTTTGATTATCATGGACTCCTCAATACCTTTTTCATTCCTGAACCTCTTTATCAATTAGCCTGCTTCATTGAAGACCATGGCTATGAAGCGGTTCCGTATTATCCGGGAGTTCCAGAGGCACAAAACCCGGGAAAGCCACTGAAAAAAAATCAATCTCTGCCTGATGTGAACCTTGCCATAAGAATTGCTGCAATCTGCGCAGGATTTGGTGAAATCGGATGGAGTAAAGTGTTTCTGTCAAAAAAATTTGGTCCAAGGCAGAGATTGCATGCGATTATCACAGATATGGATATTGAACCCGACAATCTTGTAAAACCCGGCAGTATCTGTACAAAATGCATGAAATGTGTTGAAGATTGCCCTTCAAAAGCAATTCCTCATATAAAAGAAAACAAAAAAGTTCAGATAGAAATTGATGGAAATATCTATCAGTGGGCTGATATACACACTGGAAAATGTACACTCAGTTACCATGGCGGTGATTCAAGGGTTTCACCGTTTATTCACAAGGACTTTCCTGGCTGGAATATAGATGCTTCAAAACAGGATTTTTCTGAAGAAGCCGCATACAAATTCTGCTGGACGCTTTCGACAGCAAGATGGAGAAAAACACAACAATTTCCCAGCGGCTATATTGTAGAGGGACATGCAATGCTACAAAGATGGGGCGAAGCAGGCAGTTACGGTATATGTGGTTCACGAGGATGCATGAGAAGTTGTTTTGATTTCCTTGAACAGCAGAAAAAAATTGAACAAAGATTCAAAGGCGGGAAATTTATTAAAAGAAAGAGATGGCTGCTTCCTTACAGGGTAAAGTCAAAATGAAGAGAATAAGGGAGGACGCACGATTGCTTGATGTGTGGAAAAAATATGATGTTGCAATCATTGGAGGCGGGGTTGCAGGCGTGGCTGCCGCAATTGCAGCGGCAAGAAATAACGCAACAGTGTGCCTGATTGAAAAAAATTGTGCTCCTGGAGGACTCGCCACGCTTGGAAATGTTAATGTTTATCTACCATTGTGTGATGGAAGAGGACACCAGGTTATCAGCGGAATTGCAGAAGAATTCATGAAAATATCTATTTCTGATGGGTATGGAAAAATTCCTGAATGCTGGACAAATAGTAGTCAGATTGAAGAACGAAAAAAAATAAGATTGCAAGTTGAATTCAATCCATGGACATTTGCGCTTCAACTTGAAAAATTGCTTATTCAGAAGCGTGTTGAAATTATGTATGATACTAAATTCTGCGGGGTCATCAAAAAAAATCATTCCATCACTCATTTAATTATCGAGAATAAATCAGGCAGGTTCGCGATAGAATGCCTGACTGTGATTGATGCTTCTGGAGACGCAGATGTATGCGCAGCTGCTGGTGAAAATGTTGAAAAGGCCAGCAAGAATGTGGCATGTGGGTGGTTCTTTTACTTTGATGGAAATCAGGTAAAGCGATGTATGTTTTCACAAAAATATGACCCTTATAACGAAAAATCATATGGGGTAGAGGGCTTTTCTGTTCACACAAGAGATGGAACGACCAGACAAATTTTGTCATCAAGGGAAAATATTAGAAAAATTATAGAGAATATGAGAAAAATAAATCCTGCAATTTTTCCAGTATCACTCCCCTCAATCCCGTCTTTTCGCATGACAGGAAGGTTGAAGGGATTGACAGAACTTGAAGAATCACACGAAAGAATTTTGTTCCCGGATACAGTGGGTATGATGTCCGACTGGAGAAAACCAGGTCCTGTGTACTACATACCATTTTCGGCTCTTCACGGAGTTAAAACGTTCAATCTTATAACAGCAGGCAGATGTATTTCTGCCAATACTGCGTGGGATATAGTCAGAGCAATTCCTGCATGTTGTTTAACCGGCGAAATTGCAGGAACAGCGTCAGCGTTATTGTGCAAAAATAAAGAAAAAAGCTTCACTTCATTGAACATAAAAAAGCTTCAGCAAACCCTGAAAAAGCAGGGTGTAATGATGGATAACTTCATTCCTGGTTGATTCTGAAAGATTAAAAAAGTGAGAAAACCTTGTTTGTCACCGGCCATGCTAAACCAGTGTAAAATCTATCTCCATTGTCCCCAACAAAAAATTTTGCCCTCTGTGTATCCAGTTTTTTTAAATTGTACTATATCACTTTTTAACACCCGAAAGTAGCAAAATTTCATCCTGCCAGCTATAACTATCAGATATCGTGGCACAATTAACTCGGCGAGGTCTTCCGTACCAAAAAATTGCAGCGCTTCTGGATATAACCGCGTGAAACGTCAAAATTTGTGTATTTTCTTCAAAACTTCCGGATTATAAAGATTGCGTGGAAGCTGACCTGCGATAGTTCTGACAATTTCATCAACTGCAATTGTCTTAAGGGTATCTATTGATTTATCTGAATAATACGCATGGTGTGGAGTACAAATCACATTTTCCATATGCAATAGTGGATTATCTGGTTCTGGTGGTTCCTTTTCAAAAACATCAAGACCTGCACCTGCTATCCATCCTTTTTGCAAAGCAATTATTAGCTTTTTCTCATCAACAAGACCACCTCTTGAAGTATTAATAAGGTAAGAAGTTTTTTTCATCAGTTTCAACTCTTTTTCTCCTATCAGGTGATAAGTATGTTCTGTCAGCGGACAATGAAGCGAAATATAGTCGGACTTTTGTAAAACTTTTTTGAACGACACTTTCTGCACGCTGAATTTCTCAAATACCTGTTTTTCAACATATGGGTCATACGCAATTACCTTCATTCCAAAGCATCCTGCTCTTTTCGCAAGAGACATTGCGATTCTTCCAAAACCAACAAGCCCCAGGGTCTCATCATAAATACTGCCGATATGTCCGAAATCATCAATTTTCCTACCCATAGAAAATTTTTTCAATTTTCTACTGCAGGCAAGCAGCAACATGAAGGCATGATTTGAAACCTCTTCAGTGCAGAAATCAACAACTCTTGAAACCATAATGCCTTTTTCAGTTGCTGCCGTCACATCAATATTATCAAGCCCTGTTCCAAATCTTACAATAATCTTACATTTTTCAAGATTCTGTATAATATCAGATGATATGAATGTCTTTGTAAACAAAATTGCGTCTGCTTTTTTTAATAAAGGTACCATTTTATCTTTTTGCCACAATTCAATAACCCTGGCATTGACTGCCTTCAATTTCTCAATATCCTGTTTTCTCAATTTGTGCATATCAGGGTCGAGATTGACTACAGTATAATGACTTATTCTTTTTTCCATTTGATTTCTGAAAGTGTTTTTCTGCATGCAGTTGCTAACAGGGACATGTCGTGTCCAACTGCAATAAATTGAAAACCCTCTTCAATTCTCTCGTTTATCTGCGAACCTGTGGCAACAAGCCCGCAGGGAATTCCTCTTTTCTTACATACGTCCAGGATATATTTGATATTCTTTTGAACCTCTTGATGCGACGGATTTTTCAAAAATCCCATTGATGCAGCCAGATCATTTGCTCCGATAAAAACACAATCAATACCTTTGACACTCAATATGCTTTCAAGATTTCTGACAGCATCAACATGTTCTATCTGGATCACAACAAGAATATTGTCATTTGCCCTTTCAAAGTACTCAGCAAGCCACGAACCGAAACCACCTGCCCTGTGAGGACCAATACCGCGTATTCCTTCTGGTGGATACCTTGTTGCTGATATTGCCTGCTGCGCCTGCTGGGGTGTGTTCACCATTGGAATAATTAAACCCATGATGCCTGTGTCCAGTACCTGCTTTATTACAACAAAATCATTCCATGGAACTCTCACAAGAGGCACAGTAGATGTCCCAGAAACTGCCTGAGCCATTGCTTCAACAGATTCTATTCCAATAACGCCGTGTTCCATATCAAAAACAAGCCAGTCAAAACCAGCTCTCGCCATTACTTCAGCAATTGTTGGGTGCGCGGTGATGACAAATGCGCCAATTGCTGATTTCCCTTCCTTTAGTTTTTTCTTCAAAATATTTTCTGGCATCATTTTCATCCCCCTGTTATAACAAATGCATCACAATAGAATTTCACTGAAAAGTACTATTTCATAGAAGAAGATTTTTCAAAATATCAGGTCTGTTTGTTGTGATGAATTGAACTCCCATGTGAATACTCGAAAGCAAATCTTCCTCACTATCAGGAGTCCATGAATTGACAGAAAATCCTGAGGCAATCAGTATTTTTACTATCTCTGCGTTCAAACTATTGAACTGAATATCAAGTTTTCTGATTCCACAACAAACCAGTTCAGGTAAATTGGAAGGCACGTGTTTACAGATAAAACTGGTCGGTATCTCCGGAAGAATATTTCTTGCCTGTTTTACATAGTCAAGGTTAAAGGACCCAATAAAAAGTTTTTTTACTTTACTTTTATTTAGAAACTCACCCAATTTTTCTACATCGCATTTTTTGATCTCAATCAAAATCCCTGCTTTATCATTTGCTATTTCTAAAACCTCTTCTATGTGCGGAATTTTTTCACCAGGAAAACCTTTCCATTTTCCTACGTCATATTTTCTGATTTCTTTATATGTCATATCCTTCACAAAACCCTTACCATCTGTTGTTCTGTCAATCTTTTCGTCGTGTATCACAACAGGTTCACCGTCACGCGTCTGGTGTACATCAATTTCAAAAAAGTCCACCTTCAGTTCAGTCGCCTTCTTGAATGCGATAAGAGAGTTTTCAGGATAGACACCGCTAAAACCTCTGTGGGCCACTATCTGTAAAGAACCTCCAGTTAATCCTTTATCCATATTGGACCTATCCATGCCAGTTCTCCATCAACCCGTTGTACCCTTACATAGAAATATTTTTCTCCAGAATATAGCTGCTCAAATTTAAGTTCACATTCTCTTTTATTAACATCAAAAGTTTTATAAATTTTCCCATCTGAAATTAAAAATATCTTAAAAACAGGAACTTCACTGGCTGCTTTTATAAAAAAATCAAGTTTATCGGGATTCCCCAGAAAGGACCCGGATGAAATACCATTAATTGAGAATTGCAAAATCATTCTGACATTACTTGTGGCGTAGCACTGTCTATTAAAAAGAGCATTAAAAATCTCATCCCTGGTCAGTTTTTCTGCAATAACTGCTGTAAGTCCCTGCCTATATAGTAATCTATAAATATCTGGCTTACCCTGCATGGTATGCAGGTCATCGCCTGGTCTGCCGTCATGAATGTCTCCACCCCCAACAAATCCAAATTCATATCCAAGATTCAGTGCATCTATAACATGCTGGGACTTTTTTTCACCACCAAGTACTCTGATTGGTCTGGTATTGCCCTGCTGTGCATTTATCTCGCTACTTCCCCAGACAGAATAAATCTCAACAAGTTTCTCAACATCCCCGTCATGGGCAAGATTCCAGTTTACTCCCATACTTACATTGGCACTGTGATGTGGTATCACAAGGCCATTGTAATGATGGGCAACTTCATAAACTTTTTCTATACTATCTTTGCCTGACCTTACAATTTGACCTGTGTTTTTAGGAAAATAGATATTTCTATGACCGAAACTATTATCTGTCCATTCCTGCGCAATAAGAGTTGTAAACTTTTCATCTTCATTGAAATCATTGGTTACAGCGCAAAAATATTCCCACTGTCTGTCAGTAATCCATTCACTGTGGTCTGTGATAGAAAAAAAGTCCAGAAACGCTTCGTCCCTTGCAAACAAATATAATTCTTCTGGACATCTTAATCCATCAGAAAAAAATGTCTGTGAATGGAGATCTCCCCAGAATATTCTAAACCGTGGTTCTTCCATCACAAATATAGGGTTTGTGATGGCTTCAATGTTTTTTTCAGGGTATCTTACTTTTATAAAATGAATTCCAGGTTTTTCAAACGATAGGTCATAAACAGTCCCAAACTTCCTTCTGTCATTAAAAAAGACTCCGTGATAATTTGAAAATTTACTTCTTCTATTTTCTATTTCAATTTCTATCTCGCCAATATCTCCATCATAAACATTGTCAAGATATTTAATCCCTCTTGGAGAAACATTAAACGGGCTGCGCAGCCCAGGGCGACTAGTATAACATTCCCAACCAACTTCATAAGGAGTCGTTAAAATTTTAAATCTTAGGTTAAATCGTTCTCCAGTTGCTACAATAGATGGAACAATTGCATATATTCCTGTCATTTTATTTTTGAAGTTTAGAAATTGCTTCTATTCCGAGTTGCTTCCACATCTTTTCGTCAAATTCAGCCATTCTTCCTGGACAATTTTTTCTCCTGCAAACCTTGCAACCATTGTAGTCAATCTCTGCGGGAAACAAGATTCCGGAAACACTTTTATTTGGTATCATGAGACAACTTTCAGTCAGATTTACTCCAATCAGTTTTTCCACATCTCCAAAAAGAGAAAATAACTGTTTCTGCTGCTGAATCGGCCAAAGTCCATGTTCACTTCCACCAGGAACCATGGTGGCGGTTTTACCAAGTAAAAATCTTTTTTTTATATATTCCAGAACGTTTTTTATGGCAATGTTCAAATAGGCTGCCTTTATTGTATCCCACCAGTATTCTTTTAGTAAATCATCAAAAAACTTCATTGAATCCAGTTCAGCCCCACATGTGGCTATATAAGGAAAAACCCTGCCCGCTTTCTCAAGATTTTTACTGAGAGTCATGCTTTCAAATCGCACACCATTGATAACAACCCAATTATTATTCCTTAATTCAATGAAACCCTCAAGATAAATTGCTTTAGGTCTCGCAATCTTTCTTGCAATTTCAAAAAGTTTCCTGAATTCCTCTTCATCGGCTGAATCTGTGATTTTAAGCTTCCTCAACAATTCCTCATAGTTAACTTCATCCTTAAAATGTTCAAGTATCTCCATTACAACTCCAGGTAAAAAAATTTTTTCTTAGATTATCATATAACATAAAAAGAATATTTTCAAAAGGACTTGACATAAAAAATATTTCGATTATTATATAGCCATATGGCTATGAACCCAATTACAAAATTGCAGGATTTTTTGCACGCAATATCTGACGAAAAAAGAATCAGGATACTTAAGATGCTTGAAAAAAAACCACTATGCATCTGTCAGTTGACTGCTGTGTTAGAAATCAGGCAACCAACAGTTTCAAAACATATGGCAAAATTAAAAAAGGCAAACATTGTTTTCGAAAAAAGAACCGGCCAATTTATAGTGTATATCCTCAATAGAAACCATCCATTTATCAACATATGGTGGGTAGCAAGTTGTCTAATTGACAACAGTGTTATTGCGAAGGATGAAAAAAAGTTAAATAAAAAAATTTCATTTAAGATCGATAGCCAATTGTCTATAAATCGGGTAAGGGCCAATGATGCAAAAAATTGAATTAAAAGAGTGGCAAAAATTTTTCTTAATGGGTTTCCTTTTTATTTTATTCTATTTTTTGCCTGTTGAAATGCTTCGATTCAGAAATCCATTTTATGAAGCGCTTGCCCTTGTAAAATGGTATGCAAGAGAACATGTGTTGCTGTGTCTTGTTCCTGCTTTTTTTATTGCTGGTGCAATATCAGTTTTTGTAAGTCAGGCATCTGTCCTAAAGTATTTTGGACCTAAGGCAAATAAGATTTTGGCTTACTGCGTTGCATCTGTTTCAGGAACAATTCTTGCTGTTTGCTCCTGTACGGTGTTGCCGCTTTTTTCAAGTATCTATAAACGTGGGGCAGGACTTGGACCTGCAATTGCTTTTTTATATTCAGGTCCTGCCATCAATGTGCTTGCCATTATTATGACAGCGAGAATTCTCGGGTGGCAACTTGGTCTTGCAAGAGCTATCAGTGCGATTGTAATGAGTATTGTACTGGGACTGTTAATGCATTTATTATTCATTCGGGAAGAAAGAGAAAAGCACGCCAGCGCAAATTCCTTGATTACTCAGGATGAAGAAAAACATTCCTTATGGCAAATAGTTCTACAATTTGTTTTTATGATAGCATTTTTGGTATTTGCTAACTGGGCAGAGCCAAAAGCAGGTATTTCCGGGTTCTGGGCAAATGTATTTCAGATAAAATGGCTTTTAAGCGCTTTTTCTCTTTTTGGCTTATTTTTTGTATTAAAACTCTGGTTTGATGGGGATGAAATTCAGGCCTGGACAGAAGCAACATGGGGATTTGCAAAACAGATTACTTGTAAGCTAACGATACGTTAGTTTGTATACTACTCCTTGTGAAATTTCCATAGTCTGTCTTTTACAACTGATTTTATACTCCCCTTTCGTAGCCGTCAAATTTCTCCC
>Ga0209204_1003841_pt1 | contig 10683 bp, 14 predicted proteins | sample AD_JPNMR2_MetaG_FD_184425 | JGI IMG/M metagenome (GOLD analysis project Ga0209204, IMG submission 184425) | Active sludge microbial communities of municipal wastewater-treating anaerobic digesters from Japan - AD_JPNMR2_MetaG (SPAdes) (version 2) | ecosystem: Engineered > Bioreactor > Anaerobic... | reverse complement strand
AACGGCTGGGGGTGTGGCAAGTGTGGGAGAGCGTGTTACGTTTTCGTCCCCCGACGAAAACGCCCGAGCGGGCGAAACCGCTCCGAAGTTCCAATGTCAACCCACATTGGCTACACCCCTTGTTACAAGCTGCCATTTTGTATTAATTTTTGTCCATTAGATTCTTTCATTAAGTTGTCCCAATCAAAAGGTGTTTTCAAGTATGATTCATCATTTCCACCAATAGGTTCAAAATTCTTCAATACCTTATCTTCTCCAGTGGGAAAGTTATTATCTTCGTAATATTGATTCTCAATAAATAAGTTTTTTAAACTTTCTATCAAATCTTTATCGAACCTGTCAATATAATCTAAATATCGGATACCATGAATACAATACTTCCAATTAGTTTTAATCTCTTTTCCTTTAAATGTTTTTTCTACAATCATATAAACCTCAATCCCATTTAAGAAATCATCGGTTACCTTAAATTTTGTCTCATTCCCTAATTCAATTTCATTTTCGGAATTCAAATAGTATTGCAAATCAATTCGAGCCAGATAATCATTTGTATAATTTTTATTCAATCCCTCATATAGCACTTCAATAATGCTTTGATAATGATTAAATGCAGCTCTTCTAGCTTCAATTGGGGAGGAATTACGAAATTCTTTTCTCGTATTCACATAAGCATCTGAAATATCGATTCCTTTTAAGAAATTATCAAGTTTGTCTCCAACTTTTCGACGCCAAAAACGTGCTTCAACAGTGTAATAAATCTGTACTTCCATTAATCAAGTATTATTCCTCTAAATGATTTTTTATTCGATAGACTATTTGCTAAGATAAAACAATAATCAAAATACTTAAGTGTTTCTTTTATAGGCATGTTTTTAGTCCCAGGATAACAAATGGCTGTGTAACACACCTTTTCATTTTCAAGTAAAGCCATTCTTGAAACAAATTTTTTTGAGACTTGGTCTGCACGATGAGCATCTAATTCAATCACGTGTTTGAAATCAAATTTTTTAGAAAAACCTACAATATCAATGCTATCTTTGTATTTTTCAGTTATTCGATATTCTGTTTCCCAAGTAAATGAATCATAATTTTCATTTAAATATTCTGTTAATTCATGTTGTAAGTTGACAACATCAGAGTGTAATTTCTTCTTGAATACAAATTTCTTTAAAATGTTTATTAAATCATCGTGTTTATTGTCAGGTACATAATCAACTAAAAGAGGTTTTTCAACAACAATTGTATCGTTCTCTTCTTCTCTAAAATCAACATACAGTTTAATCGCTTGTTTGAGAGTTGCGGAACCTGTTCTAATATTTCCATTTATTGGTACTAAATGCCTTTGCATTTTGTTTTCTCGCTCATCTTCTGTAGAATAATTCAATAATTCAATGATAGAATTACATTTATCCTTACGATATGCTATTTCTAAATCACCGTAATATTTTTCAACATTTTTACAATTAGAGATTCTATTTGCTACTGTTGTTGGAGTATCAACATATTTATTCTCTAACCACTTTTTAAACTCTTCTTGTTTCATAGTTCTATTTTTTTGATTCATTTTCATGGTTGCTTGTAACGGATAGCGGTATGTTTTTGTTGCCGATTTCGGAGCATGTCACTATCAAGCCACGATGAAGTTTGAAGCGAGCCACAGCCTTTGATTTCAGCACTATCTCGGCAATAAAATATACCGCATGTTATGGGCTGGTTATCTTGTCTTACAGTAGCATTCAATAATGAATTTTATTAGTTCAACTAAAAAGTAACCGAAAGTTCCTATCGCTATCATCCATCCTTGCCATGAATTAAGAATTTTTGGTAAGTTCTTCTTAAATTCTAATTTTTCAGAAAGTCTAACACAATATTTTTCTATAAAAGCGATATTCTTGTTCGGGTCAGGGAAATTAGGAGTAGCTTCAATATCAAGTATGGAATTCAAAATCATTGCTTCTAAAAAACTAACTCCGTATGATTTGAAGTAACCATCAATCTCCGTTCTAATTTCATTTTTAGGTGATTGCTTTAATTTACTGTAAATTTCATTGAAATCCCTTTTAAATTCTGAATTTCTCGAAAAAATGTTATTTGCTTTCTTTTCCATATAAGTATTGCTAAACTTCGTAAAATTCAGAAATTAAAAAACGCTCTATGTTTTTCTTAAAATCCTGCCTTGCTTTATAATGAAACAAACCGCTGATTAGACCACCGAAAAACATGCGTGCAAAAAAATTTGGCACATATGTAACTAAAGAAGGTTGGTCTGCATAAAACGTTACACGAACGCCAACAAATGCATCTTTATCAATGTCTAACCATTTTCTATTGCTATCAATCAAATTAGTTCTAACAATTACTTTAATATGTGAGGCTAATTCACTATTTAACTTGCTTGCTGCAGATTCTATTGTGAAATTGTTTTTAATTCTCATCGTTTTTGATTTTATTGTTTATTAACTGCATGCCCTAAAAAAAAGAGTTGCTATAAATGAGAAAAGAATAACTTGAACAATTATTATAACTGCACCTTTAAAAAAAGTGCTAAATCCAATTATTGAACTATCCCTAAATTCGATAATCATATCTTTAATATTCTCGGCTGCTTGTTTTTTTGCATTATCCATCCAACGTTTTAATGTCTCATCATCAAATTTGTATGATTTATCTTCAGAGCTTTCGTGTTTTTGTTCTTCTTCAGTTTGTTTTGATTGCTGACTTTGAGTTTGTTCACTTTGTCTCTTTTCTTGTTTTTTCTCTTCTGCCTTTTTCTTAGCATTTTGGGAATTTATAAAACGAGTATACTCAATATCATATCGGTATTTCGCTTCATCATCATTTAAAATAAGATACGCCTCATTTATTTCTTGCATTTTTTTAGTAGTATCTTTACCGTGATTTTTATCAGGATGCCACTTTTTTGCTTGATTTTTATAGGCAGATTTAATTTCTTCTTTTGTTGAAGAAGGCTGAATTTCAAGTACTGAATAGTAATCAGGGAACATACTAATCTTTATTCAATTTATCCTTGTTTTTAAATATGTCACCTTCTCCTTCAACTTTTCTGGATTTCCAAATTGCTACTATCCCTACTATTGCAGCACCAAACAATCCTATTCTTAATAATATTCGACCAAAAAAGTATGGCATTGGTACCCCTAAAAAGAAGAATCCGATTATGAATAATAAAATAGATAAAATAATTTTTACTGGTGTTTTCATAAAATTTGTGTTTAATTTCCTACTCATTTGGCTTTTCGGTTACGCCCCGTTTTTTTTGGTTTCTGGTCTCCAATTAAAATTCATTGTCACTTTCAGGTGGTCAGTCTGTATTGAACCGCTATGTCTATTTAACTTGCCCATAACGGTTACGTATATGAAACGTTTGGCATTTCGAAGCACTTTTCTGTCAAGTTACAAGTACTTTTGATACGGGCTGAAATACTCGATAACCCACTGACTGCCAAATGTTTTATATACGATGTTATGGGCTTTACTTATTTTGCAATAAAATCTTCAACTTTAAATGTAAAAATATACTCATTAACTGTTCCTTGAATTTCTAGAGGTAAAAGCACTCTCACTTCTTTCCCTATATATTGCTGAGTCAGAGCATTTAATTCTTCTTGTGTATTTGCTCTATTCGGTAACATTGGTTTTGTTCTCCATCCACCATATTTTCCGCTTACATAGTAAATATTGTCAGTCGGAACAATCATGTCGTCAATGCTTGCATTCTTAACAATTACAGTTGGTGGTTGTGGATTATTTCTGTCTATATATTTTACACCAGCGTGCATTACTCGACCACTTGAACCGTTTGGGTCAACATAAACTGCTTCATCCCAAATTATTTTTATTGAATGGTCAGTTTTGTTTTGCAAAGTAAAACCAAATTGTGTAGAAAGTGGCAGCCAAACAATTTTAATCATGTCGTCTTCATAACTATACTTTGTTTTACCTTCTTCTTCAAAATTTACGATTTTGGATTCACCGTATCTTTCTTTTGCGTTTTCAGGTCTTTCAACATTTTGAAGTCCTACATTGTAAAAACCTTGATAAGTCATACAACTTGTCATCATAACCGCAAGAATTAATGCATAAATAATTTTTCTCATAATAATCTCCTTTTTAATTGTTAATAATTTATTTGTATTCTGTCTCGTTTTTTAGTATTGCCCATAACGGTTTGCGTGTATGTGCAGTAGCGGATTAGAAGCACTTTCCTTTCCGTTTAGCATAAAGTTTCTTGGAAGCACAGACCTTCGATTTACCACTACACCCGCTATTGCCACATACACGCTGTTATGGACTGGTTTTCTTCTTTTTAAGACCAAAATAGATTAATACCAATCCTATGATTAATAAAAACATAGAACCCCAGACATAACCTTTACCATAATGTGTCAAGGTGTTATAATCAAAAAAATATCTGAAACCTTGGAAAAAACCTATTAGTGATAAAACTATTCCTATTATTAGAACAACTTTCTTCATTTCTTAAATTTTAAAATAAGTCAGGGCTATGAATAAAGGCATAACCCTGACTATAGTAAAAAACTATTTTTTTACAGTTGTAGTAGTTGGAGTATAAATTCCGCCAGTTAAAGCATTCAATAAACCGTCAACGAATGTGTGTTGTATGGTTACGGTGTAATCCTTTGCACCGCCAGCCATTTTCGTTGGGTCAGAAGTTTTAACTGGAGCTAAACCATAAATTAAATAATGGTTTTTCTCTTTAACTTCAACACCTGTTTTAGCTCCTTCACCCACTGAATAAGTCAATGTATAGCAAGAAGTCATTAAAACCGAAATAGCAAAAGCTAATGCTAAATTTAAAACAATTTTCTTCATACTTGTTTAATTTAATTTTTTTCTACTCATATGGCTTTTCAGAATCAGCCCCGTTTTTTTTAGTGGGTTCTGGTCTCCACTTTTTTAGTTTTTTACAATACTTTTTTGTCACATTGGGTGGTCAGCCCGTTGGCTTTCGCAGACCGTCTTTGTTTTTAAACTTGCCCATAACGGATTGGCGGTTGCTGTTCGGTGGCGATTATTTGCATTGAATTCGTCATAAAGTAATGTAGTTTAAATTTATGCCTTCACTGTCAAACGAAGCACTGTCCCGCCACTGACAGCAACCGCCTGTTACAGGCTGCCTTTCTTATTTCTGTCATAGTATTGCTATTAATCTTTCGAGGGCAGTTTTTACGTTTGGAAAGTTTGTGCCTACTCTTGGGTCCATTATATTACCGCCAAAACCATTTTCTTTCGTTGATGCAGTTGGAAGAAGTTTTTCCAATTCTTTTTTTAATTCAGTCGGAATAAAGTCAGATAATGTCCATATACAAATTACCTGAACAAAATTATCTCTTGTCGTATCACTAATTACCATTAATAATTCTTGTTTACATTCTTTCGTATTGTATGCAATCAAAGCTCTAGCTGCTGAAACTTGATTATGAAAATTAGTAGTATCATTTAAAAATGGAATAATTTTAGAATAATAATCAGTCAGTCGAAGATGGTAAACACATTCCAAAGCAACATGCTGATTAAAAAAAATATCAATCTCAGTTTCATTAAATCCCGCTGGTTTAATCGATAAATACTTATTTACAAAATCTTTTATATATTGTTTGTCATAAGGCAAATTATGATAATTGTTGAATATAGCCGTCATTGTTTTTTCATATATGTCAACAGGAACTAATGCTTGGTGGTAACTATGTCTGTATGTCGCATAAACTTTACCATTATCAACAATTGCATAACCAGCACTTGGCGTTGCAATACAATACCTGTCAATACTATCCTTTTTAATAAAAAAGTAACATTCCGTCCCTTTCTTAAAATCGAAATCAAGTTCATTTGTCTTGGAATAACTGCCCAAATTGAGAAGGTAATAGTCTGTAATCGTTATTTTTTCTTTTAATTCCTTTCCGCCTAATATTTTTTTTATTTCTATAGTAACACCTTTTGTTTTATTACAAGATTTTATTTTCCCAAGAATAAAATAATCAGCTTCTTTAATTATTTTGTCTTGCCATGGCTCGTCCCAAGTTGTAGCAAATGTCGTTGTCGAAATGATTGCAAAAGCAATTAAAAAAATCAATTTTATTTTTATCATAGATTTCATATTTGTTATTTTTAAAGGTTGCCTGTAACGGTTGGCGGTATGAAAAGTGCCGGATGCGGGTGGTTTCCTGTCAAGTTACACAAAAGTTGAAGCGGGCTACAACCCTTGAATAAACTACAATCCCGGCAATTTTTTATACCGCGTGTTACCTGCTGTGTTTCATTGTTTTATGCAATTTGATAAGAAGTCTTCATATTTTTTCAAATTACGAATAACTTGCTCCTTGTCCAACATACTATCGTCTGCCCCAAGCCAATTTTTGCGAGAAACCACGCCTACTGTCATATATGTACCGCTTCCAAATCTTGAAGGTTTTTCTATTTCCGACATCTTTTCAGTTTTAATGTGTTTTAATAAAATTGAAAACCATTCATTCCTTACAGAACTGTGATTCTCATATACTTCTCCTATTTTAAAACACAAATTACCCTGCTCTATTTGTAAATAAACATAGTAATCTTTCCAACTTAAAAAGTGCCACCATAAACCTAAAAATCCGCCAGAAGGATTGGCAACATACTGCCAGTCTGATACTTTAAGATTGCTGTCTAAAAATTGATAAAACCCTTGCCAACTATACCAATGCCATTTACTTAACGGTAAACTTTCAAATGAATTTATTGAACTTTCAAGTAGATTAAGATTTTCAACAAACTCATTGTAGATATCATTAGAAACAACATTTTTTGAAAAAAAAGTAATTAATTCTTTCCTGTCAATTATTTGAAATCCTTTGTTTGTAATCTTGTCAAGTGCTGACTTTGATTCAACCCCAGTTTTTAAATAGATACAAACTAGTTTATAATTATTTTTCTCGCACCAGTCAGTAGCCGTTTTTTTATACTTTTCAAGTTGATTAGAATGTTCACCCGTAAATGTTTTATCTTCGATAATGATAAGATATTCATTGTTTATTTCAGCCCAGATGTCAATTTTTTCCCATTGTCGACCTGCAACAACTCTATTTACTTCAACATTTTCGATGTTTTGTTTTGACAAAAGGAGTTTAATGAAGCTTTGAGCACTATTAAATAATCCACTATTATGCTTTTCATTTTCTGGAGCACCCCATTGCAATAACCAAGTAAAGAAGCCGTCTTGTGACAGCTCCTTTGTGGCTATTCTAAAAATATTTGGTTTCATTTCACTTATGCCCATCTATGACTTATTTCTTTAAGTTTGCTGTCCCTTGTATAAATCATTTTGTTTTTCAAAAAATTCACAGATTTGCCTGCAACATTTTTAAATTCACCCAATGAGCTTTCCCAATCGTGTGCTATCTCTTTAAGTTTTTCATCACGAGTGTAAAACATTTTGTTTTTTAAAAACACCATAAATTCTGAACTAAAACCCAATAATTCACCAGTATTACTTTCCCAGTCGTGAGAAATTTCTTTTCCTTTTTCGTCAAGGACATAATACATTTTGTTTTTTAAGACTACATCTGAAATCATAACTATTAGTTTTTACATTTTTGCTTACTCTGTTCGGTTTTCAGCTTCCCCGTTTATTTTGTCTGCAAAGTTAAATTATCAGCCCGTCAAAACGTGTCGTTGTTATTTTGCTCAATCTTTTTTTTTAACATAGCAGGTAACGGATTGCAGCTATAAGAAGTTGGCGATTTCGAAGCACAAAACTGTCAACCTGCACGAAAGTCCGATTGAAAAACTGAACTTCATTTAACCACTGAACCGCCAATTTCTTATAGGTGCTGTTATGGGCTGGTTTTCTTCTTTTTAAGTCCAAAATAGATTAATACTAAACCTGTTGTTAATAAAAATATTGAACCCCATACGTAGCCTTTACCATATTGTGTCAAAGTATTATAATCAAAAAAATATCTAAATCCTTGAAAAAATCCAATTAGAGATAAAATGATTCCTATCACAAGAGCAACTTTCTTCATTTCTTAAAATTTTAAAAGTCAGGGCTATGAACACATAACCCTGACTTTAGTAAAAACTATTTTTTTACTATTGTCGTAGTTGGGGTATAAATACCGCCAGTTAAAGCATTCAATAAACCGTCAACGAATGTGTGTTGTATGGTTACGGTGTAATCCTTTGCACCGCCAGCCATTTTCGTTGGGTCAGAAGTTTTAACTGGAGCTAAACCATAAAGTAAATAATGGTTTTTCTCTTTAACTTCAACACCTGTTTTAGCGCCTTCGCCCACTGAATAAGTCAATGTGTAGCAAGAAGTCATTAAAACTGAAATAGCAAACACTAATGCTAAATTTAAAACAATTTTCTTCATACTTGTCTAATTTAATTTATACCTACTCATAAGGCTTTTCGGATTACGCCCCGTTTTTTAGAGTGGAATCTGGTCTCCACTATTTAAGTTCAATAGTACTATTTTTTTATCACACTGGGTGGTCAGCCCGTTGGCTTTCGCAGACCTTCTTTATTTTTTAAACTTGCCCATAACGTTTCGCGGCTATGCGCCGTTTTAATGGCGTATAGCCGCTGTTAGGCGAAGGAGCCTGAATCATAAATGTTACTCCTTCTCAAGCCTTCTAATTTCTTCCCTTATTTCTTCTATGATCTCTTCGTTATGAATTTTTTTATTTTTCCCTTCAGTTATTGAAATGATATAAAAAACCTTTCCACCATATTTTTTTGTAAATTTTTCGTGTGTTTTTTTCTGTTGTTCTCTTTCGTTAATTATTTGTGTAATATACTCATAACCAGCTGGTTTTATTTGTAATCCAATATACTTATCTTTTATTTTAATGAAATAATCCACATTGTATCCTCTATCCCATTCATCCGGGGCAGGTTGTATTTTTACATTTAACAAGTTTTCAAGCTGACCATAGATTGTCTGAATTTCTGATTGATAACCATCAAAAGTTCTATTAATTACAAGATTATAAATAAAATCTATACAGTCTTCTTCAGTTACATCTTCAATCTCTGCTTTGCATACATCAGTTACTTTAATAAATAAAACTTTACCTAATTGTTTCAGATGTTCTTTTGGATACGCATTTGTAAAATAATACTTTTCCCATTCTTCCACAGTTCTTGGTGAACACTTTCTAATTAGTTCTGCTACAGGGCCTACTTTATTTTTCTTTGTAAGTCCCCATCTCATATTCGCTTGATTTAATATCCATTCTTTTGGCATAATTGTATTTTTTCCTGTTTTATAAATTTTTCTTTATAATCATAATTTTTTGTTCTTTCAGCTATCGCCATTCCACTTTTAATAAGATACAAATTTATAAATATCTTATTTTTAAGATAGACGTATGCATATATTGGTTCTTTTGAAGAAGAATTATTTTTATCAAATCTGATTATTACCTCCTTATTTAATATTTTGTCTTTTAAATATGTTAATACTTTTTCTTCATCATTTATTATGATTCCCAATAATTTTACAATTAAACCAGTATTAAGTTTTAATGTATATGCATCTAAAACTTCTGAGACTTTATAAAAAGAATCATTTTTGAAATTAAATTTTTTGGGTTCAATCTCAGGTTTGGCGTCTTTAATTGTAGGTTTATATTCTGTTTCTTCAATTTTAGGAGTAAATTGTCTCTCTATTACCTCAATGTTTTTAATAGAAAATAAATTATCTTCTTCACCTATTTTATCTTTTATAATTTTCAGAAAATCATTATTTATTTCATAGCCGATAGCATTTCTTCTTAGCATATAAGCAGCTTTCATAGTTGTGCCACTTCCCAGAAATGGATCAAGAACTGTCTCTCCTACAAAAGTAAACATTTTGATTAACCTTAAAGGTAATTCTTCTGGAAACATTGCTTCATGTCCAATTTGTTTAGTCCCTCCGAAATTCCAATGTCCTGTAAAGTAACTTTTCCATTCTTCCTTTGTAATAATAGATTCTTTTTTAATTTCACTTGGTATACTATTTCCATTTCCAGGTTTCTTGAAAATAAGTATAAATTCATAATCAATTTCTATTATTCCATTGGGTGGATAGGGATAAGAGCCCATAATTGTAGCCCCGCCAGTAGTGTTCATCGTGGTTTTTTTCTGCCATATAATTGAGCCCATATAGTCAAATCCAATATCCTCACATTGTGAAATAATTTCTGCATGAAGTGGGATTACTTTATAGCGACCATAAATTATAGAGCGGGCAAATTGGTCACCGATATTAACACATAATCTTCTACCTGGTAACAAAATGCGGAAACACTCTTTCCAAACGCTATATAAATCTTTAAGATATTCATGCAAAGTTTGCCCATAACCAATCTGACCTTTTATACCATAATCTTTTATATTCCAATAAGGAGGTGATGTTACAACCAAACCTATACTTTCATCAGAAACTTCAATCATCTTTCTACTATCACCAATAATTATTTTCATATCCATTTTTCAAATCTCAATTAAATATAATTCATATTCAGAATCTTTCAGGCTATTTTGCCTAACGTTTCGCGGCTATGCGCCGTTTTAATGGCGTATAGCCGCTGTTAGCGGCAGTGATTATTGTTTTAATAACTTCTTCTGCTTTAAAAAATTAATAAACTCATTCACTATTTTTTCGTTTCTCTC
>Ga0209204_1003800_pt1 | contig 10764 bp, 9 predicted proteins | sample AD_JPNMR2_MetaG_FD_184425 | JGI IMG/M metagenome (GOLD analysis project Ga0209204, IMG submission 184425) | Active sludge microbial communities of municipal wastewater-treating anaerobic digesters from Japan - AD_JPNMR2_MetaG (SPAdes) (version 2) | ecosystem: Engineered > Bioreactor > Anaerobic >... | reverse complement strand
TAATTCAGATTATAATCCGGCGGAACTTTCCGGGAAACTCGATTTTGTAATGTTATTCTACGTTGTACATGAGGTGGCAGAAAAGAAACAATTGTTTGCCGATCTTGCCATGATGCTTAAAAGAGGTGGGAAAATCTTATTCGTTGAGCCAGAGGGACATGTCACATCTGATGAGTTTGAAGAATCGCTGAGACTGGCTGCGGAAGCTGGACTGGAATTAACAGACGATAAACCTGTAAGAAACAAGCTTTCAGGAATATTGATAAAAAAATAATATCTAAAAACTTAGTTGATTAAACAACATTTCTGACTTTCCGGGTTAATCAATAGATTTTTTGATATGAATAATAAAAAAAGTGAAATTTCCGTGCGATAGCCGGAAAAATAGTAATCTTTTATGTAGCCAGAGGAAGATTCGGGTTTACTTCTGCGGGTTGGGAATGATACACAGAAATTCAAAATCCTCACTGAAGGGGTTTTTGAACTGATGTTTTTCACCGGGTTTTACGAAAAGGCTCTGACCTACTTTAATCTCATGTTCATTTCCGTTTTCATCGACAATAATTCCCCTGTTTTTTTCAATCTTGACCACATGTTCATAGTTGTGTTGATGGTAAGGGGTATGCCCACCCGGTGAGATTGTGAAATGTCTCATTATAATATTATGGGATTCATCTTTCGGGCCAATCAGGATTTTCATCCTGACTTTCTTTGCGCCTTCCATCTGCACCTCTGCAGATTCAATTTCGTGGTTATTATTTATTTTCATATTCAGATGGTTTTATTATTTATAAATCAATTTTTTCCTGCATTTTAATATACAAACATATGAAAGTTTGTAAATGTTTAATGAATTCTGGGAACAGTTTCGATGATGTTACCGATAATAAGATGAAAAAACATCCGAATTGGAGACCCGGTATACAGGATGACATTCCCGCTGGCTCAGCATATCGGGAACAATTTAATTTTGAAGTCCTGCTTTGGGGGATAAATTCCGCGGAGGTCCCGATATTGCAACATATCGGGAACAATTGAATTACTATCGAATTACTATTGAATTACTATCGAATCCCCTCTGAGTCCAGTGAAGCGCAAATGACAATCGAGTGACCATTGAATGCTGCTTTGAGCAAAAAACAAACATTAACCCATCTTGATTTTTCTCATGTTAAAAAATTGAAATTACCTTTAATACTTCTTCTTTTTACTTATTTTTGAGTCAAACCAGTTTAATCATGAATAAATCAGGCAGACGTACATTCATAAAGAGGGCAGGGGTTGCATTTGCGGCCTTTACCATTGTTCCCCGTCATGTATTGGGTGGGAAAGGCTATACCCCTCCCAGCGAACAACTTACAAAAGGCATTATTGGAGTGGGAAGCATGGGCAGGGGGCACTTTAATTACGAAGGTACCCGTTTACTTGCTGTATGTGATGTCGACAAAAAACATCTTGAGGAAGCAGTAGCCCTTGCCGGGGGAAAGGTGGACGCATACCACGATTTCCGTGAGTTACTTGCCCGCACCGATATTGACATCGTCCATATTGCCACCCCGCCGCACTGGCATGGTATAATGGCAAAAATGGCCGCCGAAGCAGGGAAAGATATATGGTGCGAAAAACCCATGACAAGAACCATAGGCGAGGGGATAAAGGTTGTTGAAGCTGTAAAAAAACACGGACGCATGTTCCGCCTCAACACCTGGTTCAGATTCAAAGACAATTTCTATGGCATGGGCACCACAGTCAAACCTCTCAAGAAAATTGTTGACAGCGGTGTTTTAGGCTGGCCCCTTAAGGTGACCGTAAGCGGAATCACTGGCTTCGACTGGAAATTCTACTGGTCGGGCCTCCATAACCTTAAACCTGAACCTGTTCCACCTGAACTTGATTACGATTTCTGGCTCGGCCCTGCCCCCTGGAAACCTTATAACCCTGAACGCGTACACTCGAAATTCAGGGGTTACTGGGACTACGATGGTGGAGGACTCGGCGACATGGGACAACACTATCTCGATCCGGTTCAATACCTGCTTGGAAAGGATAATACGAGTCCGGTTTATGTAGAGATTGACGCACCCCAGCAACACTGGGATGCCGTGGGCTCATGGCGAAGAATAACCTATACCTACGCCGACGGTTGTAAAATAGTTCTCGATGGCGAAAACCGCGACAAAGATGCCGCATATATTGAAGGACCATATGGAAAAATATTCAAAGGCCTGAAGTCGGATATACCCAATCTGCAGAAACTAATCGACAGCCTGCCCGACCCTGAACCCCAGATAACAACCTTTACCGAGTCGGTACTTACAAGGAAAAAATTTTCCCTTAACGAGGAGAACGGACACAGGTCGTGTACAATAGTCAACCTCGGTGTTATAGCTCTGCGACTGGGACGAAACCTTAAATACGACCCTGTAAAACAAAGGTTTGTTGACGATGAAGGTGCAAACCGTATGATCAACCAGCCAATGCGCGAACCATGGACTATTTAATGAAAAATAATTGAATATGAAATATTTAAGATTATTAACAATAGGATTTATCCAGCTTTTGCTGACAATAAATGTCAGTTCTCAGGATCTCCGTACACTTGAAACAAAAGTTGCTGACCTTCTCGCCCAGATGCCTGCAAGGGATAACACTACCACCGAAAGGCTGATGAATGAGATGCTCTCACTGGGTGATGCGGGTCTGAAAATGATCTGCAATCAGGTTCTTCCTGCCGGAAGCGGTGATGATGTCAGACCGAGGTTTGCCGTGGAAAGCCTTTCACGTCATCTTTCCCGTTATGGGCTTGAGGCAGAAAGGGCTAGATGGGAAAAGATATGCATCAGCTTTGTTGAGTCTTCAAAAGAGTATACTGTAAAAGATTTCTTTATGAAACAGCTTCAGCTGGTAGGAGGTGAAGAGTCAGTACAGGCAATAAAGATTTATCTTACCGATAAGAATCTCTGCTCACCCGCTGTGGGAGTTATCTCTTCGGTAAAAGGAGCAACAGCCGAAAAAATACTTTCTGATGCTCTTTCGGATCCAAATTTGCCATGTGTTGCATCGGTGATGAATGCACTTGCTTCAATGAATTCAGAACTTGCTGTAAATCAATTTATCACATGGTCACAAAATAAGGATATTCAGATTAAGGCAGCTGCATACCGGGCACTTGCCATGAGCGGGAGCCCCCTGGCTTACCCGGTCCTGAGTAAAGCTGCCAGAGAAGTAGCATACAAATGGGAATATTCGGGAGCAACAGCATCACTGCTCAATTATGCCAACAGAGTGGCTGAAAAGGGAGATATAACAACTATGGAAAAGATATGCAAAACTCTTATCGGAAAATGCAACTCCCGGACAAACATACAGTTCAAATCAGGTGCCCTCGAAACACTTGTCAGGTATAAAGGCACCGATGCAATGAACTATCTGCTCGATGCGGCTTCGCATCCGGATAACAGCTACAGAAACAAGGCAATACAACTTTCGCTTACCCTTCCAGGGATAAATGTCACGCGAAAATGGATGGATTATTTCCCGAAAGCTCCCGCATTTTCAAAGCCCGAAATTATTTCAATGCTGGGCGAAAGGAAGGATGAGACTGCCCTTCCTCTGATAATTTCAACACTCGGCAACCCTGATCCTGCTACAAGAAAGGAGGCTGTAACTGCACTTGTAAAGATTAAGGGACAGGAAGCCATTCCTGAACTTATCACATTCATGAGAAATAATAAGGGAGCCGCAGATCAGGAAGCAGTCAGGAATGTACTTATGACAGTTCTTAATTCAAAGAGAATGCCCCAGCTTCTGCCGGTACTTGAAACAGGACCTGATGAAGCGCGCAGGACTGTTTTAGAGTTACTGGCATGGAGCCGTCAGCCTGAGTATTTCAAAACAGTTCTTCAGTATGTCACTTCTGATAATGAGCCGGTAAGGGCTGCAGCATACAAAGCTCTTCCCGAACTTGTTTCAGCAGGCGATCAGGAAAAAATAATTGAACTGCTATCTCTCACAGATAATCCTTCATATATTGCCGACCTTCAACTTGCGCTTTCAAATGCTGCAAATCAGGTGAAAGACCCCGAAAAAAGGTCGGAAATTATTTTGCGTTCCCCTCTTCTGAAAACCAACAAAGAAAAAATTATTCCGGTTCTTGCAAATACAGGCGGAAGAGAAGCCCTGAAATATGTGCTTGATGAATTTGAAAATGGTTCTCCAGAAATGAGGGAGATATGCTTTAAAGCTCTCACCTCATGGAAAGATTATACTGCAGCCTCTGCGCTTTTTGAGATTTGTGCCTCTGGCAACAAGACATATGAGGCGCCTGCTTTCAATGCTTACGTCAGGCTGGTGAGGTCGGCTCCTGTTACTCCGGAACAGAGACTTCTTCTTTACCGCAAGATAATGCCGTATGCTTTGACTGCAGAGCGGAAGAACCAGATCCTTTCAGAACTGGGTAAAATTAAAACATATCAGGCACTCTTTTTCGTTGCCCGCTACCTCGATGACCCTGAAACGAGCGCTACCGCTGCACGTGCTGCCATGTATATTGCACTCCCGACAGCCGATGGAAAAGATGGAATGTATGGCACACTCGTAAGAGAGATACTAGGAAAAGTTATTACAAAACTTACAGGTTCAGAGATAGAGTACGAAAGGGAACTCATCAGAAAATACCTTGCTTCGATGCCTCCCGATGAAGGATTTGTGCCAATGTTCAACGGAAAAGACCTTACCGGCTGGCAGGGTCTGGTTGGAAATCCAATCACACGTGCAAAGATGTCACCTGCCGAACTGGCAAAACAGCAGGCTGAAGCAAATAAGAAGATGCTTGAGAACTGGAGTGTTAAAGATGGATGCATCTATTTCAGCGGGAAAGGCGATAATCTCTGCTCAATTAAGGAATACGGTGATTTTGAGTTACTTGTTGACTGGAAAATCACAAAAGGCGGCGACAGTGGCATTTATCTCAGAGGTTCACCGCAGGTTCAGATATGGGATACTTCAAGGACAGATGTAGGAGCCCAGGTCGGTTCGGGCGGACTCTACAACAATCAGAAATATCCTTCAAAACCGCTTGTGGTGGCTGATAATCCTGTTGGTGAATGGAATACTTTCAGGATACTGATGATAGGCGAAAAAGTTTCTGTTTGGCTCAACGGAATACTTGTTGTTGATGATGTTGTTCTGGAAAATTACTGGGATCGTTCAATACCTATTTTCCCGAAAGGACCTATCGAGCTTCAGGCTCACGGCACAGACCTAGCATTCCGTGATATCTATGTAAGAGAAATAAATGAAAAAGTTTACAACCTCACACAGGAAGAGAGGGATCAGGGCTTCGTAGCACTTTTCAACGGCAGAAATCTTGACGGATGGGTTGGCGATAAGGAATCGTATGTTGTTGAAGATGGGATGATTGTCATTAAGCCAGGAAAAGGAAGCGGAGGCAATCTTTATACAGAGAAGGAGTATTCTGATTTCATTTTCAGATTTGAGTTCCAGCTTACCCCGGCAGCCAACAATGGCGTTGGAATACGTGCACCGCTAACAGGCGATGCTGCATATGTTGGTATGGAAATTCAGATTCTCGACGATACAGCACCGGTCTATGCCAATCTGCAACCGTATCAGTACCATGGCTCGGTTTATGGAGTCATTCCTGCAAAAAGAGGCTATCTGAAGCCGGTTGGGGAATGGAATTATGAAGAAATAACAGCAAAGGGAACAAAAATTAAGGTTGTGCTCAACGGTACGGTGATTGTCGACGGCGACATTGCCGAGGCAATAGAAAAAGGAACTATGGACGGAAGAAATCATCCCGGTTTGAAAAACAAGTCGGGACATATTGGTTTTTTGGGCCACGGCTCTGAAGTAAGATTTCGCAATATTAGAATAAAAGAGATGTAGAGAAATTTATTCTATTAAATATGAAATATTTAGCTTCCTTATTGTTGTTTCTGTTATTTGCGTTTTGTTCTGATAACAAAGCACCTGAACCTGTTGGTCCTTTGCCTTCAGAGCGCCAGCTTGCCTGGCATGACCTCGGGTATTATATGTTCGTTCATTTTTCTATCAACACTTTTACTGATAAAGAATGGGGTTACGGTGATGAGTCGCCGTCACTTTTCAATCCGTCGAAGCTTGATTGCAGGCAGTGGGCAAAGGTGGCGAGGGATGCGGGTATGAAGGGGATAGTTATAACCGCCAAGCATCACGACGGTTTCTGCCTCTGGCCTTCGAAGTATACGGAGCATTCGGTAAAAAATTCTCCATGGCGTGAAGGCAAGGGCGACCTGATAAGGGAACTGCGTCAGGCATGTGATGAATATGGTTTGAAGCTGGGAATTTATCTTTCGCCGTGGGACAGAAACAGTTCAGTTTATGGCACGCCGGAATATATCACCTATTACCGTAACCAGCTGCGTGAACTGCTTACGGAATATGGTGACATTTTTGAAGTGTGGTTTGATGGTGCAAACGGCGGAGATGGTTATTATGGAGGGGCGAGGGAAACACGACGTATTGACAACCGCACTTACTACGACTGGCCCAATACTATCCAGATAGTGAGAGATTTGCAACCGAATGCAGTAATGTTCAGTGATGCAGGCCCTGATGTGCGGTGGGTTGGAAATGAAAGGGGGATAGGCAGTCTGACAAACTGGTGTTTGCTGAACAGGGACGAGATGTATCCGGGCGGACCTTTTGCAAAGATACTCGGCCAGGGTCATGAAGATGGTAAATACTGGGTTCCGGCAGAAGTGGATGTCTCAATCCGACCCGGCTGGTTCTGGCATGCCAGAGAAGATACAATGGTAAAGTCGCCTGAAAAACTGCTGGATATTTACTATACGTCTGTTGGCAGAAATTGCAACCTGATACTGAATGTGCCACCCGATAAGAGAGGGCTTATTCATGAAAACGATGTAAAATCGCTTCTGGGATTTAAGGCACTTCTCGACAGGGAATTTGCAAATGAGCTTGCCCGTGGGAAGAAGGTCTCTGCCTCAGATACAAGGGGAAGGAAGTTTTCACCAGCAAATGTTAATGATGGTAATCCTGAAACCTTCTGGGCAACAAATGATAATGTGACTTCGGCAGATATAACTATAGATTTAGTTAAAGAAACCGAGGTGAATCGTATTCTTATGCAGGAGTATATAAAGCTGGGACAGAGGGTACAGGAATTTAAAGTTGAAGCGCTATCCGATGGAAGCTGGAAAGAAGTTGTAAAAGGGACAACAATAGGTTACAGGATAATAAGAAAATTTCCAACCATTAAAGCTTCAAAGATTAAGGTAACTATATTGAGATCTAAAGCCTGCCCGGTAATTTCCAATATAGAACTTTACAGGGCGCCGGGTGATTGAGTTTATCGTATTTATTTTTGGGGCACTCCTACTGTTTGTGCAAGGAGAATCACCTGATTTGATCTCAGACCCATCTCTGGTGCCAGTTTCTCCTTTGGAACAAGTCCGCGCACCACGCAACCCAGGTTGGCAGAGGCACAGTAGAGGTAAACATTCTGTGCTATAAATCCGCAGTTTGCATACGACCACCAGAGGTCTGCGTCAGCAATTTTATCCCCTTCCTTTTTTCCGGTTTTGCCCATATCAGCGACATACACAAGGTTAACGGGTGCCTTACCTACAAAGTCCTGGGTGCCTGTCAGGCTACGGATGTCGCGGTTATGAATCTGTTTAAGTCTGTTATTTTCAGCGTCGTAAAGATAGAGTCCGCTTTGCAGGGTTACATATACATCTATTTCCTGAATATTTCTTGCGGATGGGGCAGTGCGTTTCTTTTCCTCAGGCCGATTGATACCCCATGCTGCCCAGAGAAGGTCTGATAGTTGCTGCAGTGATAGATTTTCGCCTGTAAAAGTGCGGGTTGTCTGACGTTCATTAAGTGCCTGCATCAGAGGTTTTCCGCCCTGTTTAACGGGTGGAGGCAGAAGGATGTCCTGTGCTGAAATTACTGTAACAATAGAACAGGACAGAAGTACTGTTAAAAGTCTGATCTTAACTGAACTTTTCATGGCTTTAAAATTTATGAAATGTTAGATATGCTCAGAAAATCTACTACTCTATCCTGAACATTTTAGCAATTTTCACCACTCCGTTTACTTTTGCCGTGAGACTTTTCCAGTCTTTCTTCTGTACAATTTCCTTAGTTATAAGGTTGGAGCCTATTCCCACACAAGTAACACCGGCTTCGAACCATTCCCTGAGGTTTTCAAGAGTAGGTTCCACACCGCCGGTAGGCATAATGCTTGTCCATGGGCATGGGCCTTTGACTGCCTTTACAAAATCTGGTCCGCCGGTAGCAAGTCCCGGAAATATCTTCACTATCTCAGCGCCAAGTTCTTCAGCCTGGTTTATTTCAGACAGCGAACCGCACCCGGGTATCCAGAGAATTTTTCGCCTGTTGCAGACTTTTGCCATCTCCGGGTTCAGGATAGGCGATACAATAAAGTTGGCACCTGCCTGAATATATATAGCTGCAGTGGCTGCGTCAACCACAGAGCCGGCACCGAGTATCATATCGGGTAACTCTTTTGAAGCCCACCTGTTGAGTTCACTGAACATCTCATTTGCAAAATCGCCACGGTTGGTAAATTCAAAAACCTTTATGCCACCGTCGTAAATAGCTTTTATAACGTTCTTGCAAATATCTGTATCTTTATTATAGAAGATGGGCACAACGCCCGTCTCACGCATTTTCAGAATAACATCAATTCTACTAAAACGTGCCATAACTTTAATGTTGTGTTACAAATGTACCTAAAATAGTTTTAAAAGCAAGAGGATTTAAACAGGAGAGAGATATTAAGGACTGAGGTAAAAGAATTTTTTTACCTTTATGCCATTACACCCCTTATTGTGTTTTTATGGCACTGAACTATATCTGGATAGCATTTTTTCTTATTGGCTTTCTGGTGGCGCTCGGGCAACTGATATTCGCTGGTAATACTCAGATATTCAACGAGCTGGTTAATGCTGCCTTTTCAAATGCCAGGACAGGCTTCGAGATTTCGCTCGGGCTCACAGGTGCTCTTACTTTATGGATGGGATTGATGAAGGTTGGTGAGAGAGGTGGCGTAGTATCGATTCTTGCAAAATTAACAGCTCCTCTTTTCAGAAGGCTTTTCCCGGGTCTACCTTCAGGGCATCCTGCTTATGGCTCAATAATGCTGAATATTGCTGCTAATATGCTGGGTCTCGACAATGCTGCTACTCCCGTGGGGTTGAAAGCGATGAGTGAAATGCAGGAAGTCAATCCCAAAAAAGATACAGCCTCCGATGCCCAGATAATGTTTCTGGTTCTTAATACTTCAGGACTTACAATAATCCCGGTGAGTATAATGGTTTACAGGTTTCAGCTGGGTGCGGCAAATCCCTCTGATATTTTTATTCCTATTCTCATTTCTACTTTTATCTCGACAATTGCCGGTTTAATCGCAGTGGCTGTGGTACAGAAAATCAATCTTTTCGACAGGGTAGTGCTGGCTTATCTGGGTGGAATCACGGCAATAATTGCAGGAATTATTATTTATTTCAGTACTCTTTCTAAAGATCAGATAACGGAGGTTTCGACACTTGCAGCAAATTTTACACTCGTTCTGATAATTATCAGTTTCATTGTTCTTGCAATGCTGAAGAGAGTGAATGTTTATGAAGCTTTTATAGAAGGTGCAAAAGAAGGTTTCAGTATTGCGGTGAAGATAATTCCTTTCCTTGTGGCAATACTTGTTGCAATTGGTATTTTCAGGGCGTCGGGGGCGATGGATTTCATTATTTCGGGTTTTGCTGCCTTCTTCGGCTGGCTTGGGGTTGATACTGAATTCACCAAAGCGTTGCCTGTTGCTTTCATGAAGCCTCTCAGCGGCAGTGGGGCGCGCGGACTTATGGTTGATGCCATGACAACCTATGGTGCCGACTCATTTGTAGGCAGGCTGGCATGCACAATGCAGGGAGCTACCGACACCACTTTTTATATCCTGGCAGTCTATTTCGGTTCGGTTGGTATAAAAAATACCCGCCATGCAGTAGGATGCAGCCTTATAGCCGATTTTTCAGGAATAGTGGCAGCAATATTTGTGGCATATCTGTTCTTCGGATAAATTCACCTTCTATACATTACCCGCACACATACCACGTGTCACCTTCAATGTCATGCTTAAGGATAAATACTTCTCCACAGGTGGTCTCCACCCTGAAATAATTCGTTACCGGAAATTCAGGATTCAGATCCCCCTGGTACCATCTGTCAATAACTTCTTTAACCTCGTATCTTTTGTTGCTTAGAGTAAATGCCCGCGGATATTCATCAGCCCTGTAACCCGCATAGCATTCTACCGAAACAGGAATAAACTTCATCATACCAGCGCATCAACCACATCGTTCATGAGTTTGAGAGTCCCCTCTACAGGATTGCCTCCAGCTTCATATTCAAGAGAAATCCAGCCCTTGTATCCGTATTTGTTCAGAATGCTCACACACTTTGCAATATCAACATCGGGGAACCGTGTCCAGCGTTTCGCGTGAATCATAGTTGTAGCCCGCGGAACGAGTATATCAAGTCCGTTATATAGCATATATTCATGCTCCCAGTTGCAGAAGTCGGGCGATGCTTCGCACCACGGACTATTGACTTCATTGAGTATGATGATTATATTTACCGGATCTGCTGCAAGTCCCCAGTGATTTTCGATGGTCACCTTAACGCCCACCTTTCCGCCGTAATCAGCCAGCTCCTTGA
>Ga0209204_1003791_pt1 | contig 10794 bp, 4 predicted proteins | sample AD_JPNMR2_MetaG_FD_184425 | JGI IMG/M metagenome (GOLD analysis project Ga0209204, IMG submission 184425) | Active sludge microbial communities of municipal wastewater-treating anaerobic digesters from Japan - AD_JPNMR2_MetaG (SPAdes) (version 2) | ecosystem: Engineered > Bioreactor > Anaerobic >... | reverse complement strand
ATATCTTCTTCTGAAGTTACACATACAGGACAACCGGGGCCAGAGAGAAGATGAATATTTTCAGGAAGTATCTGCCTAATACCGTATCTAAAGATTTCATGGGTATGGGTACCACAGAACTCCATCAAGTTTACTTCTTTTTTTAATATCTTCCTTATACTCTCAATTAGCGCCTTTGCCTCCATAAATTTATTCTTCCATTTCTTCTAAAAGGGACTTGATGTCCTTTGCCTCTTCCTCTGAAAGAATAGTTATGGAAAATCCTGCATGGACTATTACATAATCTCCTTCTTTCACCTCAGGTGTAAATATAGTACTTATCTCTATAGTAGAATTTCCCATCTCTGCTATGGCAGTATTATCCTCTTTGACTTCCCTTATTCTTAATGGCACTCCTAAGCACATTTTTCATCTCCTTATTTTTTTGTAATAAATATTTTTGTAATAAATATACATTATAAAATCCATTGGGACAATAAGAAAGAGGCTAAAAATTATTTCCATTGATAAGTATTAACAATGCTACAATCCTCAGAGTTATATTAAATAATATAACTCCTAAAATAGGAAAGACAAAGATGAATAAGATATCCTCTTTTATGGGGGGTAGGAAATAGAAAGGTTCCTGTACAAGCTATATTTGGTTCTAGGTACTTATAATCATATCTTTCCTGCAAATTTGACATTGAACTTGATATGGATAATAATGGAGAGGGGGTGAGATTATGGAAATTAAATATCCTGAGAACTATTTGACTATCCGTTGGCTACGGTTATCATCTTCATCAATTGCTAATGAATTTGCAAGCTTATCTCAAATTAGTTCGGTTAATACCACGGTTGATGCGAATGTTGAATCACAACTAAAGTTGTTAGAAATTGAACAACATCTTACAAAAGCGCATGAGGTGTATTTCCAGAAAAAGTATCAGCAGGCTATTGATGAGTATAAACTTGCAGAGTGCCTAATTTACCAAATTTTAGATTCAAGTTTCCCATTAGCTGCTGCTCGCCGTCCAGAAGTTGAATTTTCAGTTGATAAAAGTCTCTTTAATCCCTTGATATCCTCTAGTCTGGAATTTATTGAGGCACTAGCTCCAAGGACTATAGAATCTAACTTCGGCCCAGCCTTTGTTGATGTGCCCAAAAATGTGATTGAGAAGCTAACTCGTTATAGCGATCTGGGCGTTAATCCTGCAGATGGTATTCCTCGTATAGTCCATTATGACAGCCAATTAGCCTCTGCATATGCAGAGAGAGGCCAATGGGAACGGGCTGAGTATTTTTACAAGCGTGCTCAAAGTAATCTTGGGGCTCCACTGACACCAGAAGCTAAATCCGCAAAAGCTAGTTTGGATCTTAGTCTTGCAGGAATTTATATTCAGATGGGTCGAACCTCTGAGGCTAATATTCTACTGGGGCAGGCATCTAATGTCTTTAAAGAGAACAAAGATATAGTTGGAGAAGCCCAAGTGAACCTTAACATGGCAGCAGTCCTTGCCAAAGAAGGAAAGCACGATGAAGCTGCCACCTACCTTAAAAAAGCTGACCAACTCATTAAGAAGGCTCAAGACCTGCCGGAGGCTGGATCAAGTCAAGGAGGTCTTTCAGGCATTACGCGAATAACACCCTTAATGATTAAACCAAATCTTAGTTCTTTATTGACAACCCGACCAGATTTAACGCCTGTTGTAGAACGTATCACAACTGCAATATCTATAGCCCGTCTGGGTTCTATAAGACCTGATGCCTTAAGTGATATGCCCGAATCTAAGGGATTGGCTGTCACTTATCGACAGCCTGGTAAAGGGGCTGGATGGACAAAACAACAGGTAGAGACCAAAGTAGAGGCCGGTGAGCGAGCTTACATGAAAGAGTTAGGAATTCTTGTTGGTGATAATGTCCTCAAAGTCAAATGGAAATCTGGATCTGTTGTTCCAGCCCAGCAGATTATAAATGGTATTTATCAATGGCGTGTTGACCGAAAAATACTGGGTGAAGTTAACTGGCGTTATGATCTCCCAAGTGACTTTGCAGTTCAACTTCCACACATCTATTTTTATGTTATTCCAGTTGCCCTTGGAGATTGCTACCACGCTATTGGTGAATATGAAAAGGCAGAAACCTATTACTTGAAAGCTGCAGATTATGAGTATATTAATATAAATATTGAAGTCCCGAACCTCTGGCAAAAAATAGCTGATAACATACTGGAATGGGGTAATCTACTCTACCGGAATGATGAGTATCAGAATGCTTTAGATATTTACCGCAAAGTGTTAGAGCCTCCTGGAACTGCTACAGTTGTCTGGGGAGAATCTCCTCTATACAAGCATCCTAAACTTAAAATTGTGGGAGATAAAGTCAAAACCATGCTTACCAATTATGACACATCAGGGGTAGGCAATATGAATCCTGCTCTGGCAGCTATAGTGCTGGAAATAAGAGCAAAGGTTTTGCAGCTCAATGCAGGACTTGACTTTCTTGGTATACCAGTAGATATAGTACCTATCTGGAGTTTTGATTATTTACAGAATATAGCCCGTTATTTTGCCCAGCAAGCAATTCATGCAGAGCGTGAGTTTATTAATTTTTGGGATAGGGCAGAGAATGAAGCCTTAACACGACAGCAACTCCAACAGGCAGAGATACTGGGAAGTGCTGAGCAAGAGTTGGCGAAGAAGCAACGAGAGGCAGCTGAAGCTGAAAAAGAAGTTTATGATGCTGGCAAGGATCTAGCAACTCTGCGAAGGCAGAATGCCCAGCGAAATCGCATAGATTATTCAAATATGACTGCAGAGCGGATATATTATGATGCTGCTATTGCCACTTTGGGTGCGGGATCTAGCGTGGATTGGGAAACTATTGAGGAACATATTAGACGCCTTCAAGAAGAAAGGAAAACTAAAGGTGAACGTGGGCATCTTATCGGTGCAAGAACGTTGGAACGTGGCAGAATGACTCGTGACTATGAGCTTGCTGCCATGGACCGCCAGATTGATGAACTCCAGCAAGGGGAGGTAATGGCTCAGGCACAACTAAATGCTGCTGATGCCCGTGTTGATGTTGCCAAGCAAATGGAAGAAGTTGCACGTTTGCGAAAAGAAGCGGCATCACAAAATTTAGCTGCCTTTAACAACCAATTTTTTACTCCAGAAGTCTGGTATCAAATGGGTTCTTTTATGTGGGGTATTTCTAAGAGCTATCTTTATATGGCAATCCAAATGGCAAGGATGATGCAGCGAGCCTATAACTTTGAAAATGATCTAAATAGACATTTTATAAAAGCGGATTACTCAACGAATACAGTAAAGGGAATGCTTGCAGGAGATGCACTTCTGTTAGATATTGACTCCTTTACTTATGATCTTACTACCACGATAAAAAGGAAAGAGATACCAGTAAAGCAGACCATCTCTTTGGCAGAACGCTATCCATTCCTCTTTGAGACTCAGTTTCGGCGCAACGGCAAGATGGAATTTGAAACCCGAATTGAAGATTTTGATATGGCTTACCCTGGAACCTATGGGCGAAGGCTTGAGAGCATTGAGGTGGAAATTGAAGGTATGCTACCACGATCTGGTGTTAAGGGAATACTGACAAATGGTGGAATTAGTAGGTATCGCACATCAAACTTCAATCAAATTAAATTCCGTATTCAGCCAAGAGAGACTCTTGTTTTGTCAGAGTATCGTATTAAAGAGGATGCAATAGTCTTTCCATCAGATCCCCGAGCACTTAAGATATTTGAGGGAGCTGGGGTAGCAGGAAGCTGGACATTGGAGATTCCAAGATCAATTAATGATTTGGACTTTAACTCCATAACCGATGTCAGATTAACTTTCTACTATCACGCCCGATACGATGAATCATTAGCTAATGATGTTAAATCTCAATTGAATACTCTTGCAGGGCAGAACCTTCGTTCACGTAGCATACCTCTGCGTTGGGCATACCCAGATGCCTTTTTCCACTTCCAGGATACAGGTCAGCTTGCATTTTTACTGGATCCCATCTACTTTCCTTTTAACGAAATTAATCCAAAGATTCGCAACTTATCAATGCTAATCATAACACAGCCGGGTATAAATCCGACTGGTTGGAAGGTTCGTCTTGGAGTACCTGCTCATCCGGATACGATTGTGGCCAGTACCAATTCCCAGGGTGAGATCGCATTAACAGCGGATCATCCTTGGCAGCCATTGGCAGCAGGAACGGTGATTGGGGATTACCTTGTGGAGATGCGAGCTGAGGAGAATCCTAATCTGGTAGAGAATAATGTTCTTAAATTGGATGATATCAGGAATATAGTATTAATCCTTGAATATGAATACACGCCCAGAATGTAAGGCGGTGAGTTAATTATGAGTACTACAACAGGGACTGCTGAGCAAATACTATCTTTACCTAAGGGTGGTGGGGCAATTCAGGGATTAGGCGAGAAATTTCAGCCTGACCTTCACACGGGAACAGGTTCTTATGCTATACCACTGGACATTCCAAACGGACCTAATGATATTGCCCCTAAATTAACGCTTCTCTACCATACAGGTGCTGGTAATGGTCCTTTTGGAATGGGTTTTAATCTTAACCTCTTTACTATAAGCCGTTCCACTGACAAGCGTGTTCCTACCTACCAAGAAGGAGAGGATCCTCTGGTATTAATGGGTGGATGTGAGCTTGTTTCCTTAGGTGGAGGACGATATCGGTTAAAAGTTGATACTAATAGTTGGCAAGTGGAGCGTGAAGGAGAAGGTTTCAAACTCACCGACCGTGAAGGCAAATACTACAGGCTTGGGGTAACTGAGCAAGCCCAACTTTTCACAGTTGAAAATGGATTTAAGAAAATTTTAAGCTGGCATCTGGAAGAAGTTGAGGATCCTCTTGGAAATAAAGCGACCTTTACCTATCGCCGGGATGCTAATCAGCTTTACATAGAAAGAGTAGACTATAGTATCTATACAGTTCAATTTATATATGAGGAGAGATCTGATGTTATTAGTAATGGCTGTGCCGGATTTTTAGTTACTACCAAACTCCGTTGTAATAAAATTGAACTGTTAGTCAATACTTTGCCAAATCCACTGATCCGACGATGGGAACTAGAATACAATCAAAGTACGCTAAATGGTTGCTCCCTATTACATAAGGTGAAACTTACAGGTTTTGATGAGGAAGGGATAACTGAAAGCCTGCCTGTACTTACTATGGATTACACAGAATTCCATCCGCGACAACTTGAGCGGTTCAATGCTGAGGTTCCTGATGCATTTCCTGGGGGCTTGTCAGGTGGACAGCGAGAATTAATTGACTGGGATGGAGATGGATTCCCTGATCTGTTAGAAATTGAAGGTGGAGGAGCCAGAGTATGGCATAATTTGGGAAACTGTACCTGGGCAAGGCCGAGGTCTTTGGAGCCTTTGCCAGTACCTGTAGCACTTGATGAGCCTGGAGTGGCTTTTGCAGATATGGAGGGCAATGGTACTGCCGACATGATCATGCTGGATCGCCCTTTAGCTGGCTATTATCCACATCTACCACGAGGTGGATTTGGCCGACCAGTGTTTTGGTGCCAAACTCCAAGTGTCCGTCTTTCAGATCCTAATGCGCGGTTAGTTGATCTGAATGGAGATGGGATTATTGACCTTTTGGTAACTGGAGATAGATACTTCAGCCTTTACTATCGGGAACCCGAAAATGGCTGGCAAGAGAGATCTCAAACCATTCCCCGTCCTTATGTTCCACCTATTGCTTTTAGTGATTCACATATTTATATAGCTGATATGAATGGTGATGGATTTCAGGACATCGTAAGAGTGAATGGAGCTGGAGTAACCTACTGGCCTTATCTGGGAAATGGTAGATGGGCTGAGCTAATAACCATGAAAAAACCTCCTGCACTACCGCTGCAGTTTGACCCCAAAAGGCTGTTTTTAAGCGATATTGACGGAGATGGATGTGCAGACCTTATATATGTTGATTTTGATAAAGTAATTTTCTGGCTTAATCAGAGTGGAGTTCGGCTTAGCAGTCCCAAAGAAATTCCTTACACTCCACCTGCGTCTGTAGAACAAGTTCGTCTTGCAGATATGAAAGGTACTGGTACAGCAGGGATACTATGGTCGTATATAGGTCCTGCCAGTCACGGAGCTGATTATTTTTATCTTGATTTTACAGGCGGTGTTAAACCCTATTTGCTCAGCAGAATTGATAATGGTATGGGCTTGGTAACCAAAATAGAATATGGAACATCTACTACGGAGGCAATGAGAGATCGACTTGACGGATCTCCTTGGACTACCTTTTTGCCATTTCCAGTGCCTGTTATTAAGTCTATTCATATTACTGACCAGGTAACAAACTGTCAATCACTCTCAAAGTATCAATACCATAATGGCCACTTTGATGGGATCAGTAGAGATTTTGCTGGTTTTGGGATGGTTGAGGTGGAGGAAGTAGGTGATGATTCCGTGCCTACTATGCTTACCCGTAATTGGCACCATTTAGGACTTGATCCCAACGATTACACCCGTTATTTGTCTGACTTAGAACGAAGCCGTTTGAGGGCACTTAGAGGTAGACTCTTGAAAACAGAGGTTTATGGATTGGATGGATCCCCTGATCAAGATAAGCCATATTTTAGAACAGAAAATAAATGGGATTACAGGGTAGAGGAGACTGTAAAAGGTGTGGAAGTGCTTTTTCCATACCTTTCAGAGATCCGAACTTCTCACTTTGAGAGACAGGTAATACCTTATCGTATGATGATTACTCGCAACCTTTCTTACGACGCTCATGGTAATGTAACAGAACAGGAACAATGGGCAGAAGACCCAAGAGATCCAACACTGACTCGCGTCTTGCGGACAGTAATTATTTTTGCTAATGATCCATCTGGAAGATTCATAAGCAAGCCAACCAGAATTATCCAAAGTGATGGAAGTGAGCAAATTGTAGCTGAAACTATCAGTTATTATGATGAGTTACCAGAAGGACAGATTGGTGCTGAAGGGCTACTTACTCGCCAGGAAACCCTTGTTCTCACTGATGAGGTGGTTTTACAGGTCTATGGAGCAAATCCGCCAGATTTTGCCAGTTTGGGATATCATAGACATTCTAACGAAAATGGTTGGTGGATTGACCAAGTAAGCTATACCAGAGTCGATGATGCTAGTGGACTCCGTGGAACAGTAACCAATGCTAGAGGGAATACTACTAATATCCTTTTTGATCCCTACAAAATTCATCCCGCCAAAGTAGTTGATGCTCTTGGCAATACAATGGAAGCCTTATATGACTATCGAGTCAATAAGCTGCAGATACTAACAGATGCTAATGGTTCAACGATTTCAAATCATTATGATCCATTAGGAAGACTATTGAAGACAATAGATCCAGGTGGTAATGATGTGCTACCAACCACCTCTTACATCTATAACATCAATCAATTGCCTGTACAGCTAATTACAGAGCAACGTGCTATCAACGGTCAACCAGAGGTAATTAAACGCAAAACGTATGTGGATGGCTTAGGTCAGGTTATAGAGGAAAGGGTTGTTAACGAGCAAGGCGATATTGTCGAACGGAGTCAACTTTATTCAGCCCGAGGATTAATTAAGATTCAGTTCTTGCCATATGTTCCAGTAAGCTCTGATTATACTCTTCCTACTACCAGCTTGCCGCACCGTAGATTCCACTATGACGCTTTAGGTAGATTGATTGATGTCCTAAACCCTGATGGCTCAATCCAGAAACAGCATTTTGAACCTGGAGTGACATTTCTTTACGATGAAGAGGATAGCCGAGAAGATTCGGAAGCTTATCACACTAATACTCCAACGAGACATAACTATGATCCCACAGGTCATATTAAAGAAGTAGCCCTCAATGATGGAGGGCGTTGGATCTCAACATATTATGATTACGACATTAAAGGTAACTTGATTGGTGTTGTTGATTCATCTTCCCAGCACACTGTTTTCTGGTATGATTTATTGGGGCGCCGTCTTCGTACTGATAGTCCAAGTTCGGGTACAACATTATTCGTCTTTGATGCCAATGGCAATCAAGTAGAAAGGCGGAATGCCGAAGGAAAAGTAGTGTGCTTTGAGTTTGACGAGTTAGACAGGCTGAAGCTTGTATTTTCCCCCGCAACAGGAGAAGTATTTGCTGATTATCTTTATCATGATGCTGCTCGTCCCGCACCAGTAGAAGCTGGAAGCTTTACCAAAGGAAGGGTAGTTAAAGTATCCCACCCGGGCGGGGAGGAGATTTTTGACTACGATGCATTGGGACACGTTATTCACAAGGTAATTCACCCATCTGGACTGTTGTCGGGACAAGAATTGATATTTGATTTCACTTATCGGGCAGATGGGCAATGGGACACTATTACTTATCCATCTTCAGCTCCTAATGTCGAGCGATTGCGAGTTAAGTATGAATACAATCAACGTGGTCTCCTGAATCAAATTTCTAATTTTATTCGTCACATTGATTATAATTTGGCTGGGCAGCGTATCCGCATAGAGTACGGTAATAATGTGGTGACAGAATATGAGTATGACCCGATGACTTTTCGCCTGAAGGACCTTATTACAAAGGATGGTTCCAATGCAGTATTACAAGAGTCTCATTACTATTATGATGAGGTCGGGAATATACTCAAAGTAGACTCACCTGATCCGAAAAAGGCAACTGAGTATATATATGATGATATTTACCGTTTGAAGCAAGCTTCTACACAGTCTGGAGAAAGTTGGAGCTATCAATATGATGACCTCGGAAATTTGATATTTAAATCTGACGTTGGCGACTATCAATACAATGCTAATGGACTTCTGATTTCGGTAGGCACCGATACATTTACCTATACGCATATTGGACAAATGTTAAATACCCCCTGGGGAGAATGTGAGTATGATCCTATTGGTCGCTTGAAGTTGATTACGAGAGGTAGCGAGCAGATGATATGTACCTATGATCATAATGGACGTAGGGTAAGAATGCAGGTTATAGGTGCTTCTTCGCTTGATGTTCTGACTCCAGACGATATGATTTCTATTGAGAATGGAATTACTTTTGCCTATATTTTTGATGGATCGGTCCGAGTTGCCCAAATTTGCTTTGATACAGGGACAATAAGCTATCTTCATGGAGATCATCTTGGTAGCACTACGTTGGTAACTGGGCCAACAGGACAGATACTACAGAAGGTTTACTACGAACCCTTCGGAGCTATTCTGGAGAATAGTATCTCAGTTGGTGCTGATGGTACACGATTCCTCTATACAGGGCAGATTTGCGATACTTGGACAGGTTTGTGTTATCTCCAGACCCGTTACTATAATCCAAAACTTGGCCGTTTTATTACACCAGACTCACTTGTGTCTGACCTGTTCCACCCACAAGCATGGAATCGCTATAGTTATGTACAGAATAATCCTTTGCGTTTTATAGACCCTACTGGTCATTTCTGGAAAGAAATCGGAAATTGGTTTGAGAATAGCTGGAAATACATTGTTGCTGGTGTAGCTATAGGTGCTGTTGCAGTACTAACTGTTTTAACCGCTGGTACTTTTGCAGCAGCAATGGGTATTGCTGTTGGTTGGGTTTATGGTGGGGTAGCAGCGGGTATGGCTATAGGAGGAGTGGTAGGTGGGATTTCAGCCTATCAGGCAGGAGGAGACATCCTTCTGGGAGTTTTTACAGGTATGGCAGTTGGAGGTGGATCTGCACTGGCAAGTATAGGAATTGGTGCTGGAATGTCCGCTGTCTTTGGTGTAAAATCCTTGTCAGCAACTACATTCACAGGCATTTTGGGTGGGGCTGTAAGTGGAATTGCTATGGGATTTACTGAGGGTTTTGCTGGAGGACAAGGGACCGCTGGCGAAATCTGGGCAAAAATATGGCAAGGAGCTCTTGCTGGAGCGGTTTCAGGTGCCATTTTTGGTTTTGGCGGTTACGCATTTGGTAAAGGATGGTTGGGAACTGGCAAACTGGATCTTGTATTCCCCAAGGGAACAGATGCTCTAAAACGAGTTGGGATTGGTTTTGCTGCGGGTTCTGCAGCTGAACTTGGACGACAATATGCATCTGGAGGGGAATTGAACTGGCTTGAAATTGTGCTTGCAGGTGTTGGAGGTGCAGGAATTGGAAGTTTTGTGAAATTTGGAAGAAACTCTGGATTACCTGTTTTAACTTTTTTGAAACCAGAGTATGTAGGTGTGGTAAGTAGTATCTTTGCTTCAAGTGTCAGTGCAATATTCGTTCTGGATTATGCTGATGATATATGGGAATTTCTAAAGGAAAAAGAAGTAAAAATAGAAATCAAAGGTACTTTTTAGTTTCGTTGCTAATAGGAGTGTAGATACTTAGCTAAACTAAATGGTTGCATTATTCTTTATTTCAGCTTTGTATGGACCCCTTCATTTTAAGGAGCATATACAAAATTACGCTTTTGAATTAAATAATAAGATATTAGAGGATAATATATTAAACGGTCTTCTTTCAGATGATATATTTGTCTTTAAAATTATAATTGTTAAAATATTCATAAATATTATCCATTCAGGGGGGATTGTATGGAGTTTGTTAAAGCAATCTGGAGTATTTTATGGAGAGTTAGTTTATTCTTAATATCATGGGGATTATTATATGCACCATTTATTATCCCTGTAAGAAAATATTTAGAAGAGCAAGATTCTGTTAAGTCTATTCCGTTAAGATTATACATGGAATCTATGGGCATGATTTCCATAATTATAGCCTCTTTAATAATGGTATCTTTTGTAG
>Ga0209204_1003782_pt1 | contig 10807 bp, 14 predicted proteins | sample AD_JPNMR2_MetaG_FD_184425 | JGI IMG/M metagenome (GOLD analysis project Ga0209204, IMG submission 184425) | Active sludge microbial communities of municipal wastewater-treating anaerobic digesters from Japan - AD_JPNMR2_MetaG (SPAdes) (version 2) | ecosystem: Engineered > Bioreactor > Anaerobic... | reverse complement strand
CCGGAGCTGCGGGCACGACACGTTCATCTGGCCCGGCCCGCCCGAGGTCGACGCCGACGTCCTGCAGCGATCGGCCCTCGCCCTTGCGGCGATCCGAGCCGAGGTCGCCCGGAAGTGGGGGGAGAAGACCGCGCAGGAAGCCGAGGCGAACGCGCGTGCCCTGCGCACGGCCCCGCACGCGGCCGACCTCCCGGCCCGGCGTCTGTTCGCGGCCAACATGCTGCGCGGCGACGCGGCGGACGTCGCTGTCATCATCGTCCGGGCCAGCGGCACCGAGACCGCGATGATCTCCCGGAACAGCACGGGCCGGCTCAAGGCGGCCATCGGTCGAGCGCAGCGGGCAGCGGCGCCCCGGCGTGCTCCCATCGTCAACATGTGCGATAACGACCGCCGGTGAAGACGGCGCAGACCCTCGATCGCACCCACCGGCGTCTGGTAGATCGCCGTATGGGTAAGACCCCGAAGAAGATCGGCAAAATGACCCAGGCTACCCCGACCCCGACGAGCTCGACGCCGCGGAACGACATCACCCTCGAGGACATGCAGGCCGCGCTGCGCGAGCACGGGACCGTTGCCGGCGCGGCCGAGTCGCTCAACATGTCCGGCCCGAACTTCCAGCAGACGTGGTCCCGCCGGGCCCGCGACGCGGGGGTCCAGCAGACGCCGGGCGAGTACCTCGACAGCCTCGGGATGCGGCGCGAGCCGCGGGGCACCAGCCCGGCCGTGTTCTTCCGCCTGCCCGAGTACAGCCAGCTCGAGGCCGCAGCCAAGGAGGAGGGGACCGAGCCGAACGAGTACGCGCGGGAGGTGCTCCGCAAGCACCTGGCCCGCCGCGCGAAGCGGCAGGCCTAGAACGCCGTCCAGGCCCGCCAACATGCGAGCGGACAGCGTTCTTAGCAGTTCGTTATTTCAAGTGTTGACACGCGACTAACACGGGCGTACATAACTCGCATGCCTCGCACGCTCTACCGCGCCGCCGCCCGAGCCACCATCGCCCCCGCCACCTTCGGCCGCGGTGCGTGCTTCGCGGAGTCGCTCGCGGACGCGGAGCGGTACACCCGCAACCCCGGGTTCGGCGGCGAGCACCTGTTCTCCTTCGACGTCGAGGCCGAGTACGTCTGCCACGCCACGGGCCGCGGCCTGCAGGCCCTCGTCGTGCTGGCGACCGAGCTCGAGTACGCCTCGCCGGTCGCGCAGGCCGAGCGGTGGGGCGACCGCGGGCTCGGCGAGGTCTTCGAGGTCGTCGAGGGCGACTCCGAGGCGCGCACGCGACTCATGCGCTTCTTCGACTGGCTCGTCTACGACGAGCCGCAGGTCGCCGACGATGCGGCCCGTCTCGGCGCGTCGTACTGCCGCACCTGGCGCTACTACGGCAGCCGGCCGATGGTCGGCCAGCTCGCTTGCTGAAATTCAACGCGCGTCCGTGATCGATTCGCGGCCGCCGACGACCAGAAGAACACCCGGCCGCGGGGTCTCGCAGCGGCTTCCCGGCGATGGCCGGCCCCGTTGTCCGCTCCCGGATGGTCCGCGAGCGGCGTTGCACAAGAACGAGAACAGCCATGTCCACGACCACAGCTATCGCCCCCTACACCTCCCCGGCCTCCCTCCTCCTCCACTTGGAGGGCGCCCGCGCGTTCCAGATCATCGAGTCGCGTCAGCGCACCCCGGCGCCGCGCTTCGCCACGGGCGTCCAACCCGGCGGGGTCCGGACCGGCGGCCTTCTCCGCGCCCCGACGTGGGTCGGGCAGATCATGCAGGACCTCGCCAAGCTGCTCGGCGTGCGCGGCGGGACGCCGGCCGAGATCCAGGCCGGCGGCGTCATCACAGCTCGGCAGGCGTGGGCCGGCGCCCTGCCGGCGTGGGTCATCAACATCGAGGTCGGCCGTACCGGGTGGCGCCAGATCCTCGCCGACGGGGCCTCGGTCGCCGATGTCGAGGCGATCGCGCTGCAGGCGTGCCCCGGTGCCACCGTGGGCAGCGAGGTCATCGCGCGCATGGGCGGCCGCACGTACGTTCGCCTGAGCGTCCAGCCGGCCTGAGCCGGCAGCATCACCAGGCGTTCGGGGGCGGGCCTGCGGGTGCCGCCCCTTCGCGTTTCCCGCCCAGGTGCGGCTCGCGGTCCCACCGGGCCGGCCGGCGCCCCCCGTTCTCCGCCAGCTCGCGGATCAGGCTCTCGGCCGTCTCGCGCGTCATGCGGATCGTCGAAGCGGCGGGGACGCCCCGGGACTGAAGCGTCTGCATCTCCCGGTAGCCGCAGAGACCCTTGCCGTAGCGCGTGCAGATCGTCCTCTTCGCCTTCGCTGCCGCCTCCTCGGACAGCCGCTCGGGGTTCTGGACGCCGTGCTTCTTCAGCCACGCGACGAGTTCCTTGGAGGCCCGGGGCGCCTTGGGGTCGTCGCGCTCCTTGAAGCCGAGCACGTTGGAGGCCGAGAACGGGTCCGAGTCGACGACCGATGCGCTCGCCCGGCTCGTCTCCATCTTCCGCGCCTCCTCGACAGCCGCGAGCCGCACGGCCTCGGAGATCATCTTGTCGAACGTGTCCTCGCCGTCCAGGTCGAGCTGTAGGAGCTGCGCGCGCTGGTCCGGCGTCAGGCTGCCGGCGAGCGCGTCGGCCATGGTCCCGAGCGACAGCTCGTCGCCGACGCCGGCGATGTCGAGCAGCAGCATGTCGGGCTTGGGGCTCGAGGCGATCGCGGCCCTCCGCAGGTCGCGGCTCAGGTGGAGCTCGGGCCCGTCGACGGTGCCGGGCAGGGGACGCGAGCCGCGGCCCACGCACTGTGTATAGATCGTCGCGGAGCGGGTCGGGCGGGCCATGACGACGCACGAGGTCGCGGGCGCGTCGAATCCCTCGGTGGCGACGAGGACATTGCACAGGTAGCGGATCTCGCCGCGCTTGTACTCGGCCATGAGGCGGCGGCGGCGGTCGATGTCGGTGCCACCGTCGACGACCTCGACGCGGGCCCGGGTGTAGCGTCGGAGCGCTTCGGCCTGCGCATGGGCGTGGGCCACGTTGACGCAGAAAACGATGGTCTGGCGCCCTCCCGCGAGCTCGACGGTGTGCCGCGCGATGTGGTGGGCGTTCTCCGCCATGAGGTAGCCGAGGGCCTCGGGCTCGAAGTCGCCGCCGCGGACCCTGAGCTTCGAGAGGTCGACGCCGTCGATCGTGACGCGCTTCGGGCGGACCGGGACGAGCCATCCCTCGTCGATCGCGTCGACCATGGGGAAGCTGTACCCGACCGCGCCGAAGCCGGCCTCGGCGAGCCCGATCCCGTCGAGCCGCTGCGGCGTCGCGGTGACGCCGAGGATCCACGCGTCCGGGAAGTGATCGAGCACGGTGCGGTACTGCTCCGCAGGGCTTCTATGGGCCTCGTCGACGACGATGAACCCGAACTCGTCGCGGCGGAAGCGGGAGAGGCGGCTGTAGAGCGTCTGGACCGACGCGCTGACGAACGGCTCGTCGCGGCTCCGGTACTCGGCCTGCTCGCGGCCGAAGTGCATGCCGGCCGCGGTGCCACGCTCGATCGGCTGTTCGACGAGCTCGTCGCGGTGTGAGAGCACGGCGCAACGCCGCTGGTAGCGGTCGAAGTACCGACGCATCGCGGCGAGGAAGGTCTGGGTCTTGCCGGTGCCTACCGCCATGACGAGCAGCACGCGCTGGTGCCGGGTGAAGCACCGGATCACGCCGGGGCCGCGCCGTGGATCGCCGCCGTCCAGGGCGTGCTGCTGGTATGGGCGCAGGACGAGGTTCGATGTCATCGGCGCATCCGGACGTTTATGACCGCGGTTCATGCATCCCGCGTGGAGAATCCCGTCGCGGTGCCTCAATGCGCGTCACTGTGCAAGGTCGCACCGGAGCGTTTGAACAGGATTGACGGCGCGGTGGTGACGGTGCGATTTCGGTGAGAGTAGGAGCTCTATCCGTATGCGAAGCGCCGGGTCTGAATATCCAACGAGTGAGAGCGTCAGCGCGCGGCATGCATGGTGCGCGACGGATCTTCGACCCGTGCGAACGCGCTTGCGCGGCTCGTAACGCGCGCGTAAACGCGCACGCATACCGGTCCTGTTACTCGCGTGGTAACAGAATCGCGCATGATTATTTTTGTTGACGACTTGAATAACGACCGCTAGACATTGTCCATCGGTTGCGGCCCCGTTGGCCGCGAAGGATCACCCCCTGTGAACGCCACAACGCACGTCTTTCAGGCGGCCTCGCGTCTCATCGCGTACGCCGCGACCCTGATCTCCTACGCGAACGCGGCCGACGCGGCGGTGCAGCGCAGGCGCAGGCGGAAGCTCGCCGCGGCCGCCGCTGCGGTCCTGCTGCTGCCGGGCTGCGCTCGCCCGGCGCCGGCCCCGGTGCATCCGGAGCCCCCGCAGATCCACCGGCTCGACTGCGGCGGGTCGTCCTGCACGATCACGACGTCCGGTAATGCGACGATCGTGTGGGTGCAGGAATAGCCGGCTCGCCGCCGGCAACTGGCATTTGTAGGCACAACTGCGGCCCGCATTGTGGCCGCGGAAAGGGAGTCATGAGCTATCAACAGCATCCCGTGCATCGGCTATGGGTCGCCGCGGGCAGCCCGGCGCCGATCGAGTGCGACGGCACGGCCATCGCGCCGCGGGCCATGGCGCCCGGCGTCTGCGCCGTCACCGGCGGGCCCGGGGAGTACCTCTACGAGCAGGCCTTCAGCGCGAACTTCACCCTGCCGCGGAACGCGTCGACGGCCTTTCGGCACGGCCACGGCAGCACGGCGCAGTCGCGTCGCACCGCGAAGCCGCAGAAGTGCCTGTCGGCGGCGGCCGTGTGGTCCTCCAAGGCGATCGTGCTCCGGTGCGCGACGTGGATTCTCGAGCCCGCCGAGGACGGCGACCGGCTGACCTTCCACCCGAGCTACCGGGTGCCGAAGGACCCGGAGAAGGCCGCGACCTGGCGCAGCGCGTGGGGCGACGCAGATCCGTCGCGGTGGCTCTCGTGGCTGCTGCAGCCCCGGCCGGTCGGCACGGTCGCCGCGATCCCGAAGTACGGGATCGAGCACGGCGGCGAGCAGAACTTCCACCGGACCTACCGCCCCGGCCACGTGCCACCCGATCCGCTCCTCAAGCTGCAGAGCAAGCACGTCGCGGTCTACGCGCAGCCGAGCACCCGCGCCGGCGTGCTGGCCCTGCAGGTCGACTCCGACGTCGTGATCGAGGTCGACACGGCTCGCTGGCGCCCGGCTCACGCGCGGGCGCTCGCGCTGGCCCGGCGCCTACGCGAGCTCGACGTGCCGGCGCCGGCCGTGTCCCGGGCCCTGCAGGCCCGCGTCCTCGAGCACCACTACCCGGCCGCGGCGCACGCGGCCCTTGCGTCCACCCTCTTCCGCCTCGGCGACCTGCCGCGGCACCCGTTCTGGTCCCTGTTCTCCGGAGGAATCCATGTCTGAGATCGCCAAGCTTCCCGGCTCGCCCCGCGGGTCGGCCTACCTCTTCGCGCACATGTTGCGCGTGATCCTGCTCGTCCACCGCGCCGACCTCGGCGACCGGATCCAGCACCTTCCCGTCGAGCTGGCGGGCTGCCTCGTCCCGCTGGCCGCGCAGGCCCGCAGCACGGTCGAGTTCATCGGGTCGCTCTGCGAGCGGATCGGCGTGCAGCCGGTCGTGCCGCGCTCGGGCAACCCGGTCTCGGTCGCGCTGCCCCAGGAGATCGTCGACGCGTTCGGGTTCGCACGGGGCCAAGAGCAGACCGAGGGCCACGTCCTCGGCGTCGGCTTCTGCGCGGTCCCGTGGATCGACGTCGCGGCGCAGATCGACCTCGTGCAGCTCCGCGGCGTGCTGCAGCGGAGCACGCACTTCTTCGTGTCGGTCGCCATGCAGTTCGTCGACGCCGAGAGCAGGCGCGCGTTCGTGGCCGACCTGAGCCTGTTCGGCTGGATCGAGGCGGCGGCGCCCCGGTTCCCGGTGCCGGACCTGTCCCGGGCGATCGCGCCGCGCCGCTGGCACGTGCTGATCACGCTGCTGTCGCCGCTGTCGCACGGCGGGGACCAGTCGGGCAGCAACGTCGCCTCGATCCGGCGGGAGCCGCGGGTCGACATGTTCACGGGCGAGGTCGCCGACGTGCCGTTCGTCTCGGGCGCCGCGGTACGCGGGCTCGCGCGCGACCTCGTCATGGTCGACTGGCTCGCGCGGATCGGGCTGTCGACGCGGGACATCCGGCCCGAGGTGGCGCACGCCCTGCTGGCCGGCGGGAGCATCGACGCCGGGGCGGCGATGGGCGTGACCGACAACGCGCTCCGCGACGCGATCCGCGAGGTCTGCCCGGCGTGGGACCTGTTCGGGGGCGTGATCGAGGGACAGCTCATGGAGGGGCAGCTCATCGTCGGCGACGCGGTGCTGGTCTGCCGCGAGACGGCCTGGAGCGCGGCGCCGGCGCTCGGGTGGACGCTCGACGAGGCCCGGGAGCGGCGGCCGGAACTGCCCGAGGCGGCGGCGGCGACGGTGGAGCGGCTCGGGACGCGGCATCACCACGACGACATCCCGGGGCCGTCGACGCAGATGATCCTGCACACCCAGGCGATCGCGGCGGGGCACCAGCTCGCGTGGTCGGTCGCGCTGCGGGCCGGGCCGCTGGCGACGCCGCTGCAGCGGGCCGCGCTGGCGCACCTGCTCGGGCTGCTGGCCGAGCACGGGCGGCTCGGGGCGAAGGCGCAGACCGGCTTCGGGGCGGTCGCGTTCGGCGAGCCGCAGTCGTCGTGCGACCGGAGCCCCTGCCCCGTCCCGATCCACTACCTCGCGCACGTCGCGGCGCAGGCGGAGCGCGCGCGGGCGTGGCTGACCGGGCAGGCGCCGCTCGTCGCCCCGGCCCCGGCGCCCGCCGAGGGCGAGGCCCCGAACGGCAAGGGCAAGGCCAAGCCGGGCCGGAAGGCGAAGGGGGCGGCCGATGGCGCCGCGGCCTGAGCCCGCGTGGCTGGAGACGTGCCGCGCGCGCTTCGGTGCGCGCGAGCATGTGTCCCGCCCGCACGTCGTCGAGGCGGTCCTGTCCGCGCCGGTGGCGATCGACCCGCAGCACCCGATCATGCTCGAGGGGGCGCTGCAGTGCGCCGCGATCGCGGCCGTCACCGGCCGGACGCCGGACGAGGTCGGGCTCGGCCCCGGCGTGTTCGTCGACATCCCGATCCCGATCGCGGATCAGGTCCGACACGGGCGCCGGGTCGCGCGCTGCTCGGCGGCGGAGTGCGACGCGATCGCCGGCGAGCGGTACGTCCGGCGGCGGCCCCGGTCCGAGCGGTACGCGCTGTCGCAGGTGCGCGAGACCCTCGGCGAGTACAAGGCGTGGTCGCTGCCGGTCCCGACGCGGATCGCGGCCGTGCTGCGCTGGCACGTCGTCGCGGATCCCGAGCGGCTGTACGCGCTGCTCCCGGACGTCCTGGCGATCGGGCGGTCCCGGCAGGGCGGGCTGGGGCACGTCGCGCTCTGGCGCATGATGCCGGCGAAGGTCGATCGCTCGTGGCGGCGCGAGGACGGGTCGCCGGCGCGACCCCTGCCGGTTACGTCGCCAGCCGCGGCGCGGGCCGAGTTCGGGCCCGGCGTCCAGCTCGCCGAGGTCGGGTACCGGGCGCCGTACTGGCACAACGAGGCGCGGGCCCTGTGCGCGCTGCCGGGGGGTGCCGCGTGACCTGCGTCGAGCTCCGCTGGCAGGTCCGCGGCGAGATCGCGGCCGACTACGGGTACAGCCTGTTCTCGGCCGTGTGCCGGCGGCTCGACACGCGCCTGCACGACGACGAGGCGCCCTGGACCATGTCCCCGGTGCAGGTCGAGCAGGGGATCGAGCGGCAGGGCACGCTGCTCGTCGAGCGCGGCACCCTGGCGATCCGCTGCGCCGTCGAGCTCGTGCCCGACTTCGCGGGCCTGTACGCACCCACCGGCCTGGCGATCCGCGAGACCGGGGCCCTGCAGCTCTCGCCGGCGCCGACCGTGCATGTGCTGCGGCCGGCCTCGGTCCTGGCCGCGGACCGGGTCATGATCAAGAGCGCGACGCTCGAGCGCGGGCGCCGGCACTTCGGCGAGGCGGTCGAGAACAGGCTCAGGGCCGAGCGCGTGACCTACGGCGCGGTCCGAGTCGGGGCGCCGTTTCGGATGTCGGTCGTCGGCCGCGAGTGCGACGGGTTCGCGGTCGAGATCGAGGGGCTGTCCGAGCGCGACAGCCTGTACCTGCAGGAGTGCGGGCTCGGCGGGCGAGTTCGCATGGGCTGCGGCTTCCTGCGCGGCTGAATCTCGGGAGGAGACCTGCGTCATGGTGGCGATGAAGCTGGAGATCGAGACGACGCGACAGGCTGTCTCTTTGGTCCTGACCGTTGGGACATACACGGTGCAGGCGTGGGCCGACGCGGCGGGCGCGGCCAACGTCGGCGGCTTGCTCGGAGTGAGCCTGCGGACCCGCGGCGAGGTCGTCGGCGTCGAGCTCCTCGGCGCGGCGCGCCTGCGCGAGCGGCTCGGCGAGGTCCCGGGCCGGCTTGTCCGGGTGTTCCGCGAGAGCACCCGCCGGCCCGACCTGCTCTCGCGCGTCATGCTCGACATCCTCGACACGACCCGGGACAGCCCGGTCGGGCTGCGGCAGCGGCTCGCGCGACAGGTTGCCCTGCACCTGGCCCCGTGGGCGCGCGTCGAGACCCGCGGCGAGAACGTCGAGATCACGGTCCCGCGGTGGCTGCCGACGGCGTCGGTTCGCGCGCTCGAGCGCCGCGTCCTGTCGCTCGTGCGGCAGTTCTCGCACGACAACGATCGGCGGCTGCCGCTGATCGTGCGGGCTGAATCCTGACCCGAGGCCTCGCGTCGACGCGCACGATGGAAGCGTGGATCCGGATGGTCGAGCGGTTGATCGAGGCGGGGCTGACCGAGGACGAGGCGATCGAGGTCGTCTCGCGGCTGCTCGTGCTGGCCGGTGCGGTCGACGGGGAGGCCGACGCGGCATGAAGCGGCCCGCGCCAGCCCCGGGGAGCCCGGCCGACGTCGCGGGCGAGTTCCGGCTCCACCAGATCCGGGCCGAGCTCGCCGCGCCGCGGTTTCAGCGGAACATCGATCCGCCGTGGGGCGAGCGGGCGCTCGTGCTGCGCGGGACCCCGCTCGGCGACCTGGACGCGTGGATCAGGCCGGACCCGGCGCACTTCTTCGATCCGGCGGGCTATCCGGGCGAGCTCGTGCCCGTCGTCGACGTCGATCTGTGGGAAGCCGCAGCTCCGCACCCGCGACTTCTGCTCGTGGTCTCGACCGTGACGCGGGCCATGCTGGTGTGCTCGCCGCGGCGGACGTACACGAGCTGGGTGCGCCGGTCGGTCGATGGTCCGCGCGGGTACCTGCCCGCGATGCACTGTCCGAAGGGACAGCTAAAAACCTTCGGGTGGTTGAAGAACAAACTTGTGTAGTGCGTCTCTGCTCACCGATGGATGGTAATGCGATGGACAACGATGGAACGCTGACGACTGCGACGACCACCGGTCTCGGGATCGACTACACGGCCCTCGCCAACCTCGACATCGAGGCGCACGAGCGGGCGCTGTGCGTGGAGGCGCTGCGCCGTGCCGGCTCGGTGCGGTCGGCCGCGGTGCTGCTCAAGATCAGCCGCTTCGCGCTGGGGCGGCGCCTGGAGAAGTTCGGGATCGAGGCGCCGGACCGGGCGACGATGCCGCGGCAGCTCCGGCAGCCGCGCGCGCCCAAGGCCGACACCGGCGAGCCGAAGCCGAAGCGCACCCGCAAGCCGAAGGCCGCGCCGGTCGAGCAGGTCGACACCGCGTCGCCGGCCGCCGAGCAGCCCGATGCGTCGGGGGAGGTCGCGGCGTGACCGAGCAATTTACCCCGCACCCGGTCGGCGTCTGGATCGACGACGACGAGATTCGCGCCCGCCCCCCCGGGGCCGCGCACTTCCACGGGCGGATCGTCATGCAGGCGACGCAGCCCGAGGTCCTGTATCGACGCGACGTCGAACCCGGCGCGCTCCACGGCCAGCACCCGATCGGCCTCTACTGCCAGATCGAGCTCGATGGTCAGCGCGCGACCGTGTCGACCGACCACCTGCTCGACGCGCCCGGCGGCGCCAAGGTCGGCGACGCGTATCAGCCCGAGCTGGACGTCACGGGCGACACGGCGGGCGTGGCCTGCGGCGACGGCTACGAGGTCCCCTTCGCTGGCATGTGCCCGGTCCAGGGGGAGGGCGAGATAGACGGCCACCCCTGCTATTACCGGGCGCGAGGTCGGGTCTGGTCGCTCGAGGTGTACGGGCCAGGCGGCTCGGCCGAGAAGTCCGAGGCGATCTGGTCGACGGGGCGGGCCTGCTATGTGTGGCCCGACGCCGGCTACCTGCGCGCGGACCTGTCCGTGCAGAACATCGAGGGCGCGGTCGCCGAGTTCCGCGCCTGGAAGGCGGCGAACCCATGACCGACAGCAAGTACAACCTCTTCCGGATCGAGCGCGAGACGATCACGGCGGCGCTCGACGAGGCCGGCTCGATCGTGGAGGCGGCCGCGCTCCTCGGCATCACGCGGCACAGCCTGAAGCGCCGAATCATCATGCACAACATCAGGTGGCCGGGGCCGGCTGGCGTCGCGCGCAGCACGGCACCAGCGCCGAGGCCGGTCCCCACATTCAAGGTCGGCGACCGGGTGCGCGAGGTCGGGCGGGAGTGGATCGGCGAGGTGGGACACGTCTTCAAGGACGCGCGGCACCCGATCCGCGTGCGCTGGCAGGACGGCGCGGTGATCGACTACATGCCGCAGGCGCTCGAGCTCGCGGATCCGCCGCAGCCGACGATCGATGTCACGGGCGATCCGGAGACGCT
>Ga0209204_1003775_pt1 | contig 10833 bp, 8 predicted proteins | sample AD_JPNMR2_MetaG_FD_184425 | JGI IMG/M metagenome (GOLD analysis project Ga0209204, IMG submission 184425) | Active sludge microbial communities of municipal wastewater-treating anaerobic digesters from Japan - AD_JPNMR2_MetaG (SPAdes) (version 2) | ecosystem: Engineered > Bioreactor > Anaerobic >... | reverse complement strand
GTTCTGCGCCTCGCCGCTGCTTGCTGCTTGTCCAGCCACTTCGTTATTGCCATCTCGCCCTCCTGTTGTGGTGAGTGTACTGTGGCAGACTATAGCAAGTTACAAGCACGTTGTCAAGCACTTTTGCGGCGAGGGCCAAAAAAAGCTTCTCGGGAAGCAAACCGCCTACCCGGGCTCCATGGCCGCGACGGGCGGCGGTCTGTCGTGCGAATGTTACTGCGCCGAAGGGGTCTGCAAGTGTGGGTGCTGTCCGGGCTCAGACCTCGTAGACGTGCTCGTCGCGCTCGCCACAGACAGGGCAGATCGTGTCCTCGGTGTTCTCCCGGAGGAAGTGCTTCATCGGGCCCTTGTAGCCGCAGGCCGCACACTGCATGGGCAGGTCCCCATCCTGGAATGCCCCGTAATCGCGCGACGTTTCGTTCTGAGCCGTTTTCTTGGGCCGCATAGGGCTACCCCCTTATCGCGATGTTTCGTCGCGTCCTGGCGAATTCTCGTGCGATTTTTACGACCTCCAGATAGCGGGATGGACCAGCATTGCTGACCCAGGGCTTATCTGGCCGTCCCCATCCGCCTGTTGACCTACTAGTGATGGTCAGCTGACCTACTAGTGATCATCAGCAAGCTGTAACGGCTAGCACCTCGCTAACGCTCGGTGCACGCACGCCACCAAGGGGACAAGCAAGTGAGGGTCAGTTAAATGATGTTCCCCTTGGTGACGTGCGTTGTTTTGGGTCTTTTCTGTTCATATAATTATTATTACCTTAGATGACAGTCAGCAAAATCTACTGTTGACTGTACATTCAATATGCGCCCGCGGCTCCCGGCCGGCGATCGCCGGTTTTTCAAGTTTTCGCGGTGAAGTTCCCGGAAGTTCCCGGAAGAGGGCCCGCAGAGGCCCCTGAATGGCCCGTAGCGCCTATTTTCAACAATTCATGTTATCAATAGTGCGGACTGCGGAGTTCCGGGAATTTCCGGGAATTTCCCGGAAGAGGCCTCGGAGAGGCCCCTGAATGGCCCGTAGCGCCTATTTTCAACAATTCATGTTATCAATAGTGCGGACTTTCCGTGCATGGATTGCTCGCGACACGCAAACCGCAGGACGAGAAGAGCACGAAGTTCCGGGAAATTCCCGGAAGAGGCCGCGCAGAGGGCCCTCATTGCCACGGAGAGGCCATTTCCGACAAATCGTATTATCAATAGTGCGGACTACGGCAACCTGCCCTTGCCTGAAACTTGCCAAAGACGGTGGCTATCCGCACTTCCTGGAACTCTCCCCGCGCGGCTGCTTGTTCGGCTGCACAACCACCTTGTGCGTGACCATTGCCGTCATCGCCGCCGCCGCCACGTCGCGCCACATGCCCTCATACGGCACCCAGTTGTTGGCCATCATCACCCCCAGCGCCGCCATCCCCGCCACCATCGCCTGCTTCACCAGGGCCCGCGCACAGCCCACCAGCCGCAGCCGCTTCAACAGCTCCATGGCGACGATGATCGCCATCCCGACGACCAGCACCACGTTTTCCTCGTTCATCTCCCCACCTCACTTCATGTAGTGCGTAATCACTAGCTGCATGGCTACGCCGAGAGCACCCACCAGTGCGACCAGCAGTTTGGTGCTGCTGTCTCGTCGTGCAGCCGCGATTCTACTGTCTTGCACTATTTGTGCAAGGCTGCTAGAGAGCTTCGCCAAGTGGTCTCCCTGTCGCGACAGTTCGCCTTTCATCTGCTCTACCTCGTATCGTTGGACGTGATTACCATTGCAGTGTGCCTCGAGGCGTTGCAAGACGCTGGCAACATGCTCGTGATGCGGGCAATCCATTGCTCAAGTACCTGTGGTGATTATAGCGGCTGTCCAGCATAACTCAGTTCAACCAGTTTCTGTCGCGCGCGGGGCTCATCTGGTCCCAGTAGGTCTTGGGCCCACGCCCGGCCTGGCGCTCCTTGAGTTCAGCTTCTAGCAACTTGCCATCCACGTAGAGGCCCTTGCCCTCCCGTTCGGAGGTCCGTACCAGGGCCTCTAGCTGCTCCTTGGTCATGTTCTGGAGACAGCGGTTCCAGAAGACCGGCTCCACATGGCGGCCGTACTTGAGGCGATACTCGTACACCTTGCGGATCATTTCGGACTTCTGCTGCTCGTAGGCGTAGCCGAGGTCCTCGCGCCCCTCCTTGATGAGCTTCTGCCAGCGTGTCTTGCTGAGGCGCGCCTTCTCGAGGGTGCCTGGCTGCGGCGGCGGCAGGCCGCTCTTCGGGTCGTCAACCGCCTCCTTGAGCAGCTCCCACTTGCTGACGTAGGTGCCGAGGACGGGTATGCCGCGGGGTAGCTGGTCAATCTCGTGGGTGGCGAGAGCGTTGGCGACCGCCGGCAGCGGCGGCACCAGGCTGCTGACAAGCTTGCGCGACGTGTTGAAAATCCAGTTGCCCCAGTCGCCAATGAGGTCAAAGGCCGGGATGCGGAAGCGCTCGAACATGGTCCAGTAGCCGTCGAGTTCGGCGACAGCGGGGTAGTTCTCCCAGCGGAACTCCTTCATGCGCGTGCGGAAGCTCACGGGCATCCAGCCGGGGTCCCGCCGCATCTTCGCCGGGCGGCCCTCGTAGATGATATCCTGCTGCTGGTCGCTGTGGGTCAGGGCGGACTTCAGACGCCGCGCTCCCGCCGTGTACGCACCGAAGACCCCTGGCGACCGGATGGCCAGCTGCACGGCCTGCTCGGAACGATGCCGGAAGTAGCGGACGAACCACAGCAACATGCCCGCCGCCCTATCCACGCCCGTCGCCATCTCCGGGGAGTACTCCACGGCGTAGTTGGTGACGAGGGCGCGGGCTGTCGCCGGGTCCTCGCCCGCCTCGATGAAGCCGAGGAAGAGCGCCGTCCGGCTCACGGTGTCAATGCCGAAGGCGGCGTTGAAGTACGTCCGGAGCCAGCCCTTGAGCTCCTGCTTGGGGACGTTGAAAATCCGTGCCCACTCCAGTCCGTGGCGGCGGTAGGCCTGCGCCGTCTCAAAGTGCCGGAAGGCGCTGCGGGCCAGCGTCGGGCCCATGCCCACGTCAACAGGGTACTGCTTCGCAAAGCGCAACGCCTCCTCGTAGGCCTGCCGCCAGCGCGACGGCCGCGAGACAATGTACCCCACCAGTTCGCGGATTTTGTCGGTGACCCACGTGGAACTGAGCGGGCGCAGATGTGTGGCCCCGTAGCGTGCCACCTCCGCATGATGCTGCGCCATGACCCACGTCGTCGCCCCCAGGGCCTTGAGCATATGCCGACCGTAGACCGGGTTGAACCCCACCGCCGTGAGCAGGTTGAAGAAGCCCTCCATCACGTTCATCTTGAGCCAGTTGGTGAGGTTCTCAAGGGACGCCAGGACCGGCCCCTTCAGCGGCGACGCGAACTTGTTGAGGAAGAGGAACTTTCGCTCCAGGTCGCCGATGGCCGGGGCACGGTCAATAATCTCAGCCTGCATCTCTGGCGGGATAAGGTAGTTGGAGAGCCCCTCGATAAGCTTCCCGGTGCTCCAGCGGGGCTGCACGTAGCCCGCCCGCACGTAGCGCAGGGCCTCCTGGTGGCTGATGCTGGGCACGTGGATGCCGTAGCGCTCCACCATATCCATGACGGCCTCAAGGCGCTCCATGTTGGCAGCACGGTGAATGTAGTTGTAAACAAGCTGCTGCAGGTCCAGCTCGGGAAGGTCCATCTGGCGCAGTATTTCTTCCCAGTTGAAGTCGTCCTCGTTGACGGCCTCGGCGATCCGCCGCGCCTTGTCGAAGACGACGTCTTCGTGGCTTGCTGCGGTGGCGGTCAGGTCCCAGATAGATCGCCCCGGGCCGGGGAAGTATTGCCCGACCGTCAGGTAGCCCTCCATCGTCAGTTCCAGTTCTTCGCGGCTCGCCCGCGGCGCTGTAAACATGACGTAGCCTGGCCCGAGGTCGCCCACCGGCGGGGCGTTTTCGCCCATCATCCGCCGCTGGACCTTGTTGGCGATATCCCGCAGGGAGGTCCACTCCAGCTCAGGATTGCCGTGCCATATCTGGTCCAGCAACACCTTGACCTCTTCCCCGGCGTCAAAGACGGCCAGGACGCGCGGGTGCACAAGCTTGCGGTTCAGCGTGCCGTCGGGATTGATCAGGCGGCTGTAGTCGGCCAGGGGCTTGACGGTACGGTCAGAAGCCGCCAGCGACTGGTAAACCATCCGCAGGCGCTCCTCGAGGGGCAGCGCCGTAATCTGCGTCCCCGCGGGTGCCTCCCCAATCGCCGCCTTGTAGTAGTGGGGCTCGGAATGGATATGCTGCAGCGTGGCGGCAATCCCCTCGCTGTACTGAATATCCCGCCGCTCGAAGATTTCGTTGGCTATCCGCAGGCGCTCCACCTCACGACGGCCAATCGTGCTCAGGCGGCTCCGCCAGAAGTTCCGGTGCACGGGCTTCATGTGGGCCTGTGACGACACGTAGCCCTTGATACCCCGCCCGACGGCCCTCAGCCCCTTCGGCAAGCGCTCGTATGCGCCCCGCTGCATCGCCTCCAGCCAGACGTTATGATAGAGCTCCTGCAGCTGCTCCTCGGGCAGCGTCTGGAGCTTCTCGGTGGCAGTAGCGATCTGCTTTTCGAGGTGCCTCACGGCGCGCTGCCGGATAACCTGCTCTATGCGTGGCGTGATGGTAACGCCGCGCTCCTGCAGCTTGGCCAACAGGGCATCGGCGTCGCTGATCCGTCGTGGGAGGCGCTTGATGACAGCCGCCTGCTGGGCCAGGATAGCCGTCCGCTCCATGCGGCGTTCGAACTTCCGCGCTGCGGCCTCGTACTTGGCCACCACGGCCTGATAGACCCGTTGGGCCTGCGCGCGGAGGGCCTCGGCCTGCTCCGACTGCGTCGCCCGCGCGGCGGCAGTCGCCTCGTCCAGCTGCCGATAGGCCGCGCGCACCTCGTCATAGAGGTTGTCAAGCTCCGCCTTGGCCGTCCGCATCGTGTTTACGTGCACGTCCAGGGCGCGGTTATAGAGCAGATCGTGGGCGCGGCGTATCTTGCTGTTGTAGTAGTTGAGGTCGTCGAGGCTCGTCTTGACCGTCATGGACTGCATGGCGGCCCGGCGCTGGGCACGCCGCGTGGCCCGCTCCGCCACGGACTTGATTTCCTCGTCAAGGACGTCCTCGGGGTCCAGGTAGCCCTCGATTTCGCGAATGCCCCGCTGCAGGTCCGTAAGCTCGTCGTCATAGGCCTCGGCGACGTTTTTGAGGAGGCGCTCCACCTCGGCGGGGTCGGCGTTCTCCTCTTGCGCTGTGAGGCGCAGTTCCCGGAGGACGTCGTCGCGCTGGGCTTCTTTCTCGGCGTAAGCGTTGACGGCTTGCTCGTAGTCCTCGCGGGCGCGTATGGCCCCGACGTCCTCCTGGAGGTACTCCGCGCGGTCCTCCAGCCAGCGCCGGTAGCTGTTGACTGCTGCGGTCGTCTCGGGACGCGTGGAGTTGGGGTCCAGGAGGTTGTAGCCGTGCTCTTCGACGAACTGCACGGCCTGCCTGGCAATGTTGTCCATTGAGGGGCTTGAGAGGCCATGCCGCCGCCGCCACTGCTTGAAGAGCTTCTCATAATCGGCAGCCTGAGTGCCGCCGGGGCGCTGATGCAGCCAGTAAAGCTCGTAGAGGGCTTCCGGTGAGGAGAGGCGCCAGATGCGGTCCCAGTCGGTCCAGGTGCCCGCAAAGACTTCCCGCTCGTGCTGATAGGCCTCGGCGGGCAACTCGCGCCGCAGTTCACTCCAGGTGCGGTACTCTTCGGGGCGGACCGGAGCCGTGACCGCCCGGCGGGATGGCCGCCGCTCCTGCAAGAGGTTGCTGATTTCATCAATCTCGTCGGCAAAGACCGCGTCGCCGCCCTGGCGCAACTCGGCCAGCCGCGCCTCTAACGCTGGCTTCATCTCCTGCCGGAAGAGCAACTGACTTCTGCGGATTAGGCGCTGCAACTCCGGCACGCTATCCGCGTCAGTCCCCACCGGCAGGTCAAGACCAAGTGGCACCCGGGCCTGTTCAGGAGCCCCCGCCACCGTCTCCATGAGCGATCTGTAAGCGTCGTCCCATTGCCTCCGCAGCGGCTCTATCCGGTTCTCGAAGATATCCGTGATAGCGGGCACCGGCCCACCGGAGCGCTCCGTGACCCTCCGCAAGTCACGTAGCTCCCGCATCAGCAGCCCGTTGGCCTGTTGCCATTGCCGGTGGGCCTGCTGGAAAGGCGCGGAGAGCTGCTGCCGCCAGTCGGCGACACCCTGCTCCAGCTCCTGCAGGCGGCCCTGCAGGGCGTCAATCTCCTGCCTGCTGCGGTCCACGAGGCCCGTCAGGGCGTTGCGCTGTCCATCGAGGTGCCGCTGCAACGAGGCGTCCATCGTCCCGTAGGGCACGTCGCCAATGATTTTCCGGGCGACACCCTCGCGTTGCAGCACCCGACCAAGGTCGCGCTCCCGCGCCAGCCACTCCTCGCGGAACTCAACAGGCACGTCAAGGATGGGCTTGCCGGCCCGCGTCAGCGGCGCGAAGGGGTTGCCCCACCGCCGCCAACGCAACCCCTGCGAATACTCGTGCTGCAGGTAACTTAGCGTCAGGTTCGTCAGACGGCCAAGCTCGTCGTCGCCAACATGAGGCAGGTTCCGTCGGATGGAGCCGCTGACCAGCGCTGTCCAGGGCTCCAGCGTGCTGCGCACGAGGCCCGTCTCTGCGTCGCGCTGAAGGACGGCTCCCCCGTGGGAGAGGTCCTCAGGGTTGAAGGCAAATATACCGGTCTTGCGACCGGGCATATCCATGACCTCCGCCACGTCCGTCGTGTGGAACGCGCGGATACTGTCAATGATATCGCTGGCGACGCTCCGCGCCGCGCGGGCCGTGGCTGAGCCGCGCTCAAGGAGCCCCTGGTCAACGGCTGTCTTGAAGGCCTGCCCCACCGCTCGTGGCGTCCCGCCAATCGCCCAACGCCGTGTCACCTGCCCGCCGAAGGACAACAGCCGCCCCAGCAGCACGTCAAACGAAAGACCAATATCGCCCGCCGTCCCAATCAGCCCCGCCAGGCCCACACCGATGGCGTTCACCGTCGGGTAGCGCGTGTTGATATTGTTGAAAGCGGCGTCCGCAAGCTCCGAGGACAGCCAGCGGGGCTCCCCATACTCCGAAGGATACAGCATCCGCTGCCACACGTCCGAAACGTCCACGGGCTTCCGCGTCCGGTAGGAGTGGATCAGCTCAGCGGAGAAAATGGGGATAGCCGAGAGCAGGTTCAGCGGAGCCAACGCATCAAAGACATCGGAAGGCGACGTGGGCTTGAAGACGTCCGCGCCGCTAGGGCCCAAGTATTTCGTAGCTATTGGCTGGAACATTGGCTCCTGGCCGCGCGCACGGCGGATAGCGTCCAGTATGCTCAGGCCGCCAAGGGCGTGACTGACGCCCGGCATAAAACACCGCAGGGTTGCCAACCCGGACTTGACGATAGGCGCCCCGAACCGCTGATAGAGCGTCTCCTTGGGCACGGCCAACTTCGGTGCGGCAGGCGGCTGCTGTACCGTCCCGCCTGTGATCTCCACCCGCCGTCCGTACTCGTCGAATGTATAATAGGGCATGATGGCCTCACCGTACAGGTACCCGCTTGCCACCAACAATCAGGTACTTGATCTGCCTGCCCTGTTGTGAGGAGCTCTGCGGCTTAGAGGGCGGCTTTGGTCCTTTCAGGGAACTGACTGCTTGCGGCTTGCCGCCAACACGTATCGTGGTGATTTGGGGCTGTGGGCGGCGGGCCGCGCCCGTGCCCTCGACAATGCTGACGTTGCCGCCGACCTTCCGCCAGATGTAATCGGGCTGGCGATACGGCAGCACGCTGTTGCTGATCACATACTCCTTGCCGTCAATCAGGCCGTAGAAGCCCATGTGCCCATATTTCCAGCCCATCGAGGACTTGTTGGTGCCGTAGTGAATGTACTGCACGATATCCCCGGCTTGGGGCGTTACGGCAGAAGCCGGGAAGCGCACGTAGCCGGCCTTGCGCAAGGCGGGCTGATACTGATTGGCGTTGCGCATGCCCCCCACGGGTATACCGATGGCCAGGCCGGTCGCCCGCGCACACCTGTGGCGGAACTCTTTGTTATCGAGGATGCCCCTGTTGATAAGATTTGCCACTTCTCCCGGTACCAACCAGCCGGACGGAACCTGTCCGCTCTGGATGCGTTTTACGGTACCGGGGGAGAGGCTAAAGGGGGTCTGCCTCCTTGCTGCTGCGTGCCGCCCGTCGTACCCTGGGAGCCAGTCGCTTTGTCGGCCACGCCCTTCGTCACGGCCAGTTCCAGAAGCTTGATTGCCATCAAGTCAGATAGCTCGATCTCCTTCAAATCAAGCTCTCTCTGGCCCAAGAGGAAGTCGTTGGCGATACGCTTGGCTTGTAGCAGCAGGGCCTCCTTGTCAAGCCCCAGTTTCTCATAGTCCAGCTTCAAGCGTTCCCGTTCCAGCTCCGGCCTGGCCAGGGCGTAGAGGGCTTCGGCATAGGCCGTAGTGACTAGCGCAGGCATCGTCTGCTCAACGAGATCATTGTTCAGCTTGACACTTCTCGTTTTCTCGACGATCTCATTGACGCGCTCCTGCATTTCTATTGGCGTGTACTTCGCGGCCGCATTGGCTGTCACGGCCTTCATAATCTCCTCGGCTGTCCTTGCGGTCAGGGCATAAGGCAGCGTGACCTCTGCTACTTTGGCTTCTACGCCGGCTTTTTTCGCTTCCGCCGTGGCCCTTGCGGCCTCCGCACGCGCTGTATCCAGGTTGATCTTTGTTGCCTCCAGGGCCAGCTTCTGCGCGGGCGTCATGGCCCTGATGATGCCGTTCTCGTCAACGTAGGCACCAGCGGGCAGATTGGTCACCATCTCCTCATAGGTCCTCACGGGGCGCTCCGCAGGCTGCTGCAGGCGCATCTCCGTGACGGGCGTCTCCGGCTGCAGCTTCATCGGGCGCCTGGGCTCCTCGGCCTTTAGCGGCGGCAGCTCTTCCGGCTGCGCCAAACGCAATGTTGGCTCCTGCTGCGGGGGCTTGGTAGCCATCTTCAGCATGCCCCGGAACTGCTGTTCCATGGTCACCGGCATGGCGGTGGGCTTGCCGCCGGCCATCATGTACCCGGGCACCGATTGCTGCGTCCTCTGCCACAGTTCCTGGCCTGCTTTCGTCTCCAGGTTGATGCTGCCGTCTGCGTTCCGCGCCGGCCCCGTATCGTAGTACCACTGCCTTTGCCTATCCGCCGCCTCGGCTGCAGCGGACTGCTGGGCCAGGGCAAGATAGCCCTCGGCGATCCTGTTACGCTCACTATCAGTGAGGGCTCTCTGCTCTAGCTCCTTGAGGGCCAGGTCATACTGCTTTTCTGCCAGCGCCTGTGCCCGTTCCCGGATAGCGTTCTGCAGTGCTTCCTGTTGCCTGCGGTACGCTTCCTCTTCCGCCGCATTTACACCCTGCAGCCCGCCACCAAGTAACGAAAGGGCTTCCCAGATATTGGGCATCGCTATCAGTCCTTTATCCGATTGGCAACGGCGGGATATAGTCTTGATACTTGTTGTTATTTGGCGTCGGTGGCGGCGCCGGGAAAACTACCGCCGGCTGATTTTGACGACCGTAATACCATTGCGCGAAACCGGAGGCCAGGTTGCCCAAAAGACCCCACTTGGCCGCCTCTTCGGCGGCGGATTGCGCCCTTTTTGCTACGCCCAGCTGCCCGTAACGCAACTCCATCTCACGAGTGGCCAAGAGGTTGCGGACCCAGTCGCTCATGGCGTTGCTCTGGACGCCGATAAGCTGCGGGTAGATTGCGGCGGCGGCCTGCTGAGCCTGCCTCCGGGCCGCCAGGTCCTGCTCCGCCAGGCCCGCTGCCAGCGACGACAGGCCGCCCAGTCGCTCCCGCTCAATATCAACAAGGCCCCTGCTCATCAGGCCGCTTTGCGCCAGGCCACGCGCCCCCAGCGACGCCTGAAGCAGCTCACGAGAGCGCTGCGCCTGCGCGTTCACGGCGCTCATGCCCTGCCGCAAGGCCCGCGCGTAGGCCTCCTGCGGCAGCGCCGACTGGCCACTGAGGGCCTGCCCCATGTATTGCTGATAGGCGGGAAGGCTCCCGGCTGTATACTGATTGCCATAGCGGTTCATGACGTTGAGGACAGCATCACGCCAGATGGTGTCTTCGGTCTTTTCGGCCGGGGGGAGGGTTGTCTTGCTGGTGCCCGCGCCGAGACCGAAGGCCAGGTCCCGCGGCGGCCAGGACATGCCGCCACGCTGATTGGCGGTCCGCTGGAGCGGCTGAATGGCGTTGGCGCGACGCTGCAGGGCCTGTTGGGCGTCGTACGTGACCGGCGTCCCTCGCGATCGCTGCTCACTCGCCGCAAGGTATGCCCGCAGGAAGGCAGTGCCCTCGGGGCTGAGGCCGCTCGTCTCTTCCTCGGCGTAGTTGACGACAGGCGCGGCGGTCGCCCGCGCCATCGCTGCGTTGGCCTTCGCCCCTGCCGAGGCCGCCTTGTCACCAAGGACGCCCCCCGCGAAGCCCGTCACGGCCCCGACAGGCCCACCGGTGACGAAGCCTATTGCTCCCTTCAACAGGTTACTGAAGAAGCCCATTGCTCAGCCCTCCTCGGGCAAGGTAATCCCGCCCGCCTTGTAGCATAGCCAGACGTCGGCAACAGCCCCCGCTGCATCGGCCAGTGAGACGACCGGCGGCTCCCCTGTCTCAATGCCTGCACCAATGACGAGGAATCTCATGCCTTACCCCTTCGGCATCTCGCAAATCGCATACAGTATCGGAGCGCCCTCGTAAGCGAAGACCTCGGTGCTCTCAAAGATACTCTCCATCATCTCACG
>Ga0209204_1003770_pt1 | contig 10845 bp, 6 predicted proteins | sample AD_JPNMR2_MetaG_FD_184425 | JGI IMG/M metagenome (GOLD analysis project Ga0209204, IMG submission 184425) | Active sludge microbial communities of municipal wastewater-treating anaerobic digesters from Japan - AD_JPNMR2_MetaG (SPAdes) (version 2) | ecosystem: Engineered > Bioreactor > Anaerobic >... | reverse complement strand
GACTGGAGGACTCACTTCAGTTTTACTTCTTTCCGGAGATAGACAAACGTCGTCTCTCTTCGACCAATGGTCTGGAGAGGACCAATCGAGAGATAAGGCGGAGGAGCAGAGTGGTGGGAGTTTTCCCCTCGGTTGAGTCTTATCTGAGGCTTATTACCTCCTACCTCATAGAGTACTCAGAGGACTGGGCCAATGAGTATGCTTACATCAGAGCGGATAAGCTCGGGCAGTTGTTAGAGTCAGAGCAAGCCCAAGCAGCTAGTTAAGGTGAATAAATGGAGAGTTTACGATGGCCAAATTGCAAACTAAACTTGACATGGCCATAAAAATTAGGTCCAGTGATACTAAACAAGTCAAAATACAAAGGTTATGAATTATCTGTCAATAATTATCAAGAACCGCCTTAGTATCAACATGGTTAAGCAAATCCTGGAAACTGGAAAAATCAGAAGAATCAAAGAGGCTCTGGTTCACCCGAATATATCTCCATTCTTCCCCGGTCTGATTAGTTACATCGCGGCACCATCTTTTAATAGCTTCATCCTTCCTGTCCGTATCTTCATAGATACGCCCTTTAGTTTCTATAATCCAGTAGGTCTTCCTTTTGCCAACCTTCTGAACAGCTACAAAATCAGGATAATAGAATCTAATTGCTCCCCTCGAGCTTAAATAATCGATTGAGAATCTTTCAGCCAGCGCCGCAAATCTTTCAATATCTGGACATGCATCCAGGAACTCGGCAAATCTGGCCTCAAAATCATTATAAACAGCGACAAAATTGAAGACGGTTTTATTACACCTGAGGTGTTTTCTTCTCCATTTAAAGGGCTCGATCTTTGATAGTTTTAATGCCCCGGATTTTATCACTTCTTCTCTTATTTCAATTGCAATATCGCCGATTTGTTTAGCCAGTAAGTCAATAATTGCCTCCTGTACTGCCAGATCGTTGAGAGCTTTTCTTAATCTTATATCTTCTATATCATCAATGAACTTTTCGAAACATCTATTAAGAAGATATTGTTCAACTTTTGGATAGAGCAGGCTAAACTCACAGGTCAACCTGGCCTTTTTCATTATCTGTCTCACAATAAAGGCAACAAGCTCTTTGCCGTCAGGGATATTAGCATTATCTATTTCTCCTTCATGCACTATGGTCTCGGTAACGACGAATTCCATTCGTAGCTTTATTTTTCTGTCCTGGTCCAGTTGATCCGATTTAAATAGAGAGGCGATTTTCATCGGGTCAAGGTTTTCAATGTTTTTGTAGTGTCTCCGATAGCGGAATTCAGTATGAGGTATTTCAATATCATATTGAATTCTGCCCATCTCCGGGGCAATGGTGATTGGTAACGGTGGCAAAGTCCTGGTAACATTAATGCCAACACCCTCTTTTTCCAGCTCAGCAACAAAATCCTCGAAAGCTCTTGTACCCATAATTTCGAGTGTCTGGGTATGATCGGGACTTATGGCTCTCATCAGTCTTAATCCCCGGCCTACAGCCTGCTCTGGCAAAATCTTAGCCTTGGAAGTAAACGGCCTTAAGCCAAGGATGACAGTTACATTCTGAACGTCCCACCCCTCTCTCAACATTAAATTGCTGACTATTATTTTTACTTCGTTGTCCGGCTCATCAACTTTTCTGACCAGTTCTCTTAATCTAGGCAGATCTTTCTCGCTGATTCTTATCTCTGTCTCCTCTCCTTCTTTTTCTCTGGTTTTTACGTGTATGACTATAACTTCTTCCTCTGGGCTTCTAAAGCCCAGCCCCTTTCTCTTTCGAATGGTCTCGGCTATTTTATCGGCATATTCATTTTTCTCGGCCATTATGAATAAAACAGGCTTTTTCCCCACCTCAGAATAAACTTCATAGTGCTCCTTCCACCTTCTCAGAGCAGCTTCAATCCAATCTCCATATTTCTGGATAACGTTATCTCTGGTGATGTTGTCAGGATCGCTTTTATTAATCCTGTGAACGATTAAAGGGGCCTTCACAATTCTATCTTCAACCGCCTGAGCCAGAGGATAATCAACAATAATCCAGGGATAATAAGTTCCAGTTAACGTTTTCGGAGTTGCAGAAAAATCCAACCACAGATTAATACCTGAAGGCAAGCTATTGTGGATGGCCATAAGGGTTTTATACCATTCCAGCCCTTCGTCATGCACATGGTGGGCTTCATCATTAATCGCCATGAGGTTATTCAGCTTCTTTATCTTGTCCAGCAAAGCCTCAGCCGGCCTGGTCAGGTCTTTCTGCGGTTTTTTGCCCAGTATCTCCTGTATGATATTTTCGGGTCGCCAGTCATTGCTTCTTGATTGATATAACTGTTGGATATTGTTAACTATGATGTTCCCGGAGGGCAGAAGTGGGGAATCGTCTCCTCTCAGTGTCACTTTAAGATTCCACCGCGAACGCCAATGTGCTGGAATCAGTGGTAAATCATAAAATATCCTGTTGTCACTGAAGTCTTTGGCTAGCCTCTCATAGACAATTACATTCGGTGCCAGCACCAGGAAGTTATCAGGATAACGATCATCTTTTTCCATTACTTTGTTAAAAAACGACCAGACAATGGCCATAGCCATAGCATAAGTCTTCCCTGAACCGGTAGCCATTTTAAGAGCATATCTCAAAAGTCCCTTCTCCGGGAGCTCTTGCTCTCCCTCCTGCTCAAGTTCTGGAAAATAACGGATCACTTTTCTCTTGCCATCAGCGGCTTCGACGATTTCAACTGCCTTTCTGAAGAGGTCTTTCTTGAAATTTTCAGCATAGGTTTCAATAACAGGCTTTAAATCCAAATATTTCTTAACCTCAAAAAGATAGATTAAGGTCTCAATGGCCTCTCGCTGGCAAAACCAGTATCTAAAGAGCTCATTACCTACTTTATGGTCGTTATCAAACCAGAAATATAGCAGTTCCTTTGTAGTGTCAGTAGCTCCTGGATAATCGCTGTCTCTCCACTGATCGACACTTTCTCTTAACTTGTTCACCATGAGTATCTTGCTTGGTCTTCTTCCGTGAACTACCTTATAAGAGTTTTGCCCTTCTTTAATAAGATGAGTTACTGGCTTTTCATGAGGCTCTCTTCCCTCAATATAGGGCAGCGTCTTATCATATTTAACCAGGGTTTTAGGAGATTTATTCATATTATTTTCTCCCTGGTGACCTTTAAATTCTTATCCACAACGATTAATTCGCCTTCACCTACCTCCTGCCAGTCTTCATCAGTAAGCTTTTCACTGCAGATCACGAAGGCCTTTTCCCGGGCGCACCTTTTTGATTCTATCAGAGCATTTGTTTCTGCTGATCTGGCCTCAAAGGGTGAATCCGCTCTTCTCTCCAGACAGAATAAGCTGCGGCCTTCCCTGAAGCCGTAGAGAGAAACTCCATCTGATAGCACAAAATTTGCGCCGGCGTCATCCCCTATTACCTTTTTGACAGCCTCAATAATACCCTTTACAGGATCATTTTCCCGCTGGATACACTGCATGATAAGCCTGAAATAAATTTCTGAATCTATGGGGTCGCTGGTAAAATCGTTACTGAAGGGTGGCTTCAAAAGCTTCAATAGTCTATCTTTATTTACCGTTCCATTATGTGCAAAGATCCAGTTTTTATATTCAAAGGGGTGTGAATTTTCCTGGCGACTGCACCCAGAACTGGCTTTTCTGACATGAGCAATTACTATATTCGAGTTTATTTCCTTTACTTTACTATCAAACTCATCAGAGTTTAAGGCGCTCCCCTTCTCTTTATAAATCTTTGCCTTACCATTATCATACCAGCCGAGACCCCAGCCATCAGGATTATTCCTGGCCAGATGCTTGAATCCATTTCTGGCTTCAAGCATGGAAAACCTTACATCCACGTCTCCATTAGCAATCAACCCAAATAAACGGCACATGCTATTTAACCTCCACTTCATATACCTGAGAGGTATCAATCCCGAAAATATCTATGACCTTAACAAATATCTTATATTTACCCGACTGTTCATATATATGAGAAGCTTTGAGATTTAACTGCCTGTCCTTTTTGGTTCTATAAGAAGTCCATTCATTGTTAAAAGTGTCATTTCGGAAATCAAAATCTATAGCCCAGTAGTCAATCCAGTCTGTCCATTTTTTAATCTTATCTTTCACGTCATCAGGAATAAGATCGGTGTGGGGTATAACGAAGTCTTTTAATTCAACCTCAACCTGCTTTCTGTTGACCTTTATATCTATTTTTATATGAGCCAGCTCAAAGAACTGGATATCACCTCTTTTTACCGCTACCGGGTCCAGGACGTCCATGGGGATTATTCTTAACTTCAACCTGATATTTTCATTCTGGGCAACTTCCTGAATAGCGTCATTTAGGCCCATTTCCCATTCCCAGCCCAGAACATGCAACTCTGTTCCGCCTACTTTTTTGCATTCCCGGATCGCATCCAGGCACTCTTGTATGGTCACCGGCGAATCCACGGCCCCAACATAAATAAAGGCAATGCCCTTCTTCCCGTGGAGATAAGTGAATCCAGAAACAGGTTCGGCCCCATATAGTTTCAGGATAAAAGAAAGATATTCATAAAGAGCCTGTTTTTCACCTTTGCCGGTAAAGGTTTTTACCTGCCAGAGCTGGCGCTCATATTTACCCAGGTTAAGAATTTCAAAAGGCTTTGCCTTTTTCCCATATCTTTGGCCCTCATTTTCCAGATCTTTTGAGTTTTCGATATCAAGAAGCCGCTTTCTTGTAACATGAACAGCATACCTGGACAGATCACATCCAATCCAGCGCCTCCCCAGTTTTTCGGCTACCGCCAAGGTGGTGCCTGACCCGCAGAAAAAATCAGCAACTATGTCACCTGGATTAGAGGAGGCAAGAATAATACGCTTTAAAAGGGCTTCGGGCTTTTGTGTATCATAAGGTAAGTGCTCGTAGCTCAAAGTAAAAACAGCAGATATATCCCAAACATCATCAGAGAATACTAATCTATAATCGCCATAATCGTCCTTTGTTTGTTTCCGGCCCTTAAAACCCGGTTTAAAGTCTGGCCCATAAATATCTCTATAATATTCTTTGATCTCTATCGGATTAAAAATATATTTGTATGATTTAGAGTAGAGTAATAACACATCATGCCTTCTTGCAAATATCTTTTGCGCGATATTGCCAGTTCGATAATGCCACACGATTTCATTTAGAAAATTCTCATACCCAAAAATCTCGTCCATCATCACCTTCACATAATGCCCTACATGCCAGTCAAAATGGACATAAATAGAACCATTTTCAGCCAGAAGTTCTTTCATCAATACAAGTCGCTCATACATCATCTGAAGATAGGAATCCAGACCTTTACCCCAGGTGTCCCTGTAGGCTTTTTCCTCAATTACCGAGTGCTCTTTGGTAATTTCTTCTGCCTCTTCCCCCACCTGTATCTTGAACTTAAAATCTGCACCGGTAGCAAACGGCGGGTCTATATAAATCAAATTTATTTTTCCAGCAAACTTTTCCAGCAGAGAAGACATAATTAGTTTGTTGTCACCCCAGATAAGCTTGTTTTTCCAGCCCTCTTCAAAGGTGTCTCCTTCTTCTCCTTTCCACAGTTCAAAAAGAAAAGGTTGAGGCTCTTCTTTGCCTGTCCTGGGCTTGTTAATTGCCTCAACTATCTGAAAAGGATATGGGCCTGGTTTTTCAACCGGGTTCAGCTTCCCGTCTTCACCATATTTACCATTCCAGATCAGTTCGGTTCCCCTGACATCAATTTTGGGCATATTATTCCTCCATCAATTCTTTGGTTTTGAATTTTATTATCCCATTTTCCGAACAATAAAATCTAAAGTCACATTCTTTACAGACCTTTTCCACATCGGGCAGTTCATTTAAACTGAAATCTTTCCGTTTTATCTTCCGGACAATTTCATCGAAATAGCGACCTACATCTTCAACGTCCTGATCACAATAGTCCAGCTCAACCAGGGCATCTTTTCTTTTTTCCTCCGAGGTCCAGTATATATACATTTTTTTTACGGGAATGTTGTAACGATTTTTGATTATATGCGCATAAAGGCAGAGCTGCTTGAGATATTTTTGAACAAGGCGCTTACCATAATCGTTCGTAAGATCAGGCTTCCTCTGGGTTTTAAAATCAAGTAGCTCCAGGCCTTCGTCCTGGGCTAACAGCAGGTCAACCTTACCGACAATAATATAATCTTCTTTTTCAAGTGACACATCCACTTCCGCTTCTTTTAATCTTTGCAGAAAACTCATGTTTTGTTCAAAATAATTCAGTACCTGCTTTAGAGCTGTTTCTTTCAGGGTTTTTGATAGCGGTCTTAATCCGGCCAGCAGGAGAGCCTTATAGTTTTTCTCAAACCAGTTTTCTATGAGATCTGTGGATGGTGTTTCCCGGTCAAGAACCGCCTTATGGATGTCTTCTATCGTCTGATGTACGAGGCTTCCGAATAACACCTGGGCTGACCTTGAAGGCTGAAAATCATATTCTTTGAAAAAGAGGTACTGCTGGGGGCAGATCTCATAAGCATTAACCTGGGAAAGTGAATAGCTTTTCTTCGGAATGAACTGAGGTTTGGATGAAAACTTCTGGGCTTTCAGAGTTTGATCTTCAATGTATGGGTATTGATCAAGTCCTTCCCAGACAGGGTTGAACCAGGGTAGAGGTCTCGTAGCTGCAGTTAAGACCAGTATTTTCTGGGCGCGGGTAAAGGCAACGTAATAATGTCTTAGCCGGTCAAACCGGGTCATTTGTTCTTCAGTTTCATAGGTTCCTCGTTTGGAGAAAGGCAACAGTTTGCGGTCAACCTCTTTCTGAACTTTGAATGTTTTTTCTAGTGTTCCAACGACGACCACTGGAAATTCAAGACCCTTGGATTGGTGAATGGTCATTATCTGAACGAATCCCTTGGGCACAGGATTGTCCGGATCTTCATATTCATCCATACCGTTAGTGATAAGAAAATTAAAAAAACTATTAAACAGACGGTACTTTATTTGCCCCTTATCCCTGGCAGAAACCAATGAAACACCGTAATAGGCCTGGAAAATTGAAATGAGCCTGGAGAATATAGACAGGTTATAGGCCTTATTCTCATCCTTCAAGAAGAATGAAAAAGGCTTATAGGCAAGAAGCTGGTAGAAATAATCAAGAATAGTTAAATCCAGTGAACCTGTTTCGAGTTCTTCTATCTGCTTGACTTTCCGCCGTATATAATCCTTAAGGTCTTCAAGCCCATCGCGGCCTAAAAGGGATATGGATTCTTCGACATATTGTCTATGAGGATAATCAGCAAGTTCATTGCTGTGAAAGCCAAAAATAAGGGCATAGCAGGCTATTAAAAATTTTACTTCTTCATTTTCAAAGAACATTTTGGCTCGCGGGGCAAAGTAGGGAATGTGGTTGTCTTTTAAAGCCTGAATATAATGGCCGCTGTGTTCTGGCCGGACGCTTCTAAGCAAGAGGGCCACGTCTGACCAATCCTGGATAATTTTGTTATCTTTCAAAAACTTTATGAGCTGCACAAATCTTCGAGCCTCATCTTCTGGCCCACCGGCCCATATAGAAAAGACAGCTGGATAAGCCGGGAATTCGCCGCCTGGATTCTCTTTTATCTCTTTTTGATGTCGAAAGCCATCCCAGTCGATAGAGGTAATAAATTTATTGCATCTTGAGATTATGTCGCGGTGCGAACGGTAGTTTATGGTTAGCTTGACCTCTTTACAATTATCAAAATTTTTCGAGAATTCGAGAATATTCCTGACAGTTGCCCCACGAAACCGGTAGAGGGCCTGGTCTTCATCGCCGACCACACACAGATTATTTTCAGGCCTGGCCAGGGTCAAAAGAATCTGCTCCTGGACATAGTTGGTATCCTGATACTCATCAACCATAATGTATTTTATTTTTCCCTTTATCTTTTTATAAGTGTCTTTATCCTGCAATAGCTCAAAGAATATTTTCTGGAGGTGTGAAAAATCGAGCGTATTGTTTTCGTATAGCAGGTGCACATACCGCTCGTAGGCTTCAGCCACTTTGAAGAGGAAGGGGTCTTCTGACTTTCTTAATTCGGTCGGTTCAATCAGTTCTTCTGTTATCTTATTAAGGTATGAAATTAACGTGTTAATTGCACGCCATTTTGAATCCCATTTTCCCAGATATTGCCCATTTTCGAGCGGGGCAATAACATCAAAATGCTCATAAACAAAGAAAACCTGAGTCAATTCGTCCAGAACCCTGTAATTCTTATTGAGCCAGGTCTTGTGAAGAAAATCCATTATAAACTGATTGCAAAGGCTGTGGATTGTACCGACTTTAAGCTGATTAACGCGGCCCTGGTAGCCAATCTTTCTGCCTAGCTGGCTTACTCTGTCTCGAAGTTCGAAGGCCGCTTTTTCAGTAAAGGTGGTTAGAATGATTTCCTCAGGCCTGGCCCTTTCTGAAATCAGTAGAAACAGGGTTCTGGCCACTATGGTTAGGGTCTTGCCGGTTCCCGGTCCAGCGATAATCAGAAGAGGACCTTCAGTTGAGGTAATAGCCTCAGCTTGATCATCATTCAAGGTATCGATGGTCTCTTTAATCCTGTTTAGGACGGAACGGTCATTTTCAGTAAGGTTCATGATTAAATCATAATTAAGTAAATGAGTGGTTGTATGACAATTGACTGATTATCAAGATGATAGTTAGCCGGCATCTATAGTCTTTAGCTCCTTGGCAGCATGTATTTTATTGTCAAAGATGCCCCCTTTCCCTTCGGAGGCTGGTTTAAAATCAAGTCTCCCGGTCTCATATTTTCCTTCATTACATCGCAGCAAATTGGCATCCGATGGTTCCTACCAGGGTACTCCCCGACACGTCGATGTAAATCACCAGCATTCACAACAACAGAAGGAAGACCTTTGGCTATAGCCGCCTTAAATAATAAATTTAAGGCAACTCTAAAATCATGAGTATCAGGTGGCATTGTCTTAGCTCCTTTTATGTCAAAAATACATTCTCGTTGTGCCAGAGGAGGTAGTCGCGGCTCGGGTGGTCGGCCGGGTTTGGAGGGAGGTGATCAAGGAGGTGACCGTGGAACGGGTAATAAGATCGTCCATTCTTGTATTCCTCTTTCAGCCGGGTACTGACCTCAATACGAAAATCGCTCGTCACGGTTATATAGCCACAGTCAAAAAGCCGGTGCAAATCGCTTCGGAGCAAAAGCCCGTTACTCACTGCATGTGGACCCGAATCGCCATATGGCTTGATGTGTGCTGCCTCCAGCGCCGGTAGTGAATGCTCGCCGGTCACGGCGCATGACCGCTGATAAGCTTCTGTTACTGCCACTCTGAATGTACCCTGGCCAAGCCTTGGTCTGATTGTTGTCTCACGGCCATAGCATTCCTGTTCAGCCATTACACGCTGGCCTTCGCTCAAGCGATCAGGAACATTTTCTCTTTGCCAGACTTCCATCACCTTTTGCCAGAGATATTGCCCATCTTGAGAATCAAGAGAATATGTTTTGCCTCTGACGATGGAAGTACTCCAGCCAGGAAGCGGAAACCAATCGGCTTGATCCAGGAAAAATGGTTGCGTCAGGACGATGCATCCGATTTTAAAATCTTCAGCGCGGGTAGTTGAGCGGGACGGACGATACTGGAGAATGGCCTGACTCAACTCAGCATAAGACCGGCAGCCATTTTCCATGCCGAAAGTCTCCCAGGCCAGGCTGACGGGTAACTCCAGATAACGATAAAAGACGACACCGCCGGCAATCAGATCCTCCCCGCTAGCTTGCTGCCGGTGAAGTTTAAAGAGAAAAAGATCACCCTCACCAATGGCCCGAAATTGAGCGGCAGGAGAAGGCTGCCAGAAATTGACCTCGCCGAGGCCAGAAGAGTCTTTAAGAGAAGCAGTGGAGGGCGGCTGAAGCGATAGGTCCCTTAAAAACTTAAACCACTTATAATCGGTAACTCCGACGTAGATTTTCATCACACTTAATAATCAGGCAGTGTAAAGTTGGTGCCTTTGAGTCGTGGCTTTTGCTCCTCTTATCTCAGACCTTAGCTATTTGCCCTTCCGATGGCTCTTGTCTGCTTATTATCCGTTCAGTTCGGAACCCCGAGCTATCTACCCTACCCTAACAGCCTTAACAACTTAACTTTTTTTATTAACACAGAGAGCCATCGGCTGTCAACAACAAATGGGGAAATAAACGGGACACGAAATTAAATGCGACGATAACTGGGGACATAAGCTATATTTCCTATTTTTCTTGCGGCCTAGCCCAAAGAATGCTGCGATGAAATTCTCTTATGAACCGCTCGGTAAGGCTCGTTCTTTTTCGTTTGCTCAGATAATGATAATGACTTATAATCAGATAAAAAAAGACGGGAATAAATACTATCTTATGAGGGATTTTAAGGAGGGCGCAATGAATCACGTGTTACATGAAAAATTAGGGAAATCAATCAGCGAATCTTTTTCCAGTGAGCCGGGATATAAAGTGATGCTTGATAAAGCCTGTGGAGGCAACAGGACTTTACCGCTCTATATGTCTAAAGTAAAAAGAAGGGACACTGAAATATGCGATGTGGATATTCTCGTTGTCAAGGATGGAAAGGTTAAAGCGATCATTGAGATTGAAGAATCGGATGTGAAGCCAAATCAGATTTGTGGAAAGTTTTTGACTTCGGCGCTGGCTTCCTACTATTCAAACGGGAAAGGCCCCCTTCAAGATCTGAACAGCTCAATCGCCTTCATTCAAGTGCTGGACGAATCAAAGCTTAAGATCGATAAAACAAAAAAGCCAGGACAATGGGGAAACATAGAAAAAGCAATCTGCAGAATTTTGCCTGTTGGGAAC
>Ga0209204_1003769_pt1 | contig 10853 bp, 9 predicted proteins | sample AD_JPNMR2_MetaG_FD_184425 | JGI IMG/M metagenome (GOLD analysis project Ga0209204, IMG submission 184425) | Active sludge microbial communities of municipal wastewater-treating anaerobic digesters from Japan - AD_JPNMR2_MetaG (SPAdes) (version 2) | ecosystem: Engineered > Bioreactor > Anaerobic >... | reverse complement strand
AGTACCAAGGGCGATGTCGCCAGGCAAGACCAACCCCTTCTCCAACATCAGTTGATGGCAGATGCCTTCGCCGACGTCGAAGAGCCTTATTCCCTGCTCCTTCGCGAAGCTTCTCAACATGTCGTGAAGACCGCTTACCCTTTCGTTAGGGCTCGGCGCAGCGTGGTCCAATACGAAGGTAACCCTTTGAGGATCCCAGACGTTTTCTCTTTCAAATTCATTAAAAGCCTTTATGGTAAGGGGGCCGGTAGCATCATGGCACATCAGCATGTCCACGGTTACCACGCAGAAATCCCCCGCCTTCACCTCCTCGCCGACATGACTGGAAATTATCTTTTCGACAATAGTTCCTCCCATATCCATGCACCCCTGTCTCTATGGCGAACGAAAGGCAAGACCTAGAATTTTTAAAGAACGCAATATTGGATATCTATTTCCATTGACTAAGCTAAAAATAGCACTAATATTTTTTTTGTCAATAGCAGAATAACCTGATTTTCAATGATGATTTTGCATGAAGGATATGACAATTTTTTAATTGATCTTTGCATAGACTACAGGAACCCCACCATGTATATAGGCTCAAAATCCCTTTAAATGACGGCTGGATAATATATACTAAACCGTTAACACAACTGAATATATGCAGCAGGTGCATCTATGTTACGTCAAAAAATCCATATATATCTTGTGCAACTTTGTATATTGACTTAACGATATGAGCGTGATAAGCTCATCATGAAATGGAAATGTATATCCGTTATTATGATGCAAAGGGCATCACGATCGGAGGGATCGAATTGGAAAAGATTTCTTTATTGGTGTCAACGGGAAATTTGGGCGATAACATAATCGAGGAGGGATCCTTTTACGAAGGCGTGAAACGTCAGATCGATTGTTTCGCCGCAGATGCCGGCACTGCCGATGCAGGTCCCACCTTTTTGGGCGCCGACATGCCCCACAACCCAATCGAATGGGAGGAACACGACCTCGAACTCCTCCTGGTAGAAAGCAGAAAAAGAAACGTCCCCATGATAGTAGGCTCCTGCAGCACTACGGGCACAGACAGCGCAGTGGACAGATATGCGGATATCATCAGAAGGCTTGCCAAAAAACACAAGCTGGAGCCCTTTAAAATGGCCTTGATATACTCTCAGGTCAGCAAGGAGGAGCTGCAAAGAAGGCTCAAGGATATCGAACCTCTCGAAGCTCCCTACGAACTCACCGAAGAAGTCTTAAACGAGACGACAAACGTAACGGCATCCATGGGCATAGAGCAGATCGTACATGCCCTGGAAGAAGGCGCAGACGTAATTTTAGCGGGCAGGGCCTGCGACGACGCTGTCTTGGCTGCCTACCCCATCTATAAGGGCTTTCCCAAGGGTATCAGCCTGCATATGGGCAAGGCTGCCGAATGCGCATCGCTGGTCTGCTGGCCCCAGATGGTGAAGGAATCCATCATCGCGACGGTCACCAAGGAATACTTTTCGATAGAGCCGATGCATCCGGCACAGCGGGCAACGCCCCACAGCGTGGCGGCCCACTCGATGTACGAGAGGACGAACCCCTTCGTACAGGGAGTGCCCGGCGGCATCTTGGACATGCACGAATCCGAGTACGTCGCCGAAACGGACCGCATCACCAGGGTTTACGGGAGCAAATTCGTCCCCTCCCCCGACGGAACCTACAAGGTGAAGCTTGAGGGAGCAGGCGAGGTGGGCTACAGGGTGTATCACCTGGTCGGCATCAGGGACACGAGGGCCATAGCCAACATCGACCAAATATTGGTGGACACCCGAAAGAAGGTCTCTCAGATCATAGGACCTCACAGGGATGGAGACTACGAACTCTTCTTTCACGTTTACGGCAAAAACGCCATCATGAAGGATTTCGAACCGCAAGAGCGGATAACAAGCCACGAATTAGCCGTAGTGATCGAAGCCATATCGAAGGATCAGGAGCTTGCCACCTCCGTGGCAAAGTGCGCCAAATTCCGCTTCTTTTACATGAGCTATCCCGGGCAGATGAACTCCTCCGGCGGATCGGTGGCGCTTCTTACGGACGAACCGCTTTATCCCAAAAACAAATGCTATAAATGGACGGTAGACCATCTCCTGCGATTGGACGATCCGCTGGACGACAAGATATTCAGATTCTCCTTTGAAACTGTCAGGGGAAGGTAACGATGAGCAAGCCGAGGGACGAAAAGGATACGTTGCTCTGCAAACTTGCCCGCTACTACGCCTCGTTGTCGTACGACGAAGTTCCAGCCGAAGTCATCGAGAAGGCAAAACGTTCGCTGGTGGATTTCTTGAGCGAGCTGGCTGCGGGTTTCTACGTGGGAGAGCTGGCCGAGGCGGTAAATCCTTACCTTGTGGAGCTGGGAGGCAAGCCTGAGTCGACTTTGCTTTGCGTGGGCAGAAAGATGCCCGCCCAAAACGCCGCCCTCGGAATGGGAGTAATGGCTCACGCGATAGAGCTCGACGACGGCCACAGGTGGGGAACGTCACATCCTGCCGTGGCAATCATGCCTGCCGTGCTGGCCATGGCCGAAAGAGAGAAAAGCTCCTACGGCGAAATCCTTTTAGCCATCGTCATCGGCTACGACATGATGCTTCGGACAGCCAGGGCAATAAACCCCGCGCACCTTAAAAAGGGGTTCCATTCGACCGGGACATGCGGCTCTTTAGGCGCTGCTGCAGCATGTGCGAAGCTTTTAAACTTGGACGAAGAAAAGACGGCTTACGCCATCTCAATGGGTGGACTTCAAAGCGCAGGATTACAAGAGATGCTCCACGACCATCCGGGCGTGAAGCCCCTTCAGCCCGGAAAGTCTGCCTCCGCAGGCGTCCTGGCTGCAGACTTGGCAAAGCGCGGCGCCAAATCCCCCAGGACCCTTTTTGAGGGAGAACACGGCTGGCTCAAGGCCATGTGCGATTCAAATTACTCGGCCGAAGCCTTAATAGGAGACCTTGGAACCCGATTTGAGATCCTCTATACTTACACGAAGCTTTATCCCACCTGCAGACACTGTCACGCCGCCATAGACTTGGCGCGGGAGGCCAGGGAAACGCTATCCTGCGATCCGGCCGATATAGAATACATCGAAGTCAAAACTTACAGGCTTGGCATCGTGGAAGTTGGCCGGATACAGGTGCCAAAGACCCAGCAAGAGGCCATGTTCAGCCTGCCCTTTGCCGTAGCAATAGCATTGACTCGAGGAAACGTCACGCTACAAGACTATACACCTGAGACGTTAAGCGATCCGAAGCTCATCTCCTTGGCAGAAAAAGTTCATGTAATGGAAGATGAAAAATTAAACGACCTGTACCCCAAAGAAAGGGGTGCCCATATGAAAGTAGTTTTAAGAGACGGCCGAAGCTATGAAAAATACATCCCCGTCGCCAAGGGAGAGCCGGAATTTCCCGTTACCGACGAAGACTTAAAGGAAAAGCTGCAAGCCATGTTATCCCCCTACTACCCCAACGCCTTCTTCGAAGGCCTGTGGAAGATGACAGTAGAGGGGGATATTGAAAGTCGAAGTTATGAAGAAATCATTGAACACTTTGGGAGGTTTTGTTCATGAAGACAAAAAATATCTGTGATTTGGCCAGAACCGTGAGGAGCAAGAATGCAGGAAGCTTCATGATAACCCTGGAGATCATATTCGACGATCGGGAAATTTACGAAAGGGTCAAAAAAAGCGGAGCCATAACGAGGGAGGCGATAGCCAGGGCCTATAACGTAGAACCTGAAAAGATACTTGACTTCATGTTCTTTGATCCGGGCATGGGCATCAAGGCAAATTATCAGCGCCCGATCCCAAGCGGCGGACCTGCCGAAACGGATGTCTACGGCTGTCAGCAGTACGCTCCCCTCTTTTCCCTGGAGATTCCGTGGGAGGACTGAAGATGACCAAAAGCGTCTCCGAAAGGCTGGCAGATTTCGTACAAAGGGCAACTTACGAAAACTTGCCCAAAGAGGTGGTCCACCAGGCTAAAAGATGCCTTTTGGACACCTGCGGAGCCGTCATAGCCGGAAGCTATCACTCGACATCAGGAAAGATAGCCCAAAACTACGCAAGGTCCCTGGAGGAGCCGCCCAAGGCTACGATAATTGGAACGGACATCATGAGATCTCCTCAAACGGCTGCCTTCGCAAACGGCATCGCAGCGCACGCTCTGGAGCTCGACGACGGCTCAAGGCATGCGACTTATCATCCCGGATCCTCGATCATACCTTCCTCCCTCGCCCTATGCGAGGCGGAAGGAAAAACAGCTCGGGATTTGATCACCGCCATCGCCGTGGGCTACGAAGTCTCCGTAAGGATAGGAAAATCCATGAACCCACACCACTACCTCAAGGGATTCCATCCAACGGGAACGGTCGCTCACTTTGGCACGACGGCAGCCTGCTGCAAAATTTTAAACTTAAGCGTCGAAGAAACGGTCAACGCCTTGGGGCTTGCCGGAAGCCTGGCATCGGGCATCAATCAATACGAGATAGACGGCTCTTTGGTGAAGCACTTACACCCCGGTAACGCTGCAAGAAACGGAATCTTGACTGCCCTACTGGCTAAAGAAGGCCTGACGGGCCCAAAAGGAGTAATCGAGGGACGTCTCGGGTTCTGTCACTGTTTCTCTGACCGATACGATATCTCATCCATAACGAAGGGCCTAGGCAGCGAATACGACATATTGTCCATCTACTTCAAGCCATACCCCTCCTGCAGGTACGTCCATTATGCAAACGAAGCAACTTTAAACATCCTAAATGAACACCCTTTGACGCCGGAAGACATTGACCAAATCCATATCCTCACACACCAAAACGCCAAGCAAGGCTCTGATATCCCCGATTACCAAACGGTCTTGCACGCACGTTTGAGCATCCAATACGGGATCGCCTCAATATTGGTCAGAGGCAAAGCCGGACTTCAGGAGTACACGGATGAGGCGATAAAGGACCCAAAGGTGCATGAAATTGCAAAAAAGGTCACCATAGAAATAGATCCTGAGATTCAAAAGTTATATCCGAATCCCAGGAGCATGATCGTTCAAATTAAGGATAAAAAGGGCAATATCTATTCATCGCGCGTAGATTATCCAAAGGGTGACCCGGAAAATCCAATGACAGATGAAGAATTGACAGATAAGTTCATCGACGTCACGGAAGGGGTAATTTCAAAGAAAAGACAGGCGGAGATCATCGAAAATACGTTACACGGATCGCCCGACGCGCCGGTAAGAAGTTTGATGAAACTGTTAAGGTTCTAGGGCATATTTTTTAAATTAATAGAGGGGGAAAAGAAGATGTCGGAAAAACAGACAATGAGCAGACGGTTATCGGAATTCGCTGTCAGCCTGAAATACGAGGACATTCCCTCGGAGGTGATGGAACACCTCAAAAACGTCATGCTTGACGGTTACGGATGCGGACTATTCGGATCCACCACCCCGTGGATGAAGATCTATAAAGACGTCCTGACGGCGAGGACGGACAGAAAGGAAGCCTCCATATGGGGAACGAGGGATAAAACTTCCGTCACCGCCGCCATGATGATAAACGGCTCGGCCATAAACTCCTTTGAGCTCGACGACACGCATACCGACGGAATAATTCACGTTTCCACGGGTGTTTTGGGATGCGTCACCTCCTTTGCCGAGATGCTTGAAAGCGTAAGCGGCAAGGAATTTTTGGTCGCCGCCGCCCTAGCCTACGAAATATCCTGCCGCGTGGCCGCACCCATCGGCATGGAGCTGGCCCATCAGGGATTTAACAACACGGGAACCACCTGCGTATTCGGTTCGACAGCGGGCGTGGGAAGGCTGCTTGGCTTGAACGCCGAGCAAATGCAACACGCCATGGGAATTTCAGGAAACTGGGCAAGCGGCCTGCAGGCCGTACAGTTTGCCTCCATGGCAAAAAGGATAGTGCCCTCCAAATCCTCGGAAGGAGCCATCGTTGGAGCTTTGCTCGCAAAAGAAGGTTTCACTGGAATAGAAGACGTCTTCGAAAACGAATTCGGAGGATTTTATCACTGCTTCACCGACAGAGCCTACGACGAAGAGCGCACCTGCGGAGAGTTGGGCGACCGTTGGGAGCTCATGGGCATTGGACTTAAGTTTTACTCAACCTGCCGAAGCAAGCACACGACCATAGACGGCTTGAGAAAGTTCAGAGCAGAGCATCCGGAGATCAGACCAGAGGACATTAAAAAGATAGTCGTTCATACCACGTCCATAACGAGAAAGTACTCCGTCGACGCAGACGACATCAAAAGCGTTGTCTCGGCTCAATTAAGCCACCCTTATGTCTGTGCCGTCACGCTCATGGAAGGGAACGCCTTCATCGACCAGTTCACGGAAGACAAGATCAAAGATCCCAAGATACTGGAGTTCGCAAGAAAAGTCGAGGTCGTCGACGATCCCGAAATAGAAAACCTGCCCAGAGCTCTTCGCTACACCGTTAAAATCGACATCCACTTAAACGACGGACGTGTGTTCAACCTGGAGGTAAATTATCCCAAGGGACATCCCAAAAACCCGTTCACTAAGGAAGAGTTGCTCTGGAAGTTCAAAACCCTGGGCTTCAAGGCAATCCAGGACGACAAAAAACTCGACAGGATCGCTGAGGCCTTATTTAACCTGGAAGAAGTCAAAAACGTCAGAAGCTTCGTGGAGCTTTTGAGGAAGGAATAGGCAAATTGCAGGCAACAAAATAAAAATTGGGAGGAAATGGGAAATGAGACATGGCAAGAGATGTTTGTTGGTTGCTTTTGCGGTTCTCTTTGCCTGCCTGATTGTAGCCCCCTTCGCGCATGCTGCCGACTACGCAATTTTAAAAGGAAGCGCTTCTGAAGTCGGAGCAAAATGGGGAGAGATAAATCGCGACTCTATCTTAAAAGCATACAACTCTTTTATCTCCAACGCAGAGGGTAAGGAAGAGCAACTTCGACGTTTTGCCAAACTTTCGATCGACCTCTCGAAGGAAATCCAATGCTCCTACTGGATCGAGGAGCTCAACGCTATTGCCGACGCTGTAGGAATAGATCGGGAACTTTACATTGCTTTTACCTTTGGAAGATACAGAGACCTTGCTCTTTTGTATGAAGGTACCGGATGCACTTCCTTTGCCATAACACCGCCCGCTACCAAGGGAGGCCAAATAATTTTTCATAAGACAAGGGAAACGGCAGTGGATTTACAGTCCGCCTATATCAAGAAAATTACAAAAGTGCCTACAGGCGACAAAAAGCCCTACAAGTTCTTCGGTTCAATGGGTACGGCAGATACAGGGGTATCTTTCTTCGTCAACGAAAAGGGCCTTGCAGGAGGCGCTGACGTCCCTGCCCAGTGGCAACACAAGGAATGGTATGTTGGCGAGTATAAAGGAGAATTACCTTACGTAGAACCGCCTAAATACGATGGATTCATGAACCATTACATCCCCCGCTATATAGCGGAACACTGCAAAGACGTGGATGAGGCCAAGGCGGTCTTACATTCCTTTGCCGAAAAAGGATATCTGGCCAGCGGAAAGATGGGCACAAACTACCTATTCGTCGATGCCAACGGCAAAATTCTTCAAATTGCCGATAATTGCTACAAAATCATTGAAGAGCAAGTTAATCCTTCCCTAAAAAGAGACAGCAAGGAATATAAGGGCATTTACTTTACCGTATCTCGTGTAAACGACTACGGTTCTCCCGAGGATGCGCTAATCTCCAATTACGGCAATATAACGGTAGAACTTGCCAACTCGCCAAAAGTGGCAAAACATCCTGCAATGTGGAATTTCGAGAAAGCTCAATCGAGCGCGACCATTTTGATCGATCCCAAACATCCCGAAACTTTAACGACTGTATTTGTGACCTTGCCGGCCTACGGATATTCGATCCCCTTCATGATGGGAGCCGATGCTACTCCAATACCCCTCATGGACGGGACAGTATACGAGAAACAAAAAAGCAGCTTCAAATACAGCGAATTTTATGAGGCCGGCATAAACGACATGTGGAGGAAGTTTATCTATGAAACAAGGACTAAACTTGAGGAGGGCAAAGACGTAAGCAAAGATTTAAACGAAAACCTCCAAAAGATTGTCGATTTCGTCTTGGCTATGAACCAGTAGAAAAAAGATCGCAACATACTAAAAATACCGAGCGGTTATCTTGTCCCGCTCGGTATTTTTTATCGAATATCACCTATCATCGCAGAGGATAAAATTCACTTTTATACTCGTCCCCTTTTAGACATAGCACAAATCTTCCATGACGTACTCTTTCCTGTTGGGCTTTATGCCGTCAGGGGTCGTAAGATCGACTTTTATACCCAGGATGTCTTCCAGAAAATCGGCAAGGCCGAAGAACTTGAGGCCTACGGGCTCGCTAAACTCGACCATGATGTCAACGTCGCTGTCTTCGGTCTGTTCACCGTGGGCATAAGAACCAAAGACAGCGATGCTTTTTGCCTTGTACTTTTCTTCAAGCTCTTTCCTGTGGCTGTTTATGATTCTTTTTATCTCTTCAAGTCAAGGGTCTTTGGCTTTGGTTTTTCTTCTTTTGCTTTGGGAACTTCGATCTCGAAGGGGAAACGCCCTTCTTCGGCAATGCGGACTAAAAACATGCGCACTGCATCGGAAAGGGTAAGCCCCATCCCATCAAGGACACGTGCGGCTCTCTTCTTTGTTTCGCTGTTTATTCGCACCCTGATCATCGAATCGCAGGTTCGTACCAATGTCAACGCCACCTTTGTAGACACATTGTAACTACATATACATACACTGTCAAGTAAGTGTGCCCTGTCTAATTCCGGCTCAACGAACACATACTACAGGAATCTATTGGACTATGAGAGACTTTTTAAGAAAAGGTGATGTAGATGTGCTTTACCTAACACCTTTCGATCCCGAAGCAAGTTCTATTGCAAGTTTACCGCTTTGGCGACGGACAGCCGATTATCCTTCGCGGCCTTTTAAGGCCTTCGCCCTGCGCGCCGCCTTTTGGTAAAAACCTTCGTGGGGCCCTATCATGAACACCAGGCAGGTCTTATCGTCTTCCTGTATTATATAGGCAGCCCGATAAGTCACTCCTTTGAGAGAAAATTCTAAAGCCCTGACTCTCAACAGAGAGCCTTTCAGCTGATGGCCCAAATATGGGTTTTGCTTGAGTGCCAGAATCGCCCTGACGGCTTTTTCGGCCAGCCCCCGTAGCTTTGTCAGGTCTTTTTCAGCGCTCTTTGTCAAATGCAGTTCAAAGTTCATTCGACGTCCAAACGGATGTCTTTTTCTTTGGCGTACTCTTCTATAGTTCTGGTACGACCCTCCTTATACTCCTTGACGGCTTCCTCGGCTAAGACGTCAAAAGGACTCACTGCCAGGGCTATCCGCAACTGGTTACTTTGCGGATCATACTTGAAGAACAACGTGTCGCCCGCTTTTACTCCTAAGGCCTTTCTCATGCTCCTGGGTAAAGTAATGCGGCCTTTGTCGTCTATTCTTACAGCCACTTCTTTTGTGTCAGCCATCTTCTACCCCCCCTTAGTGGGAAAATCCCACTAATTGATGGTTTAATTATAGACAACGGACTCTGCCTGTCAAGGCCCGGATAATGACTTTCGGGATAAGAATTTCTCAACAACAAGACATGCTCGACTTATCGTACAGGACACAAGTAAAGTATTTACGAAGGAAAATCATCCACGGGGCAAGGGAAAGGCAAATATCCCGGCGACAGATAAGGATGCTCTATTTTGACCTTGTTGTTATAATATTATTCTCAGAATAAAAGTGAGGAATGAAAATTAATGAAGCAAAAATTTATATATTGGCAAGATGACAATCTATGGATTGGTTATCTCGAAGAATTTCCAGATTACTGGACTCAAGGAGAGACGTTAGAAGAACTTAAAGAAAGTTTGAGGGACCTATGGCGGGATTTGGCGAGCTAAAATATCCCAAATGTCCGCAGGGTCTCTGAAAAAGTTTCACAACCTATTCTTAGACACGATGAAATCAATTAAATGCTCGCAAAACATATCATAAAGGGGAGAGCGCTTCCCCCACACGGAAGAGGTCACAGGTTCGAAACCCGTGTCGCCCACCATTTTTACTGGATTTTCTGAGGCATCAATTTTCCCAGACTTTCGTCTCATCGCATAATATAAATATCAAATCATTTACGTTTGTGCCCGTCGGCCCCGTCCTTATTAAGCTATTGACTTTTTGTAAGGCGTGATAGGAATCGTTGTCGTTTAAGACGTCGTCGATATCTATGCCGGCTTCCTCTAACAATGTCGCCGTCCTTCCGTCGACGATTCCGCCCGCCGCATCCGTCGGACCGTCGGTACCGTCCGTACCTACGGAGGCAATCACAACTCCTTGATAGTTTCTTATGCCTCGGGCAGCAGACAGGACAAGCTCCTGGTTCCTGCCCCCTTTTCCGGTTCCTTTTACGTGTACGACCGTCTCGCCGCCCAGGATTATCGCACAGGGCCTTTTAATAGGCCTTTCTTTTTCAACCTCTTCTCTGGCAATCGCGGCCAAAAACAGGCCTGCTTCGCTTGCCTCGCAATCTAGCGTGGTAGTTAGAATCATGGCATTGTATCCCAAACTTACAGCCACATTTCTTGCGCTTTCACATACCTTGGAGACGCTTCCTATTATCCTGGTTTCAACGTTGTCGAGGCTTTTAGGGGTTTCTTCGCTCAGGCTTTGGAGTATATGCTTCGGCAATTTTAAGTCGTATTTCCTTATTATTTTTCTCACGTCTTCGCACGTCGTCGAGTCGGGATAAGCGGGGCCTGAGGCGATGCTATCAAGCCTGTCGCCCAAGACGTCTGAAAGAACGAGGG
>Ga0209204_1003765_pt1 | contig 10864 bp, 10 predicted proteins | sample AD_JPNMR2_MetaG_FD_184425 | JGI IMG/M metagenome (GOLD analysis project Ga0209204, IMG submission 184425) | Active sludge microbial communities of municipal wastewater-treating anaerobic digesters from Japan - AD_JPNMR2_MetaG (SPAdes) (version 2) | ecosystem: Engineered > Bioreactor > Anaerobic... | reverse complement strand
TATAGAGAAGAGTGATTGTTCGCTGAATACTGATAATCCAGAACCTAAAATTACTCCTATCTTCTGGTTAAAAAGATACCTATCTTTTAAAAATTTAACTATATCAGTTATCCTTTCCATATTTTCCTCCTTTTCTTATTATATCAGAAAATATATAACAGTTGACCGATCGGCTATAATACAGTATGAAGACCAGTTTAGATTATAAAGTGGAGGAATTTTTCAAAGTTTTCCACAGTTTATTTTGGTGGTAGAAAAAATCAAACTTATCCACAGATAATAAATAAAACTGTTTATTTATCAGTGCTTATAGCAAACCACTAAAAGAAAAACCCGATGTGCTATAATAAATTCATGAGTACAGGATGGATAGAAGTAATATGCGGCAGTATGTTCAGTGGAAAAAGTGAGGAGCTTATAAGAAGGGTAAAAAGAGCTGAAATAGCCCGGCAGAAGGTCCAGGTCTTTAAACCAGCTATAGATACCCGTTATAAGGATAGAGAGGTTGTCTCTCATGATGGGAATAAAGTATCTGCCTATATAGTAGAAAAAGCTGAGGATATACTTACAGAATTATTGCCGGATGTGCAGGTGATAGCTATAGATGAAGGACAATTCTTTGATAATGGTATAGTAAAAGTGTGTCAGACCCTGGCAGATAATGGTAAAAGAGTAATAGTAGCTGGATTAGACCAGGATTTCAGGGGTGAACCATTTGGTCCTATGCCTGAGCTACTTGCTGTGGCAGAAAAGGTGGATAAACTTCAGGCTATATGTATGGTCTGTGGAGGTCCGGCAAGCAGGACTCAAAGGCTTATAAATGGAGAACCAGCGTACTATGATGATCCAACTATACTTATTGGGGCAGAGGATGTCTATGAGGCCAGGTGTAGAGAGCATCATGTTGTAAGAAGGAGGAAATAAGATGCAAATCGGTGGACAGGCAGTTATAGAGGGTATAATGATGAGAGGTCCAAATAGTTTCAGTGTAGCTGTGAGGACTCAAAATAATGAAGTGAAGGTTCATAAATCCAGTACAAAGAGTACATTGAACAGCAAAATAAATAAGATTCCAATCTTAAGGGGTTTTATTTCACTTATAGATAGCCTGGTACTTGGAATAAAGGCTCTCAATATATCTGCAGAAGAATATGGTGGCGAAGAGGTGAAACTTTCTAACCTGGATATCTTTATAGCTATGGTTATGGGGATAGGGTTAGGTATACTTCTCTTTATAGTCTTTCCTGCATTTATAGCGAGAATCATACAGAATAGCATATCATCAGCCCTGGTGGTGAATATATTGGAAGGGCTGGTAAGGATAGGTGTATTTCTTGTATATATCTATTCATTCTCTTTTATAAGAGATATAAGAAGAGTATTTGAATATCATGGGGCAGAGCATAAAGTCATATTCACTTATGAAAAGGGAGAACCTCTCACAGTAGAAAATGCTGAAAAGAACAGCAGACTGCATCCAAGATGTGGAACAAATTTTTTACTCATAGTTATGGTCGTAAGTATACTGGTATTTTCTCTGCTTGGGAAACAGACCCTACTGTGGAGAATAATATCAAGAATAATTCTGATCCCGGTAGTTGCTGGTATATCTTATGAGCTGATACGACTGGCGTCCAAATATAGCAACTCAAAGATTGCTAAAATTATTACAGCTCCGGGTCTGGCTCTTCAGTATCTCACAACACGGGAGCCGTCTCAGGATCAAATTGAGGTGGCTATCGAAGCGGTCAAGTCTATACTGGCACTGGAAGGTGTTCCTTATGTGGGATAAATTAGAAGAGATAGAGAGAAGATATATGGAGTTAGAAGAGTCACTGGCAAAACCTGATGTGATTGCCAATCAAGAGTTATTCCAGAGTCTTGCAAAGACGTATAACGAACTGGGAGATGTTGTCGGTATCTACAGGAGGTATAAACAGATAGATAAGGAAATCTCTGATATCAAGTCTCTCCTAGATGACCCGGAGCTTGGTGGTATGGCAGAAGAAGAGTTAGAAAAGCTTGAGGGAGAGAAAGAAAAGCTGGAAGAAGAATTACGTATTAAACTACTTCCAAAAGACTATAGAGACGAGAGAAACGTCATAATGGAGATAAGAGCAGGAACTGGTGGAGAAGAGGCAGCTTTATTTGCCGGAGACCTCTTAAGGATGTATCTGAGATATGTAGAGCGCAAAGGATGGAAGGCTGAGATAATGAGCAGTAACCCCACTGACCTGGGAGGATACAAAGAGGTCATCGTATCAATCCAGGGAAGAGGTGTTTATAGCAGGCTAAAGTTCGAAAGTGGTGTCCACAGGGTCCAGAGGGTACCTGTAACTGAATCTGGAGGAAGGATACACACATCTACTGCTACAGTGGCTATACTGCCAGAAGCTACAGATGTCGAAGTGGAGATAAATCCTGATGAACTGAAGATAGATACATTCAGAGCTGGCGGACATGGTGGACAAAATGTCAATAAAGTTGAGAGCGCAGTAAGAATAACACATATCCCAACAGGGATAGTTGTAACCTGTCAGGATGAAAGGTCTCAGTATCAAAATAGAGAGAAAGCACTGAGGATACTGAGGGCTCATCTGCTGGAAATCAAAGAGAGAGAAAGAGAGAATGAAGAGGCTCAGCTCAGAAAGAGTCAGGTGGGTTCTGGTGAACGCAGTGAAAAGATAAGAACTTATAACTTCCCTCAAAATAGAGTAACCGATCATAGAATAGGGTTAACTCTATATAACCTTCAGGATGTCCTGGACGGAACTCTGGACGAACTCATAGATGCACTTATAAGAGAATATCAGATAGAACAGTTAAATAATCTATCTCTGACCAGATGAAGCTGATAGATGCGTACAGAGAAACCATCAGATTATTCCGGGATAAGATACCAAACTTTCAACTTGAAGCTCTCCTTATACTTTCGCTGGTTCTGGATAAGCCCAAAGAGTATATCCTAGCCCATCAAGAATCAGAGTTATCTGAAGCAGAAGTAGAAAAGATAAGAGAACTTATAGATAAAAGATTATCAGGTATCCCGTATGCGTATCTTAAAAAAGAGAAGGAATTTTTTGGAATCAGGTTCTCTGTCGAAGAAGGGGTTTTAATACCAAGACCAGAAACAGAAACTCTGGTGGAAATAGTTTTAAAAATGGGACCATTCACTAAAGGGTTAGACCTTTTCTGTGGAAGTGGTATTATAGGGCTAACTATTCTATACAGTAATGGATGTAAAGAATTCACAGGGATAGATATATCTCAAAAATGCATAGATGTATCTATTGCAAATGCCAGCAGGTTGGGTTTAATAAACAGGACCAGGTTCATTATGGCTGATATAAGAAGTTTATCTTTGGAAGAGGACTTTGACCTGATAGTTGCAAATCCACCTTACATCCCTGACGATAGATGGAACGAACTGGATAGAGAAGTAAGAAGTGAACCGAGAGAGGCGCTCCTGGGAGGAAAAGAGGGGTTAGATTTTTATCCTGAGATAGCAAAGGTCATATCTAAAAATTTAGTCAGGGAAGGAGTATTTGCAGTAGAGATAGGTGGAAAAGATCAGGTCGATAAGATAAGGCAGATATTCAAGGATTATAATATAATAAATGTAAACGTAGAGAATGACCTGAATGGCATACCGAGAGTAATCTGGGGTAGAATATAATATGTTTATATCAAAAGATGAGAAAGATATAGAAATTTTAGCTGAATTTATAAGAGAAGGAAAACTTGTTGCTTTCCCCACAGAGACCGTATATGGACTGGGAACCAACGCATCTATAAAAGAAAGTGTCTACAGAATATATGAAGTAAAAGGAAGAGGAGAGGAAAAACCGCTAAGTCTCCATATAGGGACACTCAGCAGATTAGAGGATCTTATTGAATTGGACCCTCTAACTAAAAGGTTACTGCTTCATTTCTTGCCTGGACCAATAAATATAATAGTCAGGAAGAGAAAAAATACACTGGACTGGATAGGAAAGGGGGACACACTGGGTATAAGATTCCCTTCCCTCTTTATCTCCCAGAAACTCCTGAGGATGGCTAATGTCCCTGTAGTTGCTACCAGTGCTAATCTATCTGGAAGAGAAGAACCAAGAAGTGCTGAAGATGTGATCAGGATGATTGGAGATAAAATTGATGCCATCCTGGACTGGGGTCCTGTCCCTTTAGGTATACCATCCACAGTAGTGAGTATCCTTGAGCAGGATATAAACATTATAAGGGAAGGTCCCATACCAAGAGAAAAATTAGAGAGTATAATAGGAGAGATAAAAATAAAGACAAACCTGGAGGGATTATGAAAGTTGCTATAGGAAGTGACCACGCTGGATTTCGGATGAAGGAAGAGCTAAAAAATTATATAAAAACCTTAGATATAGAGGTGAAAGATCTTGGCTGTTACTCAGAAGATCCTGTGGATTATCCAGATATAGCAAGGGACGTTGCCATAAGTACAGTAAAGGGTGAAACTGATAGAGGGATACTTATATGTGGGACAGGGATAGGGATGAGTATAGCAGCCAATAAAATCAAGGGGATAAGAGCAGCGGTTGGGAATGAAATTCTTTCTGTAAGATTTTCAAGAGAGCATAATAATGCCAATATACTCACATTAGGGGCGAGAATTATCGGGATTGAGGTGGCAAAAGAGGCTGTCAGGGTATTCTTGGAAACCTCTTTTCTGGGAGGAAGGCACCAGAGAAGGATAGAAAAAATAGGAGGAATGGAGGAATTAAGATGTATCTAGAAGTGAGTGATCCTGAGATATATAATGCTATCAAAGGGGAAAGGATGAGGGAAGAAACAACCCTGGAGCTGATAGCCAGTGAGAATTTTACCAGCCTGGCGGTACTGGAAGCCCAGGGTTCATTACTCACCAATAAGTATGCAGAGGGTTATCCAAAAAAGAGATACTACGGTGGATGCCAGTGGGTTGACGTGGTAGAACAGTTGGCGATAGAAAGGGCTAAGACGCTTTTCAAGGCTGACCATGCTAACGTTCAACCACATTCAGGAAGTCAGGCTAATATGGCGGTCTACTTTGCAGTCCTAAACCCGGGAGATACCGTCATGGGGATGAATCTATCCCATGGTGGACATCTTACCCACGGAAGCCCTGTAAATATATCAGGTAAATATTTCAACTTTGTCTCTTACGGAGTAAATCCAGAGACAGAAACTATAGACTACGATCAGGTAAGGGATATTGCCAGGACAAACAGACCAAAACTTATAGTAACCGGAGCCAGTGCATATCCAAGAGTTATAAATTTCGAGATATTCTCACAGATAGCAAAAGAGGTGGATTCACCACTGATGGTTGATATGGCTCACATCGCAGGCTTAGTTGCTGCAGAGATTCACCCGAGCCCTGTTCCCTGGGCAGAATTCGTAACCACAACGACACATAAAACTCTCAGAGGTCCAAGGAGTGGACTTATACTATGTAAGGCAGATTATGCAAAGGCGGTAGATAGAGCTATATTCCCCGGGACGCAGGGTGGACCTCTTATGCACATAATAGCGGCAAAGGCGGTGGCATTGAAAGAAGCTATGACTCCTGAATTCAGAGCATACCAGAACCAGATAGTAAAGAATGCCAGGACACTGGCAGAGCGTCTGGTAGAAAACGGATTGAGGCTTGTCTCGGGTGGAACAGACAACCATCTGATGCTGGTAGATGTAAGACCATCTGGTTTGACAGGAAAAGAGGCAGAAAAACTCCTGGAAGAGATTGGAATCACAGTAAATAAGAATGCTATTCCATTTGACCCACAACCACCAACAATTACGAGTGGCATCAGGATAGGCACCCCTGCAGTAACCACCAGGGGGATGAAAGAGAACGAGATGAGAGAGATAGGCGATATAATATCTAAGTGTCTGAAAAAGGAAGAGGATAAAGAAAAATTAAAGGACAGGGTAAAAGCTCTATGTTCTGCTTTCCCATTATTCTATAAAAACATCGGAGCTGTATAGGAAAAGAGATGAGTTTTCATAAGGCTTACAGAGTAAAGACTCTTCTCGTCTTTTTATTATTACTAACTTTTATCCCTACTTTATCTGCTCAGAGCATCTATGACCAGATCTTTATAGCTCCGGGAGTAAATTATACTGTGAACAAAACAGAGAATCCACCTCTGACTATCCATACGGTAGATATTGACCTTACAAGTCCATTTATTCAGCTGGAAACTGTTCTGGCAAAGGATTCTCTATTTAATAGAGAAATACTGAGTTCTATGGCTACCAGGAACAGTGCTGTAGTGGCTATAAATGGGGATTTCTTCGATCCAAATACCGGAAATATTATAAATCTTATGGTTAAAAATGGGGAGATTATTAGAGCCCCGATACCAAGAGGGGTCTTTGCAATCACAAAAGATAATCTCCCGGTAATATCCCTATTTACTCTGGGTATAGATATTGAGACTCAGTATGGAACTATAAAGGTAAATAATCTAAATATCCCCAGAGGAGGTAACGAGGCTGTTCTATTTACGGATAAATTTGGTAAAAATACTATGATCTCGAATAGTACTTTAGCTGGTATAGATGTAGAATTGTTAAACTTTTCTCAGCCTCTACCTCCATCCGGTATAATAACAGCAAGAATAGGAGAAGGTTATTATGGGGTTACTGCATCAACAATCCCTCAAAAAGGAGGAACACTATCCATTGGGGGTAAAGCCCTTTCATACCTTCCCTATCTTAAAAAAGGTGATACGGTCAGAATTATAACAAGACTGAATCCATCTCTTGATATCATACAGGCAATAGGGGGAGGGGCTATTCTATTAAAAGATGGCAACATAGTTTTTGGCTCTACAGGAGAACAACCTTTATCCAGAGAAGTAACAGACAAAAAGAATCCCCTTACTGTAGTAGCTATAGACAATAATAACAGGGTATATTTCATAATAGTTGACGGCAGAAATAATCATAGCGATGGTATGACGTATTTAGAAATGGCACAATATTTAAAAAATATCGGGATGAAAGATGCCTTAGCTTTAGATGGGGGAGGGTCCAGCGAATTAATAGTAAGAGATAAGATAATGAATTCTCCTTCAGATGGTAGAGAAAGAGCCATAGCAAATGCCCTTATAGTAAGGGCATCTTTACCTGCCGAAAGTCCCAGTATTCTTACCATCAGTCCCAGGAGGATAGTATTGAAAGAAGGAGAGGTCTACAGGTTCTCACCATTACTCCAGGATAAGTATGGAAACCTCTTCCCGATAGATTTAGAAAAAATAAAATGGTCTACTGATAATATTAATGGCTCTGTTACAAAAGATGGTACATTTTATGCTAATTCTTCTGGAAATAGCAGGGTTATAGCCAGATTTAATGGGTTAGAAGCAATATCTGAGGTTTCTATTCTACCGGCAGATAGTAATCTAAGAAGATTAGAGGATTTTGAGAATAACCCTTTAATCTCAATATCGGGTAGCGGATTTGATCCCGGCTCGACCAGGATATCTCTATCTAATTCCACCTATCTCAGTGGAAGAACATCTCTGAGATTAGATTATTCCCTTCTTGAGGGAATCCAAAGTTTTATATATATAAACCTCAATATACCTTTACCCAGGGAGAGTAAAAAACTTGGTTTCTTTCTCTATGGAGATAAAAGTGGTCACTGGATAAGGGGGATGTTCAGAGATAGCAATGGAAGGATCTGGGTTGGAAACTTTACCCCTGCTACTACCGGGATAGACTGGGAGGGATGGAAATATCTCGAGTTAGACCTATCATCTTTAGATATATTTGCAGGGGATAAAACTGCCAGGATTGAACCACCCCTTGAATTGCTCCAGCTATATATGGTCGAAATAAAAGAGGAGAGGAAAAATCAGGGGACCATATACATAGACTCTATTCAGACCAGGTAAGTTTAGTTATCATTTGAATTTCTTTGTAATGATGCACCAGTAAATTTTAAGAAAAGGAGTAAAAGAATGAAGATGATCAAGACCCTTACCATTGTATTGATATTCTTTTTACTGGCAAATATTGTATATTCAAATGAGGCGAATATAGATGTTTTAGCCAGAAGTTTTATAGACTCTCTGGTAGCAGAAAGGTTTACTGAGATAGAGATGTCTTTTACTGAGGAACTATCAAAAGCTATTCCCGGTGAAACTTTAAAAGCCGTATGGGAAAGTATTATCAGCACATTAGGCAAATTTAACGAGATCCTGGATATAAAAATTACAGAATACAAAGAGTACAGAATAGCCAGCGTAATATGTGACTTTGAACGTGGAACATTAGAGATACAGATAACTTTTGACAAAGAACTAAGAATCGCAGGATTATATTTCTTACAACCACAATTTAAAGCTACCTATACTCCTCCATCCTATGCAAATCAGGACAGTTTTACAGAGATAGAGGTAGTATTAGGTGATGGGAAATGGAAGCTACCAGGATTATTAACCCTGCCTAAAACAGATAAACCCTATCCTGCCGTAGTTTTAGTTCATGGTTCTGGACCTAACGATAAGGATGAAACTATAGGTACGAATAAACCATTCAAAGATCTGGCCTGGGGATTAGCTTCCAGAGGCATCGCAGTATTAAGATACGAGAAGCGCACCAGATATTACGGAGAGGAGTCTTTGATAGAAGGATTTACTGTAAATGAAGAAGTGATAGAAGATGTGATCAGTGCGGTAGATTTTCTTTATCAAAGAGAGGAGATAGATAAAAATAAGATATTCATTCTGGGGCATAGCCTGGGAGGGATGTTAGCTCCCAGAATAGCAGAAAAAACAGATAAAGTAAGGGGTATCATTATGCTGGCAGGAACTATAAAAGACTTGCTGGAAATTATACCCAAACAGGCAAAGTATCTTGCATCCTTAGATAGTAAAATTACCGAAGAGGAAATGAGAGAGATAGAGGATTTAGAGAAAAAAATAGAAGATATAAAATCCTCAAAAGTAGGGAAAGATGAGAACATCCTGGGAGCACCTGGTTCATACTGGCTGGATCTGATAAATTATAATCCATTAGAATCAATTAAGAATTTAGAGCTTCCCATCCTGGTCCTTCAGGGAGATAGAGACTATCAGGTCACTGTGGATGACTTTAAACTATGGCAGGAGGAACTAAAAGATAAACCTAATGTGACTTTTAAACTCTATAAAGGGCTGAATCATCTTTTTATCTATGGAGAGGGTAAATCTACGACAGAGGAGTATTATAGACCCGGTAATGTTTCTCAGGAGGTAATAGAAGATATAGCAAACTGGATCAAAATCAGTCAGATCTAAAGGCTTTACTTCCGCTTACAAAAACAAGTACAGAGAATACCATCGTCATTATAAGGGATACTGTAAGAACAAAAATACTGGAACCAGTCTCCACTCCTGTAGCTATTCTTATGCTCTGAGCCACATAGGCAAGTGGTAAGATGCTGCCTATTTTTCTCAGGTAACCTGGAAGGAACTCCAGAGGGAAATATATCCCGGAGAAGAACATCATTACGGTCATAAAGAGAGAACCCATCTCTGAAGCGACAGCCGGTTCGGTAAAAATCTCACTCAGCAGTATACCAAAAGCCATCATCCCCAATATACTGGTACTGACTGAAATAAGGTATAAGAGCCAGTTTATATTGAAATTAACCTTGAATATCAACTGGGATAGCATTAACACCAGTGTGGCAGAAGATATGGTGACGACAAATCTCCCTGAAATCATCCCGAGGATAAATTGATATGGTCTTAAGGGTGTGACTCCAAACCTTTTAAGTATTCCTCTCTTCCTGTAATCTCCAAAGAGAGAGATCATAGAGAACATCCCACCATTGAAGATGGTCAGCGCTACAACACCAGGTATCATATATCCTAAATCTGTAGTAACAGTTCTACCAGGATCGATAGAAGTCAGCTTCAGGTCTATAATTTTATCTATCTTTATATCGCTTTTCAAGATACGGTCTGTAATGGTATCTCCAAGCATTCTACTTAACGGGTCTCTCTGCATAGTTGTAAAGTTTAACATAAGTCTCATCTCTTCAGAGTTATAGATAACTCCGGCATCGATCTTACCCTGAAGGATTGCCTGTCTAATGCTTTCAGTGCTATCAAAATCTCTGGCATCTACCCCCTCTATACTATTTACAACATCATAGAGTCTATTATCTGACGAAAGAACCCCAACTGAGAGCTTGCTCTCCTCTCCTGAAGAGCCTACTCCAAACACGAAGCCGAAGATAATAACTAATGTAAAGGGGAAGATGAGGGTGAAGAAAAATGTCATCTTATCTCTGTAGAATGTCTTTACTGTGGAGAGAAAAAGTTTCCAGATAACCTTCATCTAGAACTCCTCCTTACCAAATCTTTTTACAGTAAAAAACAGGAAGAACACTGTCCAGAATACTGGCACAAGTAAAGTTACAATATCAGGATATGGGGATTTCATTATGCCAAGAGAATCTCTGATACCAGATGTTAAATAAGTGATCGGGTTGATAATCACAATCCATCTTATAACCCATGGGACATTAATAAGAGGAAAATATAATCCCCCAAGAAACTGTAATGGGAAATTCAATACTTGACTTATAGCATTGGCACTGTTAGTAGTCTTTGAAATAGCAGCTATAAAAAATCCAAGAGAGGATAGACACAGTATTGTAAGGAGCGTATATAGTATAAATGCCGGAGCAAATGGGTTGACATTAGTCTTAAATATGAATTTTGCGATGATGGTTATAAGTGCTATCTGCAGGATGATAAGATAAAATCTGGAGATAATATAAGAGATAATAAATTCAGAGTTTGCCAGACCAGTAACATTTATCCTGCGCATAATACCCTTCTCTTTTAGCCAGGTC
>Ga0209204_1003762_pt1 | contig 10875 bp, 14 predicted proteins | sample AD_JPNMR2_MetaG_FD_184425 | JGI IMG/M metagenome (GOLD analysis project Ga0209204, IMG submission 184425) | Active sludge microbial communities of municipal wastewater-treating anaerobic digesters from Japan - AD_JPNMR2_MetaG (SPAdes) (version 2) | ecosystem: Engineered > Bioreactor > Anaerobic... | reverse complement strand
GTGCGCGAGATCAAGCGGGGCATCCGCAGCCAGGCCCCGGGCGGCAAACCGTTCGTGAAGCTGGCCGAGAGCACCATCCGGCGCAAGGGCTCCAGCAAGGCGCTGATCGACACCGGGTTCCTGGTCAACGCCATCACGCAACGCATCCTGGCCGACAAGGCCTTCGTGGGGCTGCTGCGCGGCACCGTGAACAAGGACGGCGAGGACCTGGTCAACATCGGGGCGGTCATGGAATACGGCGCCACCATCCGTCATCCGAACGGGGTGGTGGTCGTCATACCGCCGCGTCCCTTTCTGCACCCCGTCATGGAGAAGTATCGCGAGCAGGTAATCGAAAACTACCGCGAGGCGATCCGCTCCGCACTTTGAGCCTCCGACACATCGCCAGCGCTTCCGGTAATGCCATTTAATCCGCCGCCCATCGCCTGGTAAAAAGCGGCAGTGTTGACCAGCCGTTTTGCCTGGCCTTCTGTCAGATCGAGTTCTGTTTGAAGCCGTTGCTGCTGTGCGATAAGCAGATCGTAATAGCTTGCAGTTCCAAGCTTATACCGGTGCTGTATCGACTCTAGAGACTTCCCTGAAGCGGAATCAGCAGCAGCAAGGGCCTTTAGCCTTTTTGAATCATTCTCCAGTGCCCGCAGCACATCAGCTACGTTGCGAAAAGCTTCCAGAACAACGGACTGGTAGTTTGCCGCAGCCGCGTCGAAAGCGGCGAGAGCTGCTCTCTTTTCAGCGGGCAAACCCGGGTTGAACAAAGGCTGTGTCAATTGTCCCACCAGGCTCCAAACAGCAGATCCAGCCCCGAATAACGCACCGGTCGTCAGTGCCTGCGATCCAAGATCGGCGCTAAGGTTGAGTTGGGGATATAGTTTCGATATTGCGACCCCGTATTCCGCATTGGCGGCGTGCAGCAACTCTTCGGCAGCGAGAATATCCGGCCTTGCGCGCACAAGCTTTGAAGGGACCAGCAACGGCAAATCCGCCGGCAGGGTGAAATCCTCCAAGGTAAACGACGGCAACAACCCGTCTCCCGGAGCCTTACCCGCAAGAACGGCCAAAAGATGCTCGTTCTGTTGAAGCTGCTGACGCAACAAGGGCAGTTTGGCGCGCGTCTGCTCCAGCTGTGTCTGCAGTGCTAATGCGTCGTCCGGCTCTCCATGACCAAGGCGAATCTGTTCACGGGTAAGTTCCAGTTGGTTTTCCTGTAACTTCAAAATCTTTTCTATAATTTCAATCTGTTTTTTCAGGCTTGCCTGAGTGATGGCCGTTGTGACGATATTTGCCGCCAATGTCAAGCGAGCGCCTTCCAATTGAAACCGCTGATAATCGCTTCTGGCCGCCAGGGCTTCCAATGCCCTGCGATTGCCCCCGGCCAGATCAAATGTATAGCGAACGCCCACGCCAGCGTTGTAGAGACTGAATTCCCGTGCTTCTCCGGTTTGTCCTAATGTTTCAGGATTGAAGCGTTGGCGCTGGCCACCCAAGTTGCCCTCTAATTGTGGATAAAGCGTCGAACCAGCCCTTGCCGAGTATAGCTCCTGCGCCTGACGCAAAGTAGCCTCTGCCGCCATCAGGGTTGGATTACGTTTCAGGGCCTCGTTTATGAGCATGTCCAGTTTGTCACCGCCCATCGCTCGCCACCAGTATTTTGTTGGTTGATCCGCCTTAATTATGTTTTGTGGATCACCGAGCATGGTGGGGGAGGAATTCAAAGTTGTAGCCGGCGGGGTGGGAGTATAACCAGTCACATCAGGGGGTGCCGGGCGCTGGAAGCCAGGCCCAACAGCACATCCTGCCAACGCCAGAAGACACATTCCCATCAGAGCATAAGAAACAACCTTGAGTTTCACCGAAATCCCGTCACGGATCAAGAGCATATGTTTTTTTATCATTTTGAATACCTCATGTATTGAGCTCATTCGAAACCCCGTCCTTCGCCTTCTTCTTCATAGGTTACCCCGTCACGGATGTGATATATGCGTTTGAAGGTGGGGATGATTTTTTCATCGTGGGTCACGACAATAATGGCGGTCTCGAATTTCTTGGCCATATCGTTCAAGATCCGGATTACGGCCAGGGCGCGCTCACTATCAAGCGGAGCGGTCGGTTCATCGGCCAGTATGACCGGGGGACGATTCACCAAGCCACGTGCTATTGCCACTCGTTGCTGTTCTCCACCGGAGAGTTGAGACGGCATGGCCTTGGCGCGATGCTCCACATCAAGCGCCTTTAACAATTCCATGGCCCGTTTACGCGCCTCGGCATTTGGCACCCCCGCCAGCATGGGCAAAAGGGCGACGTTGTCGGTGACATCGAGGAAAGGAATCAGATAGGGTGCCTGGAATACAAAGCCTATCCGGTCCCGCCGCAAGGCACGAAGATCTGTGACCTGCCAGCTGTCATCATAAATGACGTCATCCCCGAGTATCATTTTCCCGGCGGTCGGCTCGATCACCGCTCCCAAGCATTTAAGGAGCGTAGTTTTGCCGGAACCGGAAGGACCTATCAGTCCAACGACCTCGCCCGGTGCAACATGCATATTGACGTTCTTTAAAGCATCAACGGCGGTATCGCCACTTCCATAACGTTTTTTTAACCCCTGGATACGAATACCTTTAGCAGTCATGTCAGCCCCCTATGGCTTCGGCCGGATCGACCCTGAGCGCGGCACGAATGGCGATAATGCTCGACAGTACGCAGATCATAACCACGGCGATAAAACCCATAACGGAGTCGAGTGGTTGCAGCAGCACATACTTGGGAAAGATCGGCGCCATCAATAACGTTGCCGAAATCTTCCCCACCACAAAGCCGATCAAGCCTAAAGCGATGGACTGTTGCATGATCCAGCCGACAATGGTGCGATTCTTAGTGCCCAGCAGTTTCAATACAGCGATCTCACGAATTTTTCCGAGTGTCAGGGTGTAGATGATGAAGGCCACAATGGCGGAGCTGACAATCGAAAGGATCACCAGAAACATGAAGATCTGTCTGGCGGAGGTAGCGATCAGCTTACCAACCAAAATCTCCTCCATTTGGCTGCGGGTATAGACGGTTAAGCGCTTCCAGCGGCGGATCGACTCAGCGACTTCTTCCGGGGCATACCCCGGTTTAACCCGCACCAAAACCGCATTGACGTAAGGGTTGGTGCTTTGCGAGGCAATAACCGCATCGAGCAGGCCTGGTACTCCGGGCCGGTTGAAGGCAGGGTTTTCGGCCGTGCGTCGACGCTGCTCCCAGATGGCGTCATTGTCCTTGAGGAACTGTGCTTCTTGGGCATCTTTGAGAGGAATGAACACCATCGGGTCGCCATTGGAAGAGACCATCCTTCTGGTCAGGCCGACAATGGTGTAGTGATTGCGGCGGATCTTGATACGGTCGCCGAGTTTAAACCCGGAAGCGATGTCGGCGACGGCCTCGTAATGGCTCCGGGTAATATGGCGACCCGCGACGAGATAGGGCGGCCACCCGGGTGTCCCGGGTCCTCCGGGGGTGATGCCGGTAACCATGGCGCGTACGTCACCACCCTGTTTTCCCACCTGCATGGTGAGATAGGTGATATTTGCTGCCCGCTCCACTTCCGGCATGTCTCGAATCCTTCGCCAGACATCATCGTAGAGACTTGATGACTCGGCATAGGGACCAAGAGTGTCTTTCTGTACCACCCAGAGATCGGCGTCGCTGCTGTCGAGCAACACTTTGGCATCATCCACCATGCCACGGTAAATCCCTGCCATAGACAGGGTGACGCCGATGAGCAGCCCAAGCCCCATACCGGTGAAGACGAATTTGCCCCAGGAGTGCAAGATGTCGCGTCCTGCCAAACTGATCATGGCGTCACCCCCGGAATGCGGTCAACGATGTGGATCTTGCTGCGTTCATTCAGGGCATTCTCGCTGTAGACCACGACCCGGTCCCCAACCTTGAGCCCTTCTCGTATTTGAACATGCCCTTCCAAATCGGCAATTCCCAGTGAAACCGGTACAAAATGAAGTTCGCCATCAGTGACCTGCCACACGCCGGTTTTGCCATTTTTATGATGGATAGCGGCATTTGGAACAACCGGTGCTGGTGCAAGTTTTGGTAAGGTAATCGTGACTTCAGCCAATTCGCCTATGGGTGGCAGCGGATCGGGAATGTGATCGAAGACAACCTTGGCCAGTGTTTCTTCCGTTACCGCGTCTGCCAGGGGCTCCACTCTCAGAATATGTCCGACCAGCGGCTCACCTGCCTGAGAACGTAATGTAATCCGGGCCGGTAAGCCCGCGTCGAGACCTCGCGCACTAATCTGATCGAAGCGGACATTGACCCACAGGGTGTTCGGGTCGATCAGCTCTACGACAGACTGACCTGCGACCACGGTGGTCCCGGGCTCCGCATCACGCGAGACAACCAAGCCGTCAACTGGCGCAACCAGAGACAAATTGCTGCGCTGCGCCTCTAATGCCTCTCGTTCTGCACGTACACGAGATAGTTCCTCCCGCGCCGCAGCCAGCCCTGCTTCCGCAACCAAGAGTTCGTGTTGTTTAGTGGCTACCACTTCCTCGCTGGTAGATCCCGCTTTAAGCAACTGCTCGTAACGTAAGGCCTGTGCTTGCGCATAATCCTTACGTGCCTGCGCTTCCTTTAACTGAGCATTTGCGCGTTTCAGCGCGGCTTCCTGAGCCTTGATACGTTCATCAAGATCCACCGGGTCCATTTCGCCAAGCACTTGACCGGCCTTGACATACTCACCTACGTCTATGTCCAAGCGTTTGACTCGCCCCGCAAACGTTGGGCCAATTTTGTAGGTGTAACGAGCCTCAATGGTTCCGATGCCGAACAGTTTCGGTGAGATGTTCCTGTTCTCGACGGTGGCTAACACAACTGATACCGGAGCAAGCGGCCCCGAACGCAAGGCCACATAGACAAAAAGCGCAAACAGAGGAAAAAGCACAGCTATCAGCGCCAATGTACGTCTCTGGAAGGGCAATTTTTTCATGATGCGCTCCTAATGCCCCGTTGATAGATGGCAAAAACTTTCGGTGCATTGCGACGCATATGACTAATATCTCCAGCTATCAACGATTGCATGACCAATCCTTGAATAGTGCCGATGAAGAGCATGGCCGCAGCCCCGTTATCAAGCTTTTCGTCAAGCTCACCGCATCTCTTCCCTTGTTCAAACAAACGATTGAGGCGATCCCCATAAAGGCGCATGAGTGTTTGAGCCATTCGCTTGGGTGCGGTTTCTCCAGAGCGTTGCAATTCACCAAACAATATGCGGGGAATACCGGGGTACTCTGTTATAAACTCCACGTGCGCCATAAACATGCTTTCGAGTGCGGCAAGAGGAGAAGACTCTTTCTGAACTGCTTTTTCTATGCGGGATATTAATCGTTCGGCCACCCATTCCATAACAGCCTGCAAGATGGCCTCCTTGTTTGGGAAATGACGAAAAAGCGCACCCTGGGTGAGTCCCATGCGTTTGGCTATGGCAGCCGCGGTAATCTCGCTCGGGTTCTGTTCACCCGCCAACTCGACCACCGCCTCTACCGTCACTGCCCGTCGTTTCTCCGCCGGAAGATGTTTGTTTGTTGAGTTCATATGAGCCTCCATCTAAGTGAGTAATTGATTACTATCTTATTTCCTTGCTAGGGGCTTTGTCAACCGGTTTTTTTTTGAAAAACTGTTGATGATGAAGAAAGAGCCCCGCTGCAGTACCCTCCGCTTTGAGCCTCCGACACATCGCCAGCGCTTCCGGTAAGTAACCAGGCAGAAAACGGAGGCGTCCCTTGAGCACGATACAGACTGTCACAGAAACACTGATCCGCCTGGCCAAGCAGGTCATCCACCCGGACACCGTGCTGGTGTTCCCGGACGACGTGTTCAAGGTGCCGCGGACGCCCAGCCTGATCCTGCAGGGCCCGACCCTCGTCGAGGACGGCGACCGCAGGACCCAGGCGCACCTCGTGGAGAAGGACATCCCAAACCTGACCTACGAGCGGTGGCGGCACCCCCGGCTCTATCACCTCGACTTCGACGTGATCGTGACCGCCGCCCGCGAGGCGGAGCTGCTGAAGCTCCAGGAGAAGGTCGCCCGCTTCTACCAGGTCCACCCGGTCCTGGAGGGGAAGACCGCGGGACCCTGAACATCACGGAGCTGGTGCCCCTCGGCGGGCTGCGCCGGGTGAACCTCTCCGACCTGCGCCAGAGCTCCGGGCGCTGCCGGATCGAGGATTGTCCCGTCTACGACGGGCTGGTGGAGACGGGCCCGCTGATCAGGGACAGGAAGTTCGAATTCCGCGACGGGGTCGAGGAGGACCGGATCTACACGCCATGAGACGAGGAGGAACGCAAGTGATCGAGATCAGGAACCTGCTCTTCCAGCCGCTCACCTTCCACCTGGCGGGTGGCGGCCGGGGCATCCATCTGAATCCACGCGAGCGCCGGATGGTCCGCGAGGAGGACGTCTCCCCGGAGATCGAGGCCGCGGCCAGACGCGGGCTGGTCTCCCTGACCGCGGCGCCCGAGGCCTCGGTGGAGGTCACGCCCAACATCGGCCGCCGCGGCCAGACCGGCATCGCGGTGACCGGCTCCAACTTCATGCCCAACGCCACGGACATCACCATCCGCTGCGACGGTCGGGTGGTCGTCTCCGGCGTCAGCGCGGACGCCGCCGGGCGGGTGACCGCGTCCTTCGTCATCCCGTCCAACGTCCGCAACGGCAACCGGATCGTCGAGGTGACCGACGGGACCTATTCCGCCCAGACCAACCTCCAGGTCAACGATCCCCTCGTGATCACCCGTATCCAGCGCATCGTGGTGAACCGGACCATCGTCCGCCGGCAGACCATCATCCAGCGCATCCCGCCGCGCATCATCCGCGTGCCGGTGGTCCGCACCGTCTGGCGCTGGCGCTGGCGGACCCGCAGGCGCGACCCCCTCGCGCAGCCCTTCAGCTTCACCGAGAACCGGGTGATCTCCGCCATCGGGATCTACTTCACCCGCAAGGACGCCTCCATCCCGATCACCGTCCAGACCCGGGGCGTGACCACGGGCCTGCCCAACGAGGTGGTCCTGGCCGAGAAGGTGGTCTCGCCCGACGAGGTCAACCTGGGCGCGGAGACCAAGGTGGTCTTCGACGACCCCTTCTACGCCGAGGCCAACACCAGCTACGCGGTGGTGCTCCTGACCAACAGCACCGAGTACCGCTGCGCATCGCCACACTTGGCCAGATGGGCCAGAACGGCGTCATCACCCGCCAGACCTACGCCGCGGGCGTGCTGCTGGAGAGCTCCAACGCCGAGACCTGGATGCCCCTCAACGGCTCCGACCTCACCATGAAGATCTACGGCTACGACTTCCAGCCCACCGGCGAGGTCCGCTTCCTGCCCGTCACCGGCGTGCAGTTCTCCGACCTCAACCTGGACGAGTACTCCTCCATCCCGGAAGGGACCGGCATCGTATGGGAATACTCCACCGACGGCGGCGCCACCTGGGAGCCGATGTCCATCGAGTCCACGCGGGAGATCGACCAGGAATGGACCGAGTACACCCTGACCCGGACCTTCTCCGACCCGACGGGGAACAAGGTCCGCTACAAGGCGGAGATGACCGGCAACAACCTGGTCTACCCGCGGATTCACACGCTCGGGGCGACGCTGAGCTGACGGAGGGAGCCGTATGATCGTCCGGCGACAAGGAGGCATGACCGAGTTCATCCCCTCGCCCCGTGAGAAGCGGGAGGGTCTGATACGCGACCACGCGCTCGAGCTCCTCGCCAACCTGGACGCACGGCTGCGCCGTATCGAAGAGGCGCTCGGTCTGCCGCAGGAAGGCGCGAGGGCCTTCGCCGGCGTCATGGCGCGCATCCGGCGCGAGGAGCAGGAGACGCGGCTGATCAACCGGAAGCTGATGGACGCCGGGATAGCACACGGAGAGGAAGTATGACCATGAGCATCACCATCCAGAGCAACACGGACACCGTCCTGGAACGGCCCGGCCTGGCGGGCACCCTCGGGCCCGGGAAGACCGTGACCGTACCGGCCATGACCGAAGACCTCGTGCGAGCCGTGGACCTAGGGCTCCTGCTGGTCCCTTCCGGGGCCGAGCCGCCGCCCGGGCTGCCGCCGGTGCTGTTCGAGCACCGCTACCCGCACGTGCTGCCGCTTTCGGCCGACCGCGCATACTACGTGCGGGTGCTCCGCGCACCCGGCGGCTTCCACGACGGGACCCGCCTCAGGGACTTCGTGGCCTACTACGGCGACGGGGACGGCATGAGCTGCGCCTTCTCCGACGACGGGCTCGCCTGGGACAACGAGAAGAAGGTCTCCGGCATCGCGGAGAGCGGCTACCACGTGGTCTGCGCCCTCGAGGCCCCGGACCGCCTGCGCATCCTCTACTGGGACCCGGACGTCCCCGACCAGCCCTACAACATCGCCGGTCTCAGGACCGCCGTGTGCAACCCGAAGACCATTGCTGCCGCCTTCACGGAGGATGCGGCCTGCACCGGGAACCTGGTCACCGGTGGCGGCGATCCCGCCTGGAACCGGGGGCACTACGGGCCGTCCTTCCTCTGGTACAACCCGGAGCCCACGTCCATCCCCGGCAGACCCTTCACCTGGCGCTACGCGCTCCTCTTCATCGCCACCACGGGCGGCGCTCTACGCCTCGGATCCGGCCTTCCTCGGCGCCGTGCTGGCCGACGAGCGAGGGTGGCGGCCGCTCCCGCTGGAGCCCATGACCATGCTCGTGTTCAGGCACGAGAGTCTCATGGAGTTCTCCAGGGAGTCGTTCACCTTCATCGCCCAGGGAAAACGGGGGAAGATGTGATTGCGGTTTTCGAATTGGGGATTGCGGATTATTTGCGCGATCGTGCGGTTTTTATGGAGGCGACAACCATTGAAAGGATTTCGTTTCCTTCGTTTTTCAGGTCGACCAAGCGCTTTTCGTCCATCAACCCGGCTTCCGAGATCAGTTCCATCCAGTAGATGGATTCATCGCATTCTTCTTCGACGATTGCCATCTTTGCAACAAAGTCGGCGGGAGATTTGGCACGGCAAGCGGCGCGATAGTTTGCACCGACCGAGGTGCCGCATCGGAGCAACTGGTTTCCGATCACTTTCGCGGTCTGGTTTTTCGGCATCGCTTCCACCAACCGGATCACCCTGATCGCGAAGGCTTTGGTTCTGTTTTTGAACTCATCGGCATTCATGGAGGTAATATATGACATTTTCTGTTAATCCACAATCCGAAATCCCCAATCCGCAATTGTTGCGGCTCTTCGTCTACGGGACCCTCAAGCGGGGCTGCTGGAACCATGAGCGGTTCTGCCGGGGCGTCCTATCCGTGGAGGAGGCAGTCGTCCGGGGCCGCCTGTACGAGCTCCCTTCCGGCATCCCGGTCCTGGAGGTGCCCGAGGCGGACGTCCTGGCCCACGGCACCGCCGACCCGCTCGCCGACGTGGCCACACAGGCGCGCCTGGCCGCGGAGTTCGCCGCACGCGCCGCACACCCCAAGCCCGGGGAGAACAGCGCCCCGAGCGGCCGCTGGGGACCCGTGTACGGCGAGCTCCTGACCTTCGACGATCCCGAGACCCGCCTCCCGGCCATCGACCACCTCGAGGGCTTCCTGCCCGGTGGACCCAGCCTCTACAGGCGTGTGCTGGTGCCGGCAAGTACACGAGGACAACGCGTCCCGGTCTGGCTTTACGTGGAGGGCGCCGGCATGCGCCGTCCTGCCCGTCGGCTGGCGGATGGTGTCTGGCGAGCCTAGGGAAGGCGTCTTCCGGACAAATCGGAAGGACAGCCGATTTGGACGCACCGAAGGTGCGCCCGGAGGGTGCACGCCACGGATGGCATGCATCAAATCTCTTGACACCAACTGTCACTAACTGTAAATTATATTGGTTAGATGAGGTACAATGACACGAAATCTGCCTTGCGACCAGAGAGGTGCTTCCGATGGATGAAAGACCAGGCGATGTCCTGACCATCGACGAGCTGTCTGCCTACCTGAAGATACCGAAATCGACGCTCTACAAGCTCGTTCGGGAAGGCAAAGTCCCGTGCCAGAAGATTGGCCGCCATTGGCGCTTCCGGAAGGAAGCCATTGACCGCTGGTTGGAAGAGACGCACGGCGATACGAAAGACGGAGGAAACGAGTAATGGCGGAGCCCTTGGCGGATCAGGTCCTGCGAAAGATCGGCGAGGCTCGCGAGCTCTATCACCGCCTGATCCTGATGGTGGGCCCGGCGGGAAGCGGGAAGACGTCCGCGTTGCAGGAGGTGTCGGCCTCGACCTCCGCACCGCTCGTCAACGTCAATCTCGAGCTGTCTCGCCGGATGCTGGACCTGACCGAACGCCAACGGGCTCTGCAGCTACCGCGGCTCTTGGGCGAAATCGTAGGTGAAGCCACAGGCGAGCTGGTTTTGCTCGACAACATCGAGATCCTTTTCGATGTCCACCTGAAGCAGGATCCTTTGCGTCTGCTTCAGGGATTGTCCCGGAACAAGACGGTCGTGGCCGCCTGGAACGGATCCATCGTGGAGGATCACTTGACCTACGCCGTCCCGGACCACCCCGAATACCGCCGCTACCCGATTCGCGATGTTCCGGTGGTCTGTCCGGAGGAGGCGACATGAAGAAAACAAGCTGCGAAGCGACAAGGAGACATGTGCCATGAAATATGGAGACCTGATTCAGTTCGAGCCCATTGAGTCCGTAGTCCAGTTACGGGACGCCGATGAAGCCGCAAGCGCCAGACAGTTGGTCAGCACCTATGTCATCTCTGACGAGATGGCCGAGAAACTGACCGGCCTTGTAATCCCCCAGTTGCAGTTCGACCAACCGGGAGACAACAAAGGGTTGCTCGTGGTGGGCAACTACGGTACCG
>Ga0209204_1003761_pt1 | contig 10876 bp, 6 predicted proteins | sample AD_JPNMR2_MetaG_FD_184425 | JGI IMG/M metagenome (GOLD analysis project Ga0209204, IMG submission 184425) | Active sludge microbial communities of municipal wastewater-treating anaerobic digesters from Japan - AD_JPNMR2_MetaG (SPAdes) (version 2) | ecosystem: Engineered > Bioreactor > Anaerobic >... | reverse complement strand
CATTATCGGAAAATGGCTGGTTCAAGGCTGAGATATGTTGAAATCTGGAACGAACCAGACCACAGAAAATTCTGGGACTCGTCTCCTCATGAATTTTATGTTCTATTCGATGAAACCGCGCGGGCGCTGAAATCAGAATTTCCTGATTTACGCATCGGTGGACCGGGTTTCACTGCAGCATGTGTGCTATTGCCAAAAGGAACATTGGTGGTGGAATCTTTTCTTGACTATCTTGAAAAACACCATACCCCTCTTGATTTTCTTTCCTGGCATCTCTATTCAAACAACCCCGATGTTTTTGCCAGTGTTGCGCGTTTTTACCGAAACAAACTCGACATGCACGGATTTAGAACAACCGAAAGTCATCTGACTGAATACAGTACAGACGAACGCCAGATACCCTCTGGTATTACGGTTCCAGAATTGAGGATGGGTGGTGAAGGTGCTTCAATCCTTACTGCTGCATGGATTAACCTGCAGGATGAACATGTGGAAGCAGCTTTCTTCTATCGTGGCACAGACCTTGCAATGGACCAGCCATTTTTCTATGGCCTGTTCCGCTCCGATGGCACTCCAAAAAGACCTGCATATGCCTTTTCCTTCTGGTCGCGCATGGCTGACTGCTCAAACCGGCTGAAAGTGCTGAACATAGATGTCAATAATTCTCCTCTTCGAATGCTTGCAGGTAGAAATCATGCTGGTAATACTTTGCTGCTGATTTCCAATCCTTCAAATAAACAGATATCATGGACAATATCCTCTGCTGGAAATCAACAGGTTACAGGATTATCCATTGAGGAAATAAGCAATGCTTCTGAATCCGTAAAAAAACGGGATGTTTCCGGAAACAAAGCAATTATTCCTGCATATTCTGTTCAACTTGTAACAGTGAAATGCAAAAACTGATTCTGCAAATCCCTTAACCTGCAACAATGTCAAGTTGCTGTTTTTGCAATCCTTCAGATTCAGCAATAATTTTAATTATGCCGCATTTTTCCATAGAACGAATACAGACAATGCATCTTCCGTGAAACGCCTTTCTGAGAGGGGAGGGAAACGGTTGTGTTGATGTTGGGTCTCCATTGTCTGTACCAACAATTTCACCAGGTCCTTCCACACTGAAGGTAATGACATTGTCAGCATTTGGACATAAGTTCCCTTTTTCATCAATGATTTCAGCACAAACAAATACCATGTCGTCACCATCTGGCATAATTCGACTTCTATCAGGAATCAATCTTATTGCGATTGGTTTTCCTGCTGTAAAGACAAATGTTTCCTTTGCAACATTTCCATCCCTATCATAGGCAACTGCTTTCAATTGCCCTGGCTGGTAAACAACATTGTTCCAGACAAGACGATACCTGTCTATCAATGCGATAGGAGATTTTTCGCGAATTCCCTGAGATACGCCATTAACAAAAAGTTCAACAGTATTCCAACTTGAATAACATTGTACGAAAATTGATTTTCCTTCATAACCAGGAAATGTCCAGTGTGGAACAAGATGAAGGATTTTTTTGTTTGCCCACCTGCTCTGATAAAGATAGAACCTGTCTTTCGGAATTCCTGCAATATCAATAATGCCAAAATAAGAACTTCTACTTGGCCATTCTTCAAAATACGGATTTGGTTCTCCAAGATAGTCAAAACCAGTCCAGACAAACTCGCCCATGATAAATGGATGCTCATCCTGTGCCCTGAATTCAACATCAGGAATCGTCGCCCATGTTGGACAACACTGGTCAAAACTATTTACATGAAGTGTTTCCCGCTTAGTTCCCCTTTCTTCTTCAACTGGAAAATAATATTCACCCCTACTGCTTATACAGGATGCGGTTTCACTTCCATACATCGGTTTTCCTGGTAATAATTGATGAAGTTTCCCATAATTATTTGGTTGGTAATTCCAACCAGGCACATCCACAATTTCAGCAAGTCCATTTTTCACTGCTTCCTCAGGCATGTTGAATGCAGATGTTGTTGGTCGGCTTGGGTCTTCTTCCTTGCAGATGTTATGGAGAAACCTTGCAAGTTCTGGACCTTTTACAGGGTCTTTCTGCTCTGGAATTTCATTACCGATACTCCACATAATTACCGAAGGATGATTTCTGTCTCTTCGTATCATCGCCTTTAAATCTTTTTCTGCCCACTGGTCAAAAATAATATGATAGCCATTTTGTCGTTTGGGAATTTTCCATTCATCAAACGCCTCGTCAATGACAAGAAATCCCATTTCATCTGTAAGTTCAAGTAGTTCTGGCGCAGGAGGATTATGACTTGTTCTAATAGCATTACATCCCATTTCCTTCAACAGTGTCAATTGCCTTTTTATTGCTGCCCTGTTTATTGCTGCACCCAATAATCCAAGGTCATGATGTAAGCATACTCCTTTAAACTTTACCTGTTTTCCATTGAGAAAAAATCCTTTTTCAGGGTGAAACTCTATTGACCGTATGCCAAATCTTGTTTCATAACAATCAACGGTCTCACTATTAATTTTTACAACTGAACGCGCTATGTAAAGATTGGGAAATTCAATGTCCCATAAATCTGGTGAATGAATCGTTAATTCCTGTTGAAATTCTGCCAGTTCGTGAATATCCTTTGTAATTTGGGCTCTTGCCTTTTCATTTTCTTTGCAATCCAGAATTACTGTTTCAAGTTCCACAGCCACTGTTTGACCAGTATGATTTTCTATGGTCGTCTTAACGCACACAGTTACCTTTTCTTCACTTACAAATGGTGTTGTGATGTAAGTTCCCCAGTGTCCCACACACACAGGGTTTGTGATGACAAGCCTGGCATTTCTATAAATTCCTGCTCCAGGGTACCATCGTGAAGCGTTTGGCTTATTGTCAACAAACACAGCCAATAAATTTTCACCGGGATTTATACATTCTGTGATATCAAATGCAAAGGATGAGTATCCATATGGCCAGCTACCCACATATGTCTCATTGCAATATACCTTGCTATGGCTCATTACCCCATCAAACTCAACCCTTACCCTTTTTGTTTTGATATCAGGCGGTAAATGAAATTTTAAGCGATACCACGCCTTTCCGACATGAGGAAGCCCACCTGTCTCACCGGTGAAATCTACCTGTTTTTTTCCTGTCTTATCCACGACAGTAATGGTATGCACATCGTTTTCTGGACTGAAAGGCCCCTTGATAGCCCAGTCATGAGGAATTCTCACTGATTCCCAATTAGAATCATCAAAATTTAATTTTACTGCGTCAGGAATATCTTCCTTTTTAAACTTCCAGCCATATTTCAATAATTTTATCTCCCTCATCGTTTTCTCCAGATAATTTTATTTAAGTTGTCCCTGAATTATGCAGGCAAGGTTTGTACCATACATAAGATGACCTGTTTCATTGGGATGAATTCCATCAACAAAGTAAAAACTGTTATTTGGCACAAGGGTAAGACCGTTAATGACATAACATCCTGTCTTCTTTGCCACCTGTTCAATATTTTTTCTCAAATCCTGCAGTGTACCTGATGCCTTTTTCTGGTTTTCTCTATCAGTCCAGATTGGCGTAATAACAAAGATGTGTGCCTTCTTAAAGATACTTTTCAGTTTCTCAAGGTATGTTGCTGCTGCCTGATTTATTTCCCAGGCGGATTTGTCTTTGTTCCAGTCATTCACGCCATATGCCACAGTGATAATATCAGGTTCAATTGGAAAATCTTCATCAAGAGACCCAGCATCAAAAACATAACCACCCACACCCTGATTGATATAATCCATATTCAAAATTTTCGCACATACAACAGGATAAGTACACACAGGACTTACAGCATCCATCCCCTGCGTAATTGAATCTCCAAAAAATAACAATCGTTGTTCTGGTTTCTTCAAGGGCTCGCCGTCTGCACTGAAGGAAATACTATCAACCTCAACTGAAACAGGTAAATAAACCTTAATCTGCCTTTCTTTCTCATCAGGAAACTCTACAAGATGTAATGTCACTTTCTTCATTTCCGGTAACAGGTTCATTCTCAATGATTTCATCACAATACCATCAACTTCCACATCAAGTCCAAGATAATTTCTTGCCCTGCCTTTAATTTCAAGTTCAATGTCAATATTTTTTGCTGTAGTTTTCACTCCAATGAAAGCACCTGAAAGACAGGATACCCTGATCATTGTTGCCTCGCCATAGGTTTTATAGTGATTTATCTGTCTTTCAGTAAACCTGGACTCTGTTGCAGGAAGTACTCCAGAAATAAGGTTTGAGTTCATCATTTTGCTCCTTTTTATGCATAGTTGCCGTATTTTTCCCATACACTTAACATCAGGCGGTATCTTTCCAGAGACACTCCTGTGTAAATACAGTTTGATGTTGAAAAAATATAACCATACCCAGGCATACCATTTTGCAGGGCATAAAGACAGGACTCAGTTACTTCCTGGTCGGTTCCTGTTTGAAGAAGCCCGCAATTCACATTTCCTATTAAGCATACTCTGTCGCCATAGAGTTTTTTTACCACTTTAATATCAACTTTTGCCTGAGGGTCAAGAGAATGCAAGGCATGCGGATTCGCCTGAACCAACTGGTCAATAATGGGCATAATATTTCCATCTGTATGTTTGATAGTATAAAAACCCATATCCCTGTACCCTTTGATTAATTTTGCAAGATAGGGTGTAATAAATTCTGAAAACATTGAAGGACTTAAAAATGGTCCTGAATTCAAACAATAATCAGCGCATAAAGCAAATCCATCAAGGTGGGTTCTTTTTTTTATGATCTCTGCCCTTTCCAGGGCATCATCCACCCTTTTTTCTGCATCCTGTTTCACTTTTTCAGGTTCATCAGCGATCCTTTCAACAAACTCCATCATATGATTGCCTGATGGTATACCAAATGTTGCATCGCCATGTATCATAAGAAAGTATTTTTTCCCTGTCATGTCTCTTACAATATCTATTAAACGAATTGTTTCTTCAATGGTTGATGGATTTGGATGAAGAAAAATTGCGCTATGATTAAATGTTTCTGCTGTTTTCACATAAATTTCTGCCATATCTTTTCTGTGAAGTTGTCGTTCTGTTTCACTCATCTGGTCCCACTGGCTATAGTTTCTATGAGAAGGATGAACCTTTCCAAATGCTTCCATTGTGAGAAAAAAGACGAGTTCAAAATGAGGCACTCTCCCTTTTATTTCTCTTCTTTCAAGTGCCAGCATAAATTTTTCTCTAGGTTCCATTTTGCCTCCAGAATTAATTTTTCAATTCTTAGCGTTTTCCCTAATTTTCCTATTGTGTAAACTGATAGGCAATATCTGTAAGTATCCCGAGTTCTCCTGCAATATCAAAAACTGTAAGTCGCGGCCTGATAAAACGACTGTAGTTAATGGCCTGATAGGCAAGATCCCTGTCAACACCAATTTCTGAAAATTTTAATGGACAACCTGCATTTTTCAATATATCTTTTATTTCTTCAGAACCCTTTGCCATAGGAAACACTTCTTTTTTTAATTTATTCCACAAAAATGGAAGTTTTTTCCTGAGTGTGTTAAGTAACAGCAATTTTTTGTTTAACTCTTCTTCAATCCCAAAATTTTTTCTAATAAATTCATGGGCATTCAAATGTTCTTTTGATTTATGGTTTTTTAACAAATATCGGACATCAGAAAGATCAAGTTTGTTTAATCTTTCGTAAGTTGCTGCTGAAATCATCACTCCAAGACCAACCTGTAATCCGTGAAGTGAAAAACTATCTTTTTTGTTTTTATGCGCCACCATATCAAGATAATGCGAAATAAGATGCTCTCCGCCTGAGGCAGGGGAAGAACTACCAGCAATAATCATTGAAATACCGCCAAGATGAAGTGCCTTCATCATTTTCAAAATCATCCTTTTATCTCTTTTGATGATTTGCCTTGCCTTATCAATATAGGAGGCTTCAAGATTTTCTGTTATCTCGTAAGGAAGTGCGCAAAATTTTTCTTCTGTAAATAAACAGGCAAGTTTCCAGTCAGCATTTGCAAAGGACCTTGCAAGACTATCAGCAAAGCCCGCTTTAATCATTTCAATCGGAGCATTTGAAATGATGTCTAAATCTGTTACAACGGCAATCGCTGGCTTTACTGGAACCGTCTTTTTCAATGTTCCTGAAATAAAGGCAGACACTCCTGATGTATAGGCATTCATAGAAGGTGCAGTAGGAACACTGATAACAGGAATTTTCATCTTATCCGCTGCATACTTTCCTAAATCTGTGATTGTTCCTGAACCAGCAGTAATTATCGCATCTTTACCTTTCAATTTTTTCAAAATCGCTGGAAAGTATTTTTCTTCAGCGTGAATTTTCTTGTTTTTCCCTGAAGAAAGGATTAAACAGGAAGCATTGAAAGATTTTGATAGGACCTTTTCACATTTTTCACCTGCTGCCTTATAGGTATTATTGTCGCAAAGAATTAAAATGTTCTTTCCTACTATCAACTTTGAGATAATGTCAGGCAACGAAAAAATTGCACCGGTTTTTGTAAACAATTTCTTTACTGGAATTTCATGCCGGCTGTGGCAGTAAGGACAACAAAAACTTTTACCAAAATATCTATTGATATCAAGTTTTTCCATGGATTAATTATAACACCAATTTTGATAAAGAAGTTTCTTCTGCTTCTTCTGATGTAACTGGTCAAGTACCAAAGGCGAAGCGGATTCAACTCACTCCTTTTCTTCAAAAATTCAGGTAAAATTCAGCCCTATTGACAAAAATCTCGGGGGGGGGTAATATCAGAGTGGAGAAACAAGAAAAGATATGAAAATCAATAACATTCACTCAAGTATTTTTCTATTCATATTTTGTTTTGTGATGGTCAGTTCGGGATACTATGATAGTGGTACAGATAGGAAAGGTAATATTTTACAGGATGCGCCATTGGTGATGATTATAGGCCCAACAAGTATGCCACTGGTAGGTATAGGATTAGGATTGGAAGCATGGGTATTTCCAGAGCAACAGGGCAGTTACCAGTGGTCAATCATACAGGGCGCAGATAAGGCGCACATCACATTGCAATATAATGAATATGTATGGATAGAGCCGTTAGAAGTCAGTGATACACCATGGGATATAGCAGTTCAGGTAGGATTCACTCCAGACAATCAACCAGGTACCACCTATTATGCAGAACAATATCTGACAGTATTTGATGTAGAGGTCGTCAATGGAGACAGTTGCTGGTCAGAGACACCAGTAGTAGGTGAATTTTTCACAGGAGAGACCAAGATATACAAGGCAAAGATAAAGCCAGATAGTTTTCAATATGATATATGTGAATGGGTTTTACCATGGAGTCAGTGGATAATAGGGGTGCCAGATGGGCAGTATTGTTATGTATGTGGGATATTACCTGATTATGGAAGGATAGAGGTACATGTGCAGAGGTATGATAGTGGAGGTTGTGCAACAAATTATGTTGATTTCGGGATATATTCAGCAAACATTCAGGTAAATGAGAAAGAAGAAAGTCAGGAAGAAGCCACAGGGCTATATATTAAGAAAGCCAGTATGGTACAGGCAAAGATAGGGCCGAGCATGTTAGAGATGGGGAGCCCAGAATTTGTGGAGATGACAGCGCCACAGCAGATACATTTCAAGATAGAGGCAATAGAAGGTAGTAGCAAGATATCATTGTGGGAATATGATGTCTCAACAGGCACATACATCAGTAGAAGCTTCCCATACACCTATAGTTGTACTCCAGATCCAGGCAATCCATTTGTTTCAAAGACATTATATTTAAAAGGAGAAGACACCTCATCTCAAACAGGAGATATCAAGTTAATTGTGAAAGGATACAAGATATCTGAACATGATTCCATAGCCATTGACACAGTGGTGATTACAGTTTTTAATATTGATGTGGACTGGGACCCATCTTACGGCTTATCAGAGGATGCAGAAAAAGAAACCGGGTTGTATATCCCGCTGAATAATGATGACGATGATGCAGACACCACCCTTGATAAGGATGAGCATCCAGTTACCGACGAAAATGACCTGATGAAGCTCATTATCAGGAAGCCACAACCATCAGATTTGCCGGGTTGTATTATTTTGAGCATTTCAAATGGAGCTGATAAAGTAACGATGTGGGATACAGCTGTGAAAAACAATCAGATAATTTCAAAGGCCTATGGAATTGCTGATGATTTACGGACTGACACCTATGTGTGGGTAGAGGGATATGCAAAGAGCAGCCGGCGTGGATGCGAATTACAGATATCCTATACAGCACCTGATGATGCAACAGGGATAGATACCGTTAGAGCAACAGTGGCTAAATACCGATTAAGAGTTTATTATCACAATGATTCCTGTACAAGTGATAGTCAGATTGTTGATCGGGTATATCCTTTTGTCAATGATTCCATATCGGTCCGCGCTATTCTCGGCACAGAAGCACTTGATGGCACGGATTACTTCTGTGGGATAGGATTTGACCCTGGTAATAGCGGGCAATTTTTTGTCAATGATGGGTACTGGTATTGCACAGCAACAGGCGGCTATCAACAACCATCCGGCAACTGGAATGGAGATATCTGGCCAAAACTTTCTCCTGGAATTACTGTCAGTCAATGGATAGGAGTACCTTTCACGTTTTCCTGGTATGAAATAAAATCTGCTGTAGATAAAGAGACCACATTATCATCTGTTCATAAAGACACATATAATGGAAACACAAGACGATTCTTTTACTATCCTGACTATTGTCTGGTATCATGTACTGGTTGGGGTTTTGGCCCTGTGATGTTAAATGCTGGAACTCATCGTTACATTGTGCGGGTCAAGAGAAATGACCAGTTGGATCAGAAACATTTTTTAAGCAGTTTAGAACCAATACCAGGAACATGGGCAGAAAAAACAACCGATCATATTCATCCTGATTATACACTTACCTGGAGTCAGAACTGTGATGAGCCGCCAGATACTGCAGGACCAACAGAATATTCAGTGCGTATTAGCGTCAGGGAATTAGATGAAAACACCTGGCCAGATACACCGATTATGAGAAGGTATTTACAGTGGCTAACTTCATTTCTTGAAGTTCCTTATGAATGGGGTGGGTGTTGGTATGGAGCAAGAGCAGATGAGAATGGAGATATTACAAATGAGCATGATGATTACAATGGTTATGGTATAGATTGTTCAGGTTTGGTGTCAGCAGCAGCCAGATTTGCAGGGTATAACTGGAGTGAGTGGAGGACTGGCACTTTCGGTCTGGCTGAGAATTACTATAGCACGCTAATTTCCAATTCAAATCAGAACCTGCGCTCAGGAGATATTCTTGTTGATCCTGGTAATCATGTAGTTACAGTGTATCATTACCTTCCAGGACACTTATACCAAAGTGATAGTGCCATTATAGAGGCAAATGGAGGTGCTGATACTGTGAGAATCTTGGAAGATGTAAATATTTATTACGATTATATAAATGTAGGTTATAAGCCAAGGAGGCTGAAGGCACATTGAAGTCAATAATGAATTCGAGGTATTCATGTTTATCAGAAAAATACGATCTCAAACTTGCGTGGTATTTTCCTTTGTGAATTGTGTGGTGTCGATCTTTTTGCTATGTATTTCAACTATCTGCAGTCAGGCTGAAGAAAAACAGATAGATATGACTTCTTATGTTTTAACGGAACCGCGAATCCTGTTCTCGATAAAATATGGAGGGCAACCCTCAGAGGTGGGTTTATTTGTACCCGGCCCTGAGGAGGGCTTACCTGAATGCATTTCGGATTTTGCCGTCGGAGTAGATGGAAGCATATATATCGCTGATGCGGTGAATATGAAGGTGAAAAAATTCAGCCGACAGGGGAAATTACTGATGTGTACTGAAGATGCTCTGAATGGAATAGAAGCGATTGGGGTGAATAAGAAGGGCTGGATATTCGTAGTTTATTTCGGTGATAGCTCAAGGTCCAATCAAATAGCTGTTTATGATGAAAAAGGTAGGCGTGTTTCGAGTGCGGAAGAAACGATCAAAAAACTATTCGGGGATGTGATAGTCCCCAAAGAAGCAGGAGGATTTAAAGGAATTCCGGGACTAACTCAGGTCTGGTGCGATGCGGCAGATAACATCCATCTACGAGGAGGAAATTTTGTATATCGGGTCAGTGCCGAATTGACGAATATAACACCATTTAAAAACTCATTTCCCTACATAAACGGAAGATACTTTTACCGGTTATTGGAAACCAAGGAACAAGGAGAGAGTAGAATATATCGAATTGATGGGTCTGTTTATAGCCTTCTGATGCCAATACTACATCCAATTGAAATCGTGATATATGAAGATGATGGTTCTGTTTTTAAAAAATTTCTCTTGTCAAGGGGCGAATTTGGAGACATAGAGAAGATGGTTCCAATTTGCAGCGACATATTCTTTATTGACGGAAAAGGAAACTTTTACAATATCCGGTCTCCACTTGTGCGCCATCTCGTTCCTTTAAGAAAAGGAAGTACCCTTTTCACAGGTTATTTCGATGCATTGCTGGAGTATGACAAAGAAGGAAAGTATGTGGGCGTAAGGGCGATTATCAAATCCTTCTATATGAAGATTCGCAATCAAATAAAAGTAGACCCCCAAGGTAACATTTATTATCTTGATTTCAAGGAAGACCATGTAGATGTAATGATGGCGCCAGCGCCAAAGAAAAAATAGCCTGGATATTCTATGCGGGTACAAGTACCCTGTATTGAATATTCTGAAACTGTACTGATACACTCACATTATCCTGGGGTAATAAGGTGAAACTGTGGGAGACAATAAATAAAGAGACAGAAATCACCCAGACAACCTATATTGCCAATCAACTGCCAAAGACATATTATGTAGAAGGATA
>Ga0209204_1003756_pt1 | contig 10882 bp, 3 predicted proteins | sample AD_JPNMR2_MetaG_FD_184425 | JGI IMG/M metagenome (GOLD analysis project Ga0209204, IMG submission 184425) | Active sludge microbial communities of municipal wastewater-treating anaerobic digesters from Japan - AD_JPNMR2_MetaG (SPAdes) (version 2) | ecosystem: Engineered > Bioreactor > Anaerobic >... | reverse complement strand
GTAGTCGGCTATTCTTCCGGTGTGCCTATCTACCTGACCGACCTCGGCGAGGTGACTTGGGGGTTCCAGGAACCGGTGGACGCGGTCCACATGGACGGCCATCCCGGTGTGGGGATTTCCCTCTACAAGGAAGCGGGCAGCAACACGGTGGAAGTGGTGCGGACGGTCCGCGAATTTCTTGGTCAGGACAAAACCCTGGCCGCCCGGAGCGCGGGTGCCTCGGGGGCGGAGCCGTCCTCGGGCGGTCCAGGAGGCTGGGTTTCTCCCACCTCCGAACCCAGCCTGATTCCCCAGGATGTCACGGCGGTGATCGCTTATGATCAGTCGCTCTTCATCAACCAGGCTATTTCGGAAGTGAAAAGCAACGCCATCCAAGGGAGCGGGCTGGCCGCCCTGGTTCTTCTGTTGTTTTTGCGGAACATCCGCTCCACGTTGATTGTCGCGTTGTCCATCCCTGTTTCCGTTCTGGCGACCTTCAATCTGATGTATTTCATGGGCCTGTCTCTCAACATCATGACCCTGGGCGGCCTGGCGTTGGGATGCGGGATGTTGGTGGACAACGCCATCGTGGTGGTCGAGAACATCTTCCGCCGCCGGCAGCTCGGCGATTCGCCGCACCAGGCCGCCCGCACCGGCGCCGGCGAAGTGGCTTCGGCGATCGCTTCCTCGACCCTCACCACCGTGGTGGTCTTTTTGCCCATCGCTTACATGGGCGGCGTGACGGCGCAGCTGTTCAAGGAGCAGGCGCTGACCGTGGTCTTTTCCCTGATGGCCTCGCTGGTAGTCGCCCTCATGATGATTCCCGCGCTTTGTTCCCGCTTCTTGCGGCAAGTCCGGAACACCGAGGAAGAATATACGGGCTTTTATCCAAGATTTCTGCGGTGGACCTTGCGGCGCCGGGCCCTTGTCGCTGGCGTCGTCGTGTTGCTCTGCCTTTCCTGCTATCCCCTGGTGGATGATTTGAAACAAGAATTTATTCCCCAAGCGGCCGAATCCCAATTCATCATCAAATTGCGCATGCCGGCGGGAACCCGCCTGGAAAGCACCGAGCGGGCCGCCAAAATCATCGAAGGGTGGTTGTCTCAGGATTTGGGGGAAAACATCGAACATATTTTTACCCGCATCGGACCCAAGCCGGAAGACACCGGGGCGGTGGATGAAGAACCGGAAGGCTCCCACACCGCCGAAATGATGGTTTCCCTGCGCAAGGGGGCGGCCTTGACCGTTCCCCAGATCATCGAATACCTGGAACCCCGGGCCGTGAATATCAGCGGCCTGGAAATGACGTTCCTGCTTTCTCAAACCTCTTTGGCCACGCTCATCGGCTCCGAGAAGGCCGCCATCATCGTGGAAATCCGGGGACGCAGCCTGGAAACCCTGACCGATGTGGCGTTGCAGGTCAAGAACCGCATGGACCTGATTGACGAAGTCACTAACGTCCGCACCACCATCCTGGAAGGCAATCCGGAAGTCCACCTCATCCCCGACCGGATTCTCATGAATGAATATGGCCTGGATCAACAGCAGCTCATCACCCTGGTGCAGAGCCAGCTGCGCGGCCTGGTGGCGACCAGCCTGCAGGACGTGGATCAGACCAAGGACGTCCGCGTGCAGCTGGGCGACGGGAAGATGAATCTTCCCGAATTGCTGGATACCCTGATCCCCACGGGTACCGGCCGGGCGGTCACCCTGGGCACGCTCGTCCAGGCGGAGATCAAGCCCGGCCCCCGCGAAATCATCCACCGCGGGCAGGAGCGCATCGCCCGGGTCCTGGCCGATGTCGCCGAGAATCAGAAACTCAGCGACGCGGTGGCTTCGGTTCAGCGGCAAATCGGCGCGATGCAACTGCCCCCCGGGTACTACATCCGCTTCGGGGGAGAAGAAGAACGGCGCCAGGATTCCTTCGAGCGCCTGCAGTTCGCCTTGATCCTGGCCTTGATCCTGGTGTACATGGTCATGGCCTCGCTGTTCGAATCGCTGATGCATCCCTTCGTCATCATGTTCACCATGCCGTTGGGAGCCATCGGGGTGATCTGGGCTTTTTATCTGACCGGCCAGACACTCAACCTGATGGGCTACATCGGCATCATCATGCTGGCCGGCATTGTGGTCAACAACGCCATAGTCCTGGTGGATTACATCAACTATTTGCGCCGCGACATGGGTCAGGATATGACCGAAGCCATCGTGCATGCCGGTTGCCGCCGGCTGCGTCCGATCTTTATGACCACCCTGACCACGGTCATGGGCCTCTTGCCGTTGGCCCTGGGATTCGGCGAAGGCGCCGAAATCCGCGCCCCCATGGCGGTGGCGGTCATCGGGGGCATGGTGACCTCCACCATATTGACCCTGGTGATCATCCCCATTGTGTACGCGACGTTCGAGGACGCCCTGGCCGCCGTCAAGCGATTCTTCGCTTTTCTGGGTTGGCGGAAATGGGTTCCGGAACAGCAGGAAATCTAAAGAGGCCCCGGCCGCCGGGAAGGCCGGGGGACATCCAGGCTGAGAAACCGCAGGCAAAGGCAATCATGATCCGGAAAAGCCTGTTAATCGCATGGTACGAAGCCCGCATGAGCAGCCGGGGATGGCGCTTTTGGCTGCTGCTGGGGCTGATCGGCGCCATCTCCTTGTTCGCCCGGACCGACTATCTCGCCCGGGCCGCCGATGGGTATTACTTGCATTCCGCCTTCAGTTTCCAGCATCCCAGTTTCGGGCTGATGCTGGCCATTCTTTCGTTGGGCGCCATCGCGCTGGCCTTGGACCTCTGCGGCCGCTTACAACGGACCGGCATGGACAAGATCCTGTTTCCCCTCCCAGTCGGTTCCATGGAAATCATGGTGGGGCGCTTGCTGGGGGTTTTGGTCATCATGGTGCCCTTAAGTGCCTTGGGGCTTTTCTCCCTGGGGCTATGGCAATATTTGTATGGGCACGCGCCGGTGGTATGGCAGCCGTTCGCGGCCGCGTTCGTGCTTCTTTACCTGCCGGTCATCGTCCCGGTCGCGGCCTTTGCCATCGCCATGCGCACGTTCTTCAAGCATGATTTCGCCGCCCTGCTGATGGGGATGGTGCTGGGAACGCTCGTCGTGCTGGCGGGAATCGAGGCGGGCGTGTTGCTCAATGTCTCCGGTTTGCTGCGCCGGCTGATGGATTCTTCTCCCACCCTGGGCGCGCGGATCGCCTATGGAGAATATTTCTTCCCGGTGACAATCCATTATCTGGCCGGCCTGGTTTTTCTAACCCTCGCTCCCCTCTACCTCCGCCGGCAAGAGCCGCAACGTTGGATCGTTCCCCGCGGGCGGCGCCAGTCCATGTTTTCGGTGTCCACCTTCATGCGGGTTCTCACCAATCTGCGCCCGGACCGCCATCTCGGCTGGACCTACCGGCTCTTCCTGGCGGCGGTGCTGACCGTCTCCGCCGCGGGGGTGCTTTGGGCTTCGTTCCGCTACCAGGATTTAATGCAAGCCGCCCGTCAAAACAAGCAGGAATTGGAACAAGGTTCCCGGTTGACGCATCCTCCCATGCCGGTGGATGTCACACACTACCGCCTGACCGTGGCGCCTTCCCGCGCTTATGACCGTCTGGCCTTGGAAGCGCGGGTGACCTTTGTGGCGCGGGAAGCCTTACCCTATTTGGGTTTCGAACTCGACCCCCGTTTTTCCGTGGACCAGGTGCGTTTCAAGGATCAGCCTTGCGGGCTTACCCGGCAGGGTAACCGGTACCAGTGCGATTTCCCGGAGCCTTTGGAAGCCGGGACCGAATCGGCCGTGGAAATCCACTATCACGGGTTGCCCGCCTATTTCCATCCGCGTTTTTCCGCCCTGCAGGGATCCTGGTATCCGCGGCCGTGGCGGAAAGTACCAACCGGGCAGCCGGATCGCTGGATTGCTCTGGAGGATGACCTGTTCGAAGCGGAAGTGGTTCTGGATCTGCAGCCCGGCCAGCGGGGGGCGTTCGCGGGCGAACTCAGCCACGAGACCGAAGCAAACGGCCGGCGTGTCGAAGAGTGGAAAACCCGCTACCGGGTTAACGAACTGGAAGTCTACTGGGGAGCGTATAATTTCCTGGACAGTCAGAAATTCGGCTATCTGATCCGGTTTTATCATCTCCCCGCGCATGAATACCAGGCGCAGGTGTATCTGGAAGAAATGAAGGATCAGCAGGAGATTGTCTATGACAAATTAGGACGGATTCCTCTGCCCCACTTGACCTTAATTGAAATTCCCTATGAAGCCGCGGCGGAGGAGGGTTCCCATTCCCCCCCGCCCGGCGCGCGGGACCGTCTGGCCCCCTCCTGGATCGTGAATCCGCCCGCTGCCGCCCTCACCGCGGCGGCCGGGCGGATGCCCGGCGTCTTGCTCATTCCCGAGAACCTCCTCTGCTATTTGCATGAGCGGATGTGGCTGCTCGAACGGCTCGACCGCGATCCCCGCACCATTCCGTTTTTCCAACAATTGCCCCATATTTTGCGGAATCTGCACGATCAATTTTACAAAAAATTGATCGCCGCCTATTTCGATTATGCCTTGCACCCCAGCGGGGAACTGGCGTTCTGGCTTCAGAACGGCCTCTCCCGGTATGTGTCCAAGCTGCTGGAACAAAATCCCTGGCGGCGGCGCGCGGAACTCAAGTACGATGTGGGGACGCAGGCTCAATTGCCCCTTTCCGTCGCGTCCCGCTATTCCCTGCTCGAACTGCGCCAGAACGGCGAATATCCCCAACTCGAACAGGTGCGCGGGGAAGGCCTGTTCCGCATGATTCACCACCTGCTGGGTGACGACCGGTGGTGGGAACTATTGAAAGGTATTTTTCACGACTACGGAAACCGGGAAATGCCGGTGGATGATTTCCTGGCGCGGGTTCAGGCCGCCTACGGCCAGGATCTGCAGTGGTTTGTGGAGCAATGGATTCGGGGAAACGCCTTGCCGGAATACGAAATCGTCCAGGCCGACGCGAAGATTATCCCCCAACCGCAAAAAAGCAACGTGGAATATCAGATCTTCATCCGCGTCAAGAATCACGGCACCGGCCGGATGGCGGTCCCCATTTTCGTGGAAACCGAAATGGATTATGTCTTCCGCGATCTATGGCTGGACTCCCACGATGAGCAAATCCTGACCCTGACGGTACCCCACCGGCCGATCTTCACGGTAGTGGATCCGGAAAACAAAATCTTGCAGGTCCCCTTCCTCGATCCGGTCAAGAAAAGCCGCGCCCATTCGGAGCAACGGATTCTCGTGGAAGGGGATGAAAACACCATGGGATACCGCCGCCGGCGTGATCAAGGGCGGCGGCGTGGGGGATGGCACTGGCATTAAATCATGAAACTTTCGCGAATCGCCGTACGGCGCCCTATAACCACCATCATGTTCTTCGCGGCCATCGTGATGCTCGGCATCGTGTCGCTGCCGAAGATCCCCATGCAGATTTTGCCCGACATCTCCCCCCCGTACGGGGCGGCATTCTGCCGGGTGCGGGACAACATGAGCGTCGAAGAGATGGAACGGCGGATCATCATGCCCATCGAGGGTGAAATCGCCCAGCTGCCCAATGTCAAGAACATCCGGGTATTCAGCAGCCGATGGGGATGCTTTTTCCCGATCGAATTCGAATTCGGGACCAACGTCAAGTACCGCATCGTGGATCTGCAGGACCGGCTGGACCGGTTCCGCCGCACCTTCCCCAAACGCTCCCTCTTTATCGATGCCTTCCCCTTCGAGACCTCCTGGTTCAACAAGGAGTTCATGGATCTGGTTCTCAAGGGGCCCCGGGAGGACCCCTATTTGGAGCGGATCGACAGCGAGCGCTACCGGCAACGGCTGCAGGATATCGACGGCGTTGCCCAGGCTGAAATCTGGGGAGGCAAAAGGCGGACCGTGGATGTCACCATCCTGCAAGACCGCCTGCGCGAATTCGGCGTGCCCCTTTGGCGGGTGATCAACCGGGTTCAGTCCTACGCCAACGAACCGGTGTTCCTGGGCGATATCGAGGAAGGCGACCGGAAATACTTTGTCCGGTTGGACGGGCAATTCGGTGACACGTCCGAAATCGAAGACGTGATCGTGAAGGGGGAAGGGAACATTGCCGTCCGCCATCTGGGATTGGTGGAAAACACGTCTCACTCCCGGCGCTGGCTGCGCCGCGTGGATGGCAAACCGGCTTTGGGCGTGGATTTGGAAAAGGAAGCCTTGGTCAATCCCATTGAACTTTCCCGCCGCGCCCACCGGGTCATCGAGCAAATCAACGAAGAATTGCCCGAGGGTTATGAACTGACCGTCACCTGGGAAGTGGCAGACGAAATTCTCGACTTGCTCAAGGAACTATCCAAACTGGCCTTGCTCGGGATTATCCTCTCAATCAGTGTCCTGTATCTCTTTATCCGCAACGTCCGCATCTCCCTGATCATCTGCCTGGTGATTCCCATCAGCATCATCGCCGCCTTCAACGCGATGTATTTCAAGGGGATGTCGATCAACATCATCTCCCTGATCGGCCTGGCTGTGGGCATCGGCACCTTGATCGACAGCGCCATCGTTGTGCTGGAAAACGTGTTCCGCCATTACGAGCGCGGCCGGGATCCGGTGACTTCCGCGGTAGTGGGCAGCCATGAAGTGGGCAAGGCCATTTTCGCCCTGACCTTGACCAATGTCGTCGTCTTTCTCCCTATTGTCTTTGTGGAAGGCCAAATCCGGCTGACTTTCCTCGAAGGGGCGCTGGCGATCATCTTTCCCACCGTGATTTCCATGCTCGTCGCGTTGACCCTGGTCCCGATGCTGACTTCCAGAGTATTGATGGTGCTCGACGCCAAGAAGGCCCTGCTGGCCGCTTCGGGCGGCCGATTGGCCGCCGGGCGTTGGCGGACCCGCATGTCCGCCTGGAAACAGCAGACCATGGCCGCCCTGCGCCGGATCCCCCATCCCACCATGGCCTTTTGCCGGCGGAGATACGGAACCATCCTCAAAAGTTGCCTCCGCCACCGCGTCCGTTTCTTGATCGCCGTCGTCCTGGTGGTGCTCTATACGTATTACTACACCATGAGCGGCATCCAACAGGATGTCCTGGAAGCTCCCCGGAACGAGGATTCGTTCGAAGTCTTCGTTTATCTTCCCAACGGCACCAAACAGGATTACACCCTGCAGGTGGTCAGCAGCGTGGAGGACTTGATTCTCAAACAAGTCCCCGAAATCAAGAATCTCCATTCCTGGATCCGGGATGATTCCGCTTCGCTGCGGGTGCTGTTGGTGGATAAGGCGAAACGAACCCGGGAATCGACGACCATTCAAGAAGAACTGCGGCCCTTCCTGGAAAACTTTGCCACCGCCGAGGTAACCTTCAATCCCACCCGCACCCGGGGGGAAAACGAAACCCCGCCTGTGGAAACGGGCAGCGGCGGGGAAATTGAAATCCGAGGGCCGGAATACAACCAGATCAACACCCTCGCCGAAAATTTCGCCGAAATCCTCATGCAGATCAACGGCGTGCGCGATGTCTATAACCAAAGCGAACCCGGCCCCCTGGAAATTCAATTCCATTTGGACCGGGACACGGCGGCCGTTCTGCAAATCACGCCTCAATTGGTGGCCCAATCCATCCAGGTGGCCCAGCGGCGGGGGGAATACTCCACCATCCAGATGAAAAAGGGTGACGAGGAGATTGACATCATCTTCGCCCAAATCGAGGATCCCCGCGATCTGTACAAAAAAGAAACCAAGGAGTTGGAAGGCATCCGGTTCGAGGAACTCAAACAAATCCCCATTTTCTCGCCGGCCCTGGGCACCACTGTCCCCTTGGAGGACATCGGCACCATTCAGGTCCGCCGCGGGCAGAGCAACATCCAGCGCGAGAACCGCGAGCGTATCGGCCGCATTCGTTTCGAAACCGCGCCCAACGTGAAGTATTCCGAAGTGGAAACCGTGATCAAGGAACTGCTCAAAACGTATCCGGTTCCTGCCGGCTACCGCATGTCGCTGGGCGGGCAGTCGCGGCAAATGGACGAAATGCAGAAGGCGCTTTGGAACATTCTCTTTTTAGCCGTCATCCTGCTGTACATGTGCATTGCCGCGTTGTTCGAATCTTTCAGCCAGCCCTTGGTCATCATGCTGGCCATTCCTTTGGCCTTGGTAGGGATTGTCTGGATCTTTCTTCTCACCAACACCGCCTTCACCGAAATGGCGGCCCTGGGCGGGATCTTCCTATTGGGTATGCTGCCCAACAGCGCCATTCTGATGATCCATTACTCGGGCTACCTCCGCAAGGAGAAACATTATCCCCGTCAGCGCGCCATCATGGTGTCGGGCTATCACCGCCTGCGTCCCATCTTCATGACCGTCATCACCGCCATCCTGGGATTGATTCCCATGGCCACCGGAGATGAACAATGGTCCCCCTTCGCGCTTTGTGTGATCGGCGGCTTGGCCAGCTCGACCATCCTCACCCTGCTGATCGTCCCGGGATTCTCGTTTATCGTGGAAGATATCGCCGTCTTGGTGATCCGAATGGTTCGTTACGTGGCCAGCTGGCGATGGATCCTGGTATTCTGGAGCCGGCGCCGCCGCGAGCAGGAGCAAGAAAGAGCACAAGAACGCCGTCAACGGTCTCGTGCGGATGTCGCCCTTTCCCATGCAGAACCTCTTGAAAAATCAATTAAGTGCCACTGGAGGACACCAGTGGTCTCCCCCCTCGAGGCACGAACCCCACATTCTTCAAGCAATGTCAATGCCATGACATAACGCAAAGAAAAAACATTCTTATCGTGGGAAAGGTTCCGGGAAGGAGAGGGTGGACGGAATCCGTTTTTCCCCTATGGGGAAAAGAATTGCTCATGCCCCCCCTCTGGCGGTCATAATATATTGGATTATCAGGCAATTATAAGGGACTGGCATGGCAGTGACATTGCATGTTCAATGCTCCATCCACTACGTTTTCGGAAGCTCCAGGCATGCACGATCACTCGCATGCCGGGGAGATGAAGGTGAGCGGACGCCGCCTGAGATATGGTCACGATGGGGGAGTGCAAGGACCCTTTCCCAGGGTATCGTATGTCAAAACGGTGAGCCCTCGGTCGTTTTTCGACATGCTCGAACGGTGTGTGAGTTTTCCTGAGATGGGAGGCCTCGATGTGATCCTCGGAGAGGACGTTTTTCCCTCGCCCTTGACTCAGGGGGATTCTCGCGGGACCCCAGGTCGCGAAGTGATCCGCCGGCACAAGCCGGGACCGCTCTGGGGTCTCTCGTATACATACACTGCACACAAGAAGACCATGGCGTATTGATTTCGTGAAGACAGGGAGGTGAATTATGAAAAAGGCACGTTGGATGATGCTGCTGGCTTGTGTCGGGCTCGTGCTGTCGAGCAGCGCCTGCCCGCTGGGCAACATCACCGTCACGATCCTGCAGACCTCTGACCTGCACCACCACGCGAGCGGGTACGGCCCGTACGCCGACTATACGCCCCTCGCTTCAGACGGTGACATCGTCCTTGGGGGGTATGCGCGTCTTGCCGCCCTCATCAAAGGGATCAAGGAAAGGCAGAACAGGAGGGGCATGCCCACGCTCCTTTTCGACTCCGGCGATTTTCTCATGGGCACCGTCTATGACCTCGCCAACGAGAACCCCCCGGCGTTCGCCTTCTTCCAGTCCATGGGGTACGATGCCGTGACCTTGGGCAATCACGAGTTCGACTGGTCGCCCTCGGGTCTCGCGCTCCTTCTGGCGAACGCGGCAGCCAACGGGTTCAACGTCCCGGTGGTGGCGACCAACATGGACGTGCCTGAGGGCTGCGCCCTCAAGGGGCTCGTGGATTCCGGTGTCATTTCGAGGGTCAAGGTCCTCTCGCACCCCTGCGGCGTGAAGATAGGCATCATAGGTCTCATGGGCAGGGATGCGGACTCGAAGGCCCCTGTTGCCAGGCCCGTGAGCTTCAATCACGATTATGCCTTCATCCAAAGCCAGGTGGACTACCTGAGGAAGGTGGAGAAGGTGAGAGTGGTCATCGCGTTGTCCCACGGGGGGGTCAACGAGGACGGCAGCGGCGATGACGTGGATCTCGCCAACAACGTCAAGGGGATAGACATCATCGCGTCGGGCCACTACCACACCGCCACATCCCGGCCGATAGTCGCCGGACCGAGTCGTACCATCATCTTCTCTCCCGGCGAATACGGCAAGTACCTCAGCAGGCTCGACGTGACGTACAACGTGTTCACCAGGAAGCTCGTGGACTACACGTTCGACCTGATACCGGTCGATGACGGTATCGTCGGGGATGCCGGTATGGACGGGCTCGTGAAGGCCTACGACGCAGGCATCAGCGCGGTGCTCGTGAGCAAGGGGCTTCCCGCCCTCAAGGACCCGGTCTCGAGCACGACTTTCCCCCTCGAGATGGTACCTTGTTCAGTTACAGGCCTCGGTGCACTGGCAGCGGACTCGCTGAGGGCTGTCGCCAATTCCCTGGCCCCATACAACGGGGGTGACCCGTTCGACGTGGGCATCGTGGCGAGCGGCGTCATCAGGGACGAGATCCTTGGGGGCGTGAGCGGCATCATCACGTTCGCGGATGCGTACAACGTCCTGCCTCTCGGGATCTCCCCGTACGACCAGTCTGTGCCAGGGTACCCGCTCATGTCGGCATATGCATCCGGAGAAGACATCTACACCATATGCGAGGTCTCCCTCAGCCTGGCCCCCCTCATGGGATCCGATTACTACCTCAACTTCTCGGGACTCAGGATCGACTACGACCCATCGGGTGCACCAACCTTCAGTGGGGTCCAGAGCGTGGAGGTCTACGATCCTTCTGACGTCTTCTGCCTGGGGCCGACAGAGCCCGTCGATCCTGACGGGACATACCGCATCGTCGTGGACCTCTATGCACTCCAGATGCTCTC
>Ga0209204_1003749_pt1 | contig 10895 bp, 10 predicted proteins | sample AD_JPNMR2_MetaG_FD_184425 | JGI IMG/M metagenome (GOLD analysis project Ga0209204, IMG submission 184425) | Active sludge microbial communities of municipal wastewater-treating anaerobic digesters from Japan - AD_JPNMR2_MetaG (SPAdes) (version 2) | ecosystem: Engineered > Bioreactor > Anaerobic... | reverse complement strand
GCGCTTAGCGTATGTTGTGGCGATGTTCAATATCCTTCTAAATTTGTTTCACTCGCGCCATCCGGAAGCCGATCCTTTCAAGATGAGCATCGCTGAATTTTCACTCTAAAACTAGCACCATTGGTTACTAATCCGCCCCACAGTCAAAAAGGAAAACTTATGGATGCACATATTCAAGTCAACAATCTCAACGCCTTTTACGGCAAACAGCAGGCGTTGAAGGAGATCAACATCGAAATCCCCCGGAGGCAGGTGACGGTCATCATGGGACCGTCTGGATGCGGCAAGACCACCCTGCTCAAGACCTTCAACCGCTTCTTCGAACTGACCGAGAACGCGCGCCTCACCGGCGAAGTGCGGGTGGACGGACAGAACATCTACGACCGCGATGTGGACGTGACCGAAGTCCGCAAGACGGTGGGATTGCTGGCGCAGCGTCCCTCGCCTTTGCCGATGTCCATCTACGATAATGTGACCTATGGAATGCGCCTGCACAAAATGAAGAAAGACCGCAAGGAATACAAGGCGGCGGCGCGGCATTACCTGGAGATCGCGGGCCTGTACGAGGAAGTGAAAAAGCGGATGCACGACCCCGCGACCTCCCTCTCCATCGGACAGCAGCAACGTCTCTGCCTGGCGCGCGGGCTGGCGGTGGAGCCGGAGATCATCCTCGGCGACGAACCGACCTCCGCGCTCGACCCGATCTCCTCGCAGAACATCGAGGCGCGCCTGCTGGAACTGAAGCAGCAATATACCACTGTCATTGTGACGCATACGCTGCGGCAGGCCAGACGCCTGGCGGATTATATAATCTATATGTATATGGGCGAAGTGATCGAATCCGGCCCGGCGAAAGAGGTCTTCTCCAACCCCCGGCACGAGCGGACGAAGCAATATCTGGAGGGATTATTCTAGCGGACGCCGCGCTCGCTCAGTTTTAACAGGATGGGGACCGCGTCTCACGGTCCCCATTTCATTGCCCGGGCGTACGGGACGAGCGTGACGCGCGGGCGGCCGTCCACATAGACGAGTTCCGCCTGCCCGCCCAGGTACATCTGCTCGCTGGTCGCGGACGCGACGATGACGAAACTCGCGTCGGGCGCCCACAGGGCCTCGGTCATCTTGTCGAAGACGTCGGGGAGGAGCGTCGAGCGGCCGGCAGCCCCGTCAGCCGAGGCGCGGACGAGTTGCAGGGCTTCGCGTCCGCCGGTCTCGTTGGCCGCGGGACGGCTGGCAAAGAAGAAGTACAGCCACCCGTCTGGGGCGAGGAAGGGGGCGTCGGCGAAGTTGAAGGAGCCGTTCCCCGCGTCGCCGGGGATGAGGGTGGTCACCTGCCCGGTGGACGCGTCGATGCGCCACAATCCCGAGTTGAACATGCCCATCGAGGGGTTGGCCGCGTAGAGGGCCGAACTGTCGGCGGTCCATTCTTCCTCGTTGCAGCAGATTAGCGCGCCTTCCGCGCCGCTCAGCCGCGTGAGCGAGTTGCCCGCCGGCGTATAGATGGCCGCGGACGCGCCCTCGTAGTAGCCGAGCGTGATGAGCAGTTTTGTCCCGTCGGGGGAGAAGCGGTCGGGCCAGTAGAGTTCGTCGGGGAATTTGAACTGGTCATCCACAGCGCGGATTTTGTTGTCGAGGACGCGGTTCGAGACGCCGGTCGCGACGGAGTACAGGTTGAGTCCGCCGAAACCGTAAGCGATGGTCTCTCCGTCTGGCGACCAGGCCGCGCCCTGGACGGCGTTCAGGAACGGGTTGTTGGCGTCCTGCGCGCCGCCGTCGAGGAGCGTTTGCCGGCCCGAGCCGTCGGCGTTGACGATCAGCAATTGGTTGTTGGAAATGTAGACGACGCGCCCGTCGTTTTGATTCACGTCGTAGGCGGTCACGTTGGCCGGCTCGAAGGTGAGCTGCGTCCGCGTCGCGCCGTCAGCCGCGAGGCGGAAGAGTTGCTCGTGCGCGGCCGCGTCGGGGGCGAGGAAGTAGAGGGAGCGCGGGAGCAGGCTGGCGGCTGGCTGTGGAGCGGGATCGGTCACGGCGGGCGGGACCGCCGTCAGCGCGGCCATGGTCTGCGCGACGATGACGTTCACGTCGGGAGTGGAAGTCTGCGCGGCTTGGGGCGCGCAGGCGGCGAGTAAAATCCCAAAGAGGAGGAATGATGCGAGCAGGGAATTAAATCTGTTCATATCGGTCTACTGGTACGACGAATAATGTGGCGCGCTTTTCGCCTGCCTTGCTCTCGCTGAGGCCGCCGCGCAGGACGCGGATGGCCGCGTCCACGTCCGCGTCTTCCACGCCGATCAGGAGAGTAGCCACGCCGGAGCGCAGGAATCCGCCTGTGGAGGCGACGCGCGTGACGCGGAAATTTTCGTTGGTGAGCGCCTGCGTCACCGGGTCGGCGTCGTGGTCTTTGACGATGACGATCATCATTTTCATGGTTGCGTCTCCTTCAATCCGTGCCGCGTTTAAATTTCCTCGTATCGTTCCACCGGCAAGGCCATTACGATGGCGCCGCCCACGGTGACCGGGACGGGCGCGGGCAGGGGCAGGGGCGTGCCTTCCATCGGCAGGGTTAAATATTCCACGCGCTGGCGGCAGACGCGGCGCAGGATTTCGAGGACGCGTTCTTCGCTGTCGAGCGGCAGCCCGACCAGCAGCGTGGCGTTCCGCCGGCCGAGGAAGCCTCCCGCGCTGGAAAGGAAGGTGACCGGCGCGCCGGCTTCCGTCAGCGCGCGCGTGGCCTCGTCGAGGTCCTGTTCCTGGACGACGGCTAACAATAGGCGACGGATGGGGGTAGTCATCATAGTTGACTCCTCGCAATATGTTTTGATTATAGCGTGATTATCGCAAAAGTCGAGATTGCCGGCGGTCCGCGTCGAGTTGGGATGCGGTCATTCGCTGAACAGGGATTCGTTTTCCCGCAGTCCGTAGACTTCGGCCACCGGCAGCACGATGAGGATGCCGGTGTGCGGCGCGGCCAGCGATCCCGTCACTGCTTCCGTCGCGCGGATCAGGGCCGGGAGGTCGAATGAATCCGGTACGACGCTGATGATTGTCCGATGGGTGCGTTCCTGCGCGCGCAATACGGCGCGGATGGAAGGGATCAGAGGCAGGTCGTCGCGGGCGGCCAATTGACGCCCGATGCCGCTGCTGTCGAGGATGGTGGCGCCGGAGACCCCGGCTTGCGCCCACGTTTGCAGGACGTCGCTGGCCTTTCCTCCGTCGGCCATGACGAGGATGATCATTTTGCTCATGACTTTTCGCCTCCAAATGCCCACCGCAGCAGGGGTGGGGTGATGAATGTCGTGATCAGCACGACGAGAACGATCACGGTAAATTCCTGTTCGGTGAGCAGTCCCAGTCCCTCTCCCACGCCGGCAACGATCAGACCGACCTCGCCGCGCGAGATCATGCCCACGCCCACGCGCAGCGACTGGCGGTTGGTGAAGCCGCCCAGCCGCGCGCCCAGTCCGCAGCCGAGGATCTTCGACGCGACCGCGATCGCGACCAGCGTCAGTCCGAGCGGCAGGATGCCGAAGTCGAGATTCCGCACGTTGGCCTGCAGTCCGACTCCCACGAGGAAGAGCGGGACGAAGAAGGCGTAGTTCATGGTCTGGAGGTCGCGCGCGATCTCCTCGCGCCAATGCGTCTGCCCCAGTCCCACGCCGGCGATGAAGGCTCCGGTGATCGCGGCGATGCCGCCCACAAATTCCGCGCTCCACGCGAACATGAGAGCCGCGACGATGACCAGCGCCATCATGCCCTGGCTGACCGGCAGAGCGCTGCTCCAGTCCGCGAGTTTGGGCAGGAAGAAATACCCGATCGCGCCGGAGGCCGCGAGGGTGAGCGCCATGCGAAGGATGACGACGGTCAGGCTGCTATCGCCTCCGCCGGCAAAGAGGCTGACGAAAATTGACAATCCCAAAAGGACCAGCACGTCGTCCACCACGGCCGCGCCCAGCAGGGCCATTCCCTCAGGAGTGCGCAGGCGTCCCAGCTCGACCAGCGTCTGCACAGAGATGCTCACGCTGGTCGCGGCGAGGACGATTCCCAAAAGGATGGATGAATTGATGGATGCCTCGAACGGCAATGCGGCGAAGGCGGTCAGTATGATCGGCAGCAACATGCCGAACAGGCCGGCCAGAAACGCGGGCCGTCCGCTTTTTCGCAGGTCGCTGAGTTCCACTTCCAGCCCCGCGGAGAACATCAGAAAGATCACGCCCAGTTGGGAAAGTTGAAAAACTGTGTGTTGGGTGAGGCCGGAAGGGTCTTCCAGGAAAGGAAGATGGAAGATGTCTATTACGGTGGGACCGAGGATCAGCCCGGCCAGGAGTTCACCCAGGACTGCCGGCTGTCCCAGTTTGACGGATAGCGCGCCGGCCAGTTTCGCGCTGCCCACCAGGATCGCCAACGCCAGCAGCAGCGGCAGGAGGCTGGAAGTCTCCGCGCTGGAGGCGGGGATGTTCGAGATGATATGCGAGATCTGGAATTCCATGTTATTTCGACTTCCTGCCGAAGAACGTATCCTGGCGGAAGCCCAGGCGGACGGGAAATACGCCCTGTTCCACCGAACGCAATTCCTCCACCGTGAAGAAAGTTTTGGGGTGCGTTTTGTGGATGGCCTCGATCACATTGGGCAGGTCCTTGCGGTTGACGATAGTATAAACGAGTTTGACCGGTCCTTTGCCGCCGTGCGCGTCCACGCTGGTGACTCCGTACCCGGCCGCGCGCAACTCGTCTTCCAGCCCGGCCTGGCTTTCCGGCAAAATGGCGCGGATGACGAGACTCCCGATCGCCATCCGCTCCTCGATCCAGATCCCCGCGAAGGTGCCGCCGGCGAACCCGGCGGCATAGGCCAGGTATGCGACGATATTGTGCGCGCCGCGCGTGACTTCGGCGATGACGCTCACCCAGATGAAGACCTCCACGAAGCCGAGCAGGGGCGCGATGGTCTTCCTGCCGCGCGAAGTGAAGATGATTCGGATGGTGCCGAGGGTCACGTCGGCGATGCGGGCGGCAAAAACGAGAAGGGGGAGAAAGACGAAAGAGTTCCAGTCGAATTCGATCATTGCGGCCTCCTATGATGCCTGTGTTCTTTTGGTGCGTCCCATCCAGGACAGGTCGTCAAATTCGCCGAAATATTCACGGAAGATGCGGTAATAGAGGAGCTCTTCTTTTGAATTCAGGCGGCTGCCGTCGGGCAGGCCGCGCTCGCGCTCGAAATCCGCGTCGCTGACCTTTTCATCGGCGTATTTCTCCAGAAAATCTTCCACGCCGGCGCCCTGCCAGAATTTTACCTTGGGACGACGCAAAATCGGACCGGGCAGCGCGTCCTTCATAGCCTCGCGCAGGACCCATTTTTCCACGCCATTGCGGATCTTCAGCCCGGCGGGGATCTTCAAGGCGTATTCGACCACCTCGGAATCCAAAAAGCCGACGTAGGCCACCATCCCGAAAGCCGACGAACACCGGTCCACGCGCTGCAAGGCGGTGTTGTGTAAACGGTTGACGATATCTATGAGTTCCTCGGGGAGGCCGGCCGGGGGAAGTTCCTTCAGATATTCATACCCGGCGAACAACTCGTCGCCGCCCTCGCCCGAAAAAACGGCCGGAACGTAATCCGACGCGCTCTCGGCCGCCAGGTAATTCATTACGCTGGATCGTACCAGCAGCGCGTCGAACGACTCGAGGGCGTGGATCGCCTCTGGCAGGACGGCGGGAATCTCTTCCGGCTGGACGACGCGTTCGTGATGCTCGGAGCGGATGAAGTCGGCGGCGAGGCGCGCAAACTCGAGGTCCGGCGCGCCCGGCAGCCCGGCCGCGAAGGTGTGGAGCGCGCCCACAAGCGGACGCGCCAGCGCGGCCAGAGCGCTCGAGTCGATCCCGCCGGAGAGCCACGCGCCGACGTTCCCGTCGCCGATTCGCGCTTGAACGGATCGCTCCAACCGCCGGCGCAGTTCACGCGCCATGACTTCCGGCGCGTCCATATCGGAGGGTTGAACGGCGATTTCGGAATTCCTGCTCAGGCGAGCGCCGTCGAAGGTGTGGCCGGGAGGCATTTCGTGGACGTCGCGCGTGGCGGCCAGCAGGCCTTTGACCTCGGACGCGAAGCACAATGCGCCTTCCGAGTTCCAGCCGTAATAAAGAGGCCGCACGCCCAGCGCGTCGCGTTTGAGGGCGAAGCCGTTTGAGTTTGCCTGCGCCTGGGCGAAGCGCCCCCTGCCGGCGCGGTCGCGGACGAGTCCGTTCGATTTCAACGCGTCCAGGTCCTGCGTTTGAATGTCCAAACCGAGCGCGCCGAAGGTGACGCCGTCCTCCTCGCGCACAGCGCGCCAGTCGGGACCGCGATGCGCCATTCGATCCAGCATTTGGTTGACAAGTTCGCTTTGCCCGGGTTGGGCGATCCCTGCGATTCCAGCCATTCGTTTTTCCTTTCCGGCTCTTTCACAATTACGGAAAAGAGCCTAAACACAAAGGGTCACAAAGGCGCACAAAGAATGAAGCGCCCTGATTGTATGAGATCTTCCATCGCGTTAAAGAAATTTTCCGTTACTCGATCACGCCTTCCTGCACGAAGCGCGTCAATTCGCTCACGCTCCATTGTTCGAGTCCCAGCTTTTCCACGGTCCGCCCGCGCCTCCAATAGTCGGTGCGATGGATGATGCTGCCGATCTTGATGACGCTCTCCATGGCGCCGACGGCCACGCCGTATCTTTTGCCGATGGAGGCGATCGGCACCAGGCTCATCGGGATGTCCTCGAAGAGATAGCGGTGCTGTAATGTGGGCGGCGCTTTGATGCCGTAATAGCCGGGCTGGTTGTGGATGGCTTCGTAGAGGTCTTCTCCCTCCGCGGCGTAGGCCAGTCTCAGCCATTCCAGCGCGGTGCGGGCGCGGATGCCGAGCGCCGAAGCTACCGTCACGCGTTCGCGGTCCAGCACCTCCAACATGCGCGCCACCGAGGGCGTCACGCCGTCAATATAGAACTGATAATCGCCGTGCGTGGATTCGATCCAGCCGGCGTTCAACAGCGTCAACGCGGGGTGGAAGATGGCGCCCATATTGTTGAGGCCGGTGTTGAGCACATCCACCCCGTCAATGAACTGGGGATAGGCTTCGTGGATGACTTCCAAAACCTGAGCGGTGCGGCTGGCGGGGAGCGCGGCGAGCGGCACGGCCTCCTTGATGCGGAAAATACGCGCCTGCGCGGGACCGTCGGAGCGGGAGGCGTAGATGAAGGTCTCCGCCTCGGCCACGGTGACGTCGGCCGCGCAGCCGCGGTCGCGTATCGCTTTGACGAATTCGAGCGCGCCGCAGGTGCGGCCCGGGTGCAGGATGACGACCTGTCCGTCCTTCAAATGCGGCGCGGCCGCCGCGGCGATGTCCGCGTGGGCGGAGGAGGGCAGCGCCACTTGGATCACCTCGGCCTGCTCCAGCGCCTCGCCGATATCGGACGTGACCTTGGCGAGTTTGGCGAAGCCGCGCGGCCCGCTTTCATCCTGGCTGTCCAGTTCGATGCCGCCGCGCTTTTTGATGATCTCCACGTGCGAGGCGGTGCGGTTGAATAGCGTGACGGAGAATCCCATCAACGCCAGATGCGCGGCCATGGCTTTTCCGCCGTGGCCCGCGCCGATGACAGTGTGTTTGCGAGTCATGTAAGTCTCCTTCGGGTCTTCAACTCCGAAAGTAGAACTTTCGGATTCCTGTGACGACGATGACGATCATATTAATTTCGCGATCCGTTCGCGCTCCGAAATGGGATTCCCCGTCCCGTCCACGCTGACGCAGGCGCCGTCCACGATGCGCGTGCGGACTCGACCGCGCCCGAATTTGTTGTTGACCAGCTGCGGCGCGTCGAGAATTCCCGACGTGACCGCGCGGGCGAGGGTCGCGGCGTCCGTGAACGGGTCGGCCGCGTCGGGTCCCGCGAGGGCGCGGATGGCGTCGAGGATGGCGTTCGTCTCGGCGGCGAGTTCCGCGCGGCGTCGGGTGACGATCGGGTCGGCGGTCATGTCGGGCGCGCCCAGCGCGTTTTCGATGGCGCGGCGCGCGACGCGGCTGGCGACGATCACATCGTCCGCGGTCGCGGCGTGATGCGCCTCGGTGTGACCGACGATGTGGTAAATGTGCGGACGCAGCGACATCTGCAGGTAGGTGGAAGCGGCCAGATGGCCGCGCGCCGCTTCGGGGTCGAGGGGATGCGAAAGCAGTCCGATGCGGGTTTGCTTCCAGATGCGGAAGCCCCCCTCGTTCCTCCCATTTTGCTCCGTAAAATGGGGGGATGGCGAAGCCAGAGGGGTGATGAGATCCAGCGCCGTCAGCATTTTCGCCAGGTCCATTTTGTCGGAGAGGCCGGGCGGGCTGTTGAACATCATCTGCGCGATGTAATCCTGCACGCCAAAGGCGCGCGCGTTGTACGCGGAGAGGAACGCCGCGGCGACGAAGACCGCGTCGGAGGCGTCGCGCATGCCCCAGTGATGCGGCTCGTTGAGTTCGACGGGGATGCCGCGCGCGCCGTACCACTGCATGACCTGCTGGTGTTCGCGGATCGAGCCTTCCAGGTCCCAGGGGCCGCGCCCGTCCATCTGGTTGAACCAGAAGAGCGGGATGGCGCACCAGGCGATGTGGATCGTGTCGGCGTACATTTCGGCCAGGCGGATGAAATCGTCCGTGCCGGAGTAGGCGCGCAGGAGCGGGAAGTTGCCGCGGCGGCTGGCCGCGTACAGCGCGCGGTAGTCCGCCTCGGAGCGGACGGGGACGCCGCCCGCGCCTTTTCTGCGCGGGTCCTGCCTTTCGGGATGGTAGAAGTTTTCCTGCGCGTCCTGGTCTATGCCGAGCGAGATCACGTCGAGGGCCTGCGCCTCGGCGATCTTTTCGATGCCCGCCAGCGTGTCCTCCATTGTGGGTAAACCAAAGTGATGCCGCAGGATCGGGTACGGCGATTTCCAGCGGATGCGCTCGATCGCGGTCTGCGGAAATTGTTGACTTGATTCCCCCGCGATGTTCTGACCTTTGAGATAGCCGAGGACGGCCTCGACCGGTTCGCTGCCGTCGAAGACGCGCTCGAAGAACTGCAACGCCTTCGCCCGTTCGGCGACCGGCGGCGTGCCTCCAAAGGCAAAGCGGACTCCGCTCTCGCGCAGTTCATCCGCGGCTTCGGCGAACTCTCCCAGCAGGCGTTCGCCGGTCTCCGGGGTCAGGCGGTACGACACGCCGACCAGGTCCGCGTCCTCGCGCCGCGCGGCGGCCAGGACGTCTTCCGTCGCGACCGCCGGGCCGAGAAACACGGTCCGCCATCCGGCCGCTTCCGCCAAACGGAGGAAGTTCATCACTCCCGCCACATGCACGCACTCTCCCAACGCGGCCGCGACGACAGTTCTCCTGGCGTTCGTCATGGGGATTACCTCCTTTCGTTGGAGAGCGCCTGAAAAACCGTTTTGGCGCGTACTCTGCGCCCAAGTCTTCAGACACTTTCTTAAAGAATGGTTTGCTCTGTTCGTCTCCGTATTGAAAATGAAGATGTAGAGACAATCGCTACTTATGGCGGACGCACGCTGGAATTTCGTCGAGCCGCCATATATGGGACGAAAAAAATTGTAACATGAAAAAAAGCGACTCCGTTCGGAATCGCCAAAATTGGGAAAATTTTAAGTTTTACAGGGCGCTTTCCGTTTTGCGGCGCAGGCGGAACGCCTCTGTCAGAACCTGCCGCGCAGTTTGCCGGCGCGGGGCGTGGAATTCGCGGCCGGGGATTTTATTCCGACGAAGCCTGCTGGCTGACCTCGCATGGACGCGGGTCCGTCACCGTGACAGATTTGCCGTTGGGGAAGACGACCTCCGTCGAGTCCGCGCCGCGCTTCACGGTGAGGCCGCGGTAGCGGATCGTCATCGGCCACGGGAAGGGGTTCCGCCCTTCGAGCCGGACGCGCGTGGCGGAGAGGATCGTCACGCCCAGGGTTTGCAGGAAGAGTCCGAGCGGCGCGAGGCCGGTCAACGCGTGACGCTCGCCGAGCGGCGCGCCCGTCTGCGCGTGGTGACGCTGGTGGAAGGCGCGCGTCTCTTTAAGGTTCTTCACGACCGCGGCCATGATGTGTTCCACGAGGCGCGCGGCCTCGACGCGGAATCCGTAGGCGAGCAGTCCCTCGCCGATGAGGTGGTTGAAGGGCAGGTGAACGCTGGAGGAAACCGAGTCCGCCGCGGGGTCGGAGGGAGAGGCGAGGGCGGGGAGGCCGAACGGCCGGTCGAAGCGCGCAGCGTCCAGCAGGGCGCGTCCGATCATCGTCTGGGCGCGCTGCTGGTCGGGCAGTCCCGCCCAGAGCGGGAGGAGGAGCGTCTGGTCCTGCGCGGTCAGGTCCACAGATTTGACGACGACTTTGTCTTTTGCTGTGAGGCCGAGGACTTCCACGCGGCCGAGGCGGGTGAAGACGGTTCGGCTGGCCGCGACCAGGCCGCCGCTGCGCCATTGGAACGCTTCGGGCGCGATAATCTCGACGGGCGGCTTGGTGGCGAACTCGGCGAGCCGGGCGGCGGGACGTTTGGCCGCGGGGTTGTCAGTCTGAACTTCGATCAGCAGGCGGACGGGCTGCTCGAAGACGGCCTTCGGTTTGAGCGGTTTTCCGCCCGGGCCGCTGGCGATGACCGCGCCCGCCGGGCTGAGATGGGTGGCGAGGTCGCGGTAACGGTAGAGGGCGGCGCGTTCGTCCCAGCCCGCGGCGACAATCTCGTCGAGACGCTCGGCCTGACGTTTGACCAGCGCGACTTCGTGGGCGCGTCCCAGCCTTTCGGCCATCAGGATGAGACAGGCGGCTTCGCGCGCCAGCATGGAGTAGAGGCCGGGGTTTTCCACCGTGTTGATGTCCACGCCCTGCGAGGCGGGGTTCCAAATGTCGAAGAGGGGATTCTCGTC
>Ga0209204_1003747_pt1 | contig 10898 bp, 9 predicted proteins | sample AD_JPNMR2_MetaG_FD_184425 | JGI IMG/M metagenome (GOLD analysis project Ga0209204, IMG submission 184425) | Active sludge microbial communities of municipal wastewater-treating anaerobic digesters from Japan - AD_JPNMR2_MetaG (SPAdes) (version 2) | ecosystem: Engineered > Bioreactor > Anaerobic >... | reverse complement strand
GCACCCACGGCGTCCGAATCGTAGGCGACCAGCAGCAGATGTTGTTGGCCGGGATTGAACCGCGGCGCAATGACCCCGCCGATCTCGCGCATTTCGTTTTCCAGTGCGCTTCTCGCCTCGGGGCTCAACGTGTCGCGGATGTGAATGAGGGTATCGCAAATGTTCATGGCCGGTTCTCCTGTCGGGTTTGAAAACAGAGGACGCACAATATCTATATATTACGTTAACGTAAGATTGTCAAGGCCGGCTGTCGGAACGGCAAACGCCCCTCACCCCCTGGGGTGATGCCTGGCGTGCAGCGCCTTCAAGCGTTCCCTCGCCACATGGGTGTAAATCTGGGTGGTGGAGATGTCGGCATGTCCTAACATCTCCTGTACGGCGCGCAGATCTGCACCGTGATCTAGCAAATGCGTGGCGAAAGAGTGCCGCAACATGTGGGGGGTAACATTAAAGGGGATACCGGCTGCGCGGGCGTAATGTTTTACGACTTTCCATACGGTGGTTCGCGACATTCTTCTGCCTCTTCGACTTATAAACACAGTGTCGTCTCGAATAGGCCAGGCAGTCCTTTTTTCTAACCAAAGGCGTATCCGCGCAATAGCCTCTTCGCCTAAGGGGACTAAGCGCACTTTGGCGCCTTTACCTCGCACCCGCACCATACTTTCTTCCAGGGAAACATCTCGTAGTGGTAACGTTGCGAGTTCCGAGATACGTAAGCCGCACGAATAGAATAGTTCGAGAATAGCCGCATCTCTCGCGCCTTCCACTGTCGAAGCATCGGGCATGACCAGCATGTCTTCGACCTGCCGTTGAGACAATACGTGGGGAAGGGTTCTCACGGAACGCGGGGTTTCAAAACCTTCGGCGGGGTCGTGATCGGCGAATCCTTCTTCGCGCAAAAATGCGTGAAGACGTCGAATGGCGGTAAGATGGCGCGCTGCCGAACGGGTGGACAGGCCTTTCTTTCTGAGCTCAATCAGATGGTCCAAAATGTTTTTCCGTGTAATGCAAGAAGGGTCTGTAATTCCTTGAGATTCCAAATAGGTAAGGTAACCGTTGAGGTCGCCTGCATAAGCGCTTAAGGTATGTTCCGCCAACCCCGACTCGAATACGGCGGATTCCATGAAACGGTCGAGTGCAAGTCTTAAGGAACTTCTGGGCCTTTCAGGTTGTTCTTTAATTTCCATTGCTTTACTACTATACTCAGAAACGTTTTTTTATACCAGTAGGAGCTTCCAGTTAATAATGAATTGAAGGTGGTTCCGTCATTACTGGGGTGTTTATGTGTGTTGTCTTGGGGCATGTCCTATGAACCGTATTTATGATAACCCTCAATATTATGAAATCGCGTTTTCCTTTCGTGATATTCCTGCGGAAATTGACGGATTGGAGAACATGATGAGGCAGTACTCCAAGATTCCTGTCAAAACGGTGCTCGAAGTTGCTTGTGGGAGCGCTCCGCATCTGCCGGAACTGGCTCGTCGGGGTTATTTTTACGTGGGGTTGGACCACAACGAAACGATGTTGTCGTATGCGCGTCAACGTGCCGACTCTTGTCATGCAAAGGCTACGTTTGTTTGTGGGGATTTGACGGATTTTGTGTCTCCTTGTCAAGCCGATCTCGCGGTTATTTTTTTGGGGTCGTTGTATGTGGTGGATAATGAAGGCATGAAGAAACACTTCGATGCAATCGCGAGGGCGCTCCGCCCTGGGGGTCTTTATGTGTTGGATTGGTGTGTGGACTTCATTCCCGCAACCGACCTTTGTGAGACGTGGACGGAGCATCGTAATGGAGTGCGAGTGACTACGACGTATCATGCAGTTAGTGTCAATCGCGCCGCCCAAACGTATCGGGAAACCGTGACGTTGGAGGTCAACGACGGTGGCGAGGAATTTGTTCTCCAAGAGACAGCGATTAAGAGGGCGATTTATCCGCAGGAATTTTTGCTTTTTGTGGGGGCACGGCGGGATTTTGAGTTTGTGGGATGGTGGAATGCGTGGGATTTGAATCAGCCTTTGGGTACTACGGAATCTTACTTTCGGCCTATTGTGGTTATTCGACGTAGCTAGCGTTTTTATGAATGGGTTTTATAAGAAGAAACTTGTCCTAATCGAGGGGATGTGAAATGGCAAACAAGGAGACGTTTTCTCAAAAGCAGCGGATTGTTTCGTTGGACCAATTTCGCGGTTACACGGTTGCAGGAATGTTCTTAGTAAACTTTTTGGGCGGGTATATGGGTGTGCCAACCATTCTGCAACACAAGAACACGTTTTGTAGTTATGCCGATACGATTATGCCGCATTTTCTTTTTGCGGTCGGATTTGCGTATCGGCTGACGTTTCTTCGTCGGTTGCAGCGGCAATCGGTTAGAGAAACCTATATGCAGGCAGTCTGGCGTAACTTGGGCTTGATCCTTGTGGGGCTTGCAGTGTATGGGCTTGACGCGAACTATTCCAGCTGGGCTGAATTGAGCGCCATGGGGCTCAAAGGGTTTTTGTTGACCGCCTTTCGTGACTCGCCTTGGCAAGCCTTGGTGCATATTGGGGTGACGGGGCTATGGGTTCTTCCTGTGATTGCGCGAGGCACAGCCGTACGGTTGGTATTTCTTGCCTTATGTGCCGTAGCGAATATGTTTGTGCTTCATACTTCTTATTACCCGTGGACATTTGCGGTAAGTACAAACGACGGGGGACCCTTGGGGTTTCTAACGTGGACAATCCCCTTGTTAATGGGCTCTATCACGTATGATATTGTTGCCGCTCATTCTGCTCGAAACGCGATACGTCCCATTCTGATTTGGGCGGTGGCTCTTATGCTCCTTGGGTATGGGTTGTCTTGCATCACCACGATAAAACAGGCGTGGGCGGGAGTTCCGGGAAACAGAGGAATACTTGCATGGTTTGTGGAACCGCCCTTTGTGCCGCCGTCCCGTCCGGTAGATATGTGGACCATGTGTCAGCGCACGGGTTCGACGTCGTACCAGTTTTTTGGTGCAGGATTTTCCATGTTGGTCTTTGCGGCATTTCTTTACGCTTGTGATATCAAGACGTTGCAGGTTGGTTTTTTCCGAACGTTCGGTCAAAATGCCTTGGCGGCGTACCTGATTCACGACGTCGTTGGCGAAACCGTCGAGCGGAGTATTCCGCATGACTCACCGGGAACGCTCGTCGTGCTTGGTTTGTTGGTCTTTTTCGGCGTCACGTATTTCTTTGTGCGGCATCTGGAGAAGAACAATATCTTCTTGCGTCTCTAGTGGCAAAGAACTGTTGTAGAGTAAAGCGGCTCACCAAAAAGGAGGGTGCCCCAATGGATGAAATAAGACGTCATTCAGGGTGTTGCGGTTGTCGCGTTCATGGTGTAAACCGGCGAGAATTTTTGGCGTCAGCAGGGGGACTTGCAGCAGGTATAGCTCTTTTTTCAAGCGCCGCGGATGCGCGGGTGAAAATGCCGGGAGTCCCAATCGAAACGAGTTCGGTTGCTGTCTCCAAGAAGCCTCTTCTTGTGCAGCCTGTGATCACGTACCAAATCTACGAACGACGCGAGGCAGTCAGCTGGCGTCCTTGGGGCGGACTTCATTCGGCGAATGATGTGGACAATGAGATCAAACGGATCGAGGGGGAGTTACGTGCGTTGGCGGCGCGGGCGGGTTTCCCTATCGAGTTTCGGCCTGTAGGTCGGGTGACGAGTCAGGAGCAAGCCGAATCGTTTCGTCGTGGGGACGCGGATGTAATGTTGGTTTACGCCGCCTCTGGAGGGAACATCGAGGCGCTTATTACGCCCGACCGATACAACTTGATTTATGTTCGTCATAAATCGGGACCCGTTTATCTGTGGTATGAAATTGCTCACCCATGGCTTTTGCGCAAGGCGGTGGATGAGTATGGTCAACCGGGGTTGGAACCGTATGACGTCATTGTGGACGAATACGATGATCTTCTGTGGCGTTTGCGTGCTTTATTTGCCCTGAAAAACACGCTGGGGACGCGTATGGTTGCTGTGGGAGGTCCGAGCGGATGGGGACATGGCGGTCGGACTGCCCCGAAGATTGCCAGCGATGTATGGAAAATGGATATCCAGACGGTACCGTATGACGAACTAGGTAAGCGCATTGCGTCGGCGAAACAGGATGCCAGCCGCATTCGGCGTGCGCAGGAAGAGACCTCGGCTTACCTGAAAATATCGGGTACGCGCCTGGAAACGGACAGAGGGTTTGTGGAACGGGCGTTTTTGCTCAAACACATCTTCGATGACCTGATGATGGAAGCGGGCGCGAACGCGATCACGATAAATGATTGCATGACGACGATCATTCCTATGTCCGAAACGACGGCGTGTTTGGCGCTTTCGTTGATCAATGATGAGGGGCGCTTGGCATTCTGTGAATCTGATTTCGTTGTCATTCCTTCGGGGGTCTTGTTGCATCATATTGCCGGAACGCCGGTGTTTCTGCAGGACCCGACATATCCTCATCATGGCATTGTTACCTTGGCGCATTGTACGGCGCCGCGTAAAATGGACGGCAAGCGGTTGGAAAAAACACGGCTCTTGACCCATTTTGAATCGGATTATGGTGCGGCCCCCAAGGTGGACATGCGAATTGGCCAAGTGGTCACGGTGGTAGACCCCGATTTCGCAAATCAGAGATGGATCGGTTTTCGAGGGAAGATTTTAGAAAACCCGTTTTTGGATATTTGTCGGACGCAGGTGGATGTTGCTATCGAAGGAGACTGCACGCGACTTGCGGCAGACATGCGAGGTTTTCATTGGATGTTGGTTTATGGCGACTACTTGAAGGAAACGGGCTATGCCCTGCGTAAACTGGGGATTGGCTGGTACAATCTTACAGCCGACCGCACGGTAGAGGCTTAGCGACGCAGCGGGGCAAACATGTTTTATTCGGCGGTTCCGATCGTGCGGTAATATTTTTTGACTTCTTGCAATACATCTTCGCGCCCAAGCCAGCGTTTGTAAACGACGCGTAGCTTGAGCAGGTATTCTTGTTGCGGTTCGTAATGAGGAATAACCAGTTGAAAATCCCAAGCGGGGTTGGTGTCGGTGCCGTCCGAGCTAGGGCCTCCGCCGGACGGTGAATGCGCAAATCTCAGATACGGGTTGGGTTCAAATAGGTAGATGATTACCATGTCTCGCACACGGCCATAGAAAAAGGGGATTGAATACTTCAGCGGTGAGATTTGATTCCACAGGACGGGGGGTAGTTCGGGGAAGTTCGCAGGACCGATGTCCTTTTCACCCAGTACGGAACTGAAATGGTTGTGCTGCTGGGTGCATAACTGCAACCACTTGGGTAGCTCCAGCGTTGCACCGGGTCCCAAAAAATAGATGCTCTTGTCCTCGGGCGCGTTGATGTAGGATGCCCAAAAGATCCCCATGAAACCTCCCGCGAAGGTATTAGCTCGAGGAATGCAGCGAAAGGATATGTCGATGTAGTACGGCTCGGTGAGCTGAAACGAAGTCCAACTTTCTACTTGATAGACGGGCGTGGGCGGTTGATGCAGTTCTGCTGTGGTAGGGGACAGTTTCTTAAACAGCATGGGAGCGTAGCGGGGTTCGAAGAAGACTTTGGGATCGGGGTTTCTTGGGGTGGCGTCGAAAAAATGTTCGAGATTGATTCCGGAGTAACTGGGTACATAGGCATTCTGAGGGTCATTTGACGAAACCATAGCAAAGACGCCGTTATAACCGGGCAAGTGTTCGTTGAGGGATTTGTTGTTGCCTATGACGCATTTGAGCTGCGAGATTTCGAAAACGGCATAATCGTTGTCCTCGATGCCTTTTCCTCTGGGGTCCGTTTGTTCGTTTTCAGGACCTGCGACAAGAAATTGCAAGAATAGTAATGTTCCGAGCATACCGATCCCCTTTTCGGTTAGTTCTATTTTTTTCGTGTTTCATTTTCCGCGATATAAAGCGCGGGGTCGATACGTACAAAGTGATACAAAACAAACTCGGAAAACAGTCCAAGAGCCACCACAAGTGCGCCGCCGAGTGCCAAAGCGATTGCCAGAACGAGCAGCAGAAGTCGTGCCAAGGGTTGCGAGATCCAAAAGCCAAGGATACAAAGTAGGAATGCGAAGGCTATTTTGAGAAACCCCACTTTTGCAAAGAAATGGGCGGGCTGATGGCGGTAACGTGTGAGAAACCACGTGGTGAGGACGTCAATAGCGCCCCGTGTGAATCGTTCAAAACCAAACTTGGATTTGCCATATCGTCTGCGATGATGTTCCACGGGGATTTCCGTGACTTTGAAATTGAGGCTGTGGGCATACACGGGGATGAGCCGGTGCATCTCACCGTAAAGGCGCAGGTGACGTACCACGTCTTTGCGCATCAGTTTGAAGCCACAATTGACGTCATGGATCGGCAGGTTAAACAGCCGTGATACGACGGCATTGTAGACACGCGAAGGATAGGTTTTGTGCCACGGGTCATGTCGTATGGCTTTCCAGCCACATACCACGTCGAAGCCTTCGTTTATTTTCTCAATGAATCGTGGGATTTCCTTGGGGTCATCTTGCAGATCGGAGTCCATTGTGCAGATATAGTCGCCGTCAGCATGAACAAAACCTGCCGCCAATGCTGCAGATTTCCCAAAATTGCCTCTGAGTCGTATCATGTCGACACAAGGGTAGTCTCTTTGAAGCGCGAGGATCTCTTCGTAAGACCCGTCCGTACTGCCGTCGTCGACGAATAGGATGCGGCATTCATGGCCTTGTGTATGTTGCAGGATACCTTCGGCGAGCGGACGCAGTGTTTCTCGCTCGTTGAACACCGGTATAACAAAAGTGATATTCATGTGGTCCTTTCTTTTTCGTAACAGCCACGTTTTTTCCCACAAACGGGGTATTCTGCTCCCCCGAGGGGAAAAGAAACAACGGCGAGGGCTCCTGTTTCTGGGCAATCATTTTGCGGTTTCCAGTTCATGTCGCAAATCATCTTCGTAGGTTCCGATCTGTTCAAAAGGAATGCGTTGAAAACCCAGCTCATAGACTGGCGAGTCTTCATGTAATTGGAAGTTTTTATTTGCAGCGTCAATGAACAGCGGGTCGCCTTGTACCCAGTTGTTTGCTATATCGACATCATTTTCTGTGAGACCGTCAAAGAGGTCTATCCACCGCCCGCCCACAGATATATTTCGCAAAATGTGATTATACTTCGCCTTGGCAGGTTGATCTTGGACGAGGGTCGTCAGCTGGGGATAGCGCAGCCTGTAGGTTGGGCTATCGGCATTTACTTCATAGAGACGTTCAAACAGGGTATTGTAATTGCCGTCAAAATAGTATTTTGCCCAGCCCAACCCGCGCTGGTCGATATGGAGCGCCGGTGTGCATTCGATAAAGATGTTGTTGTCAATGACGTTGTCCCTGCCACCACCAATCAGGACGCCCCTGCCCGCTTTGTAGCAGACGTTGCCGAAGATGATTGTGTCGCTGGTCCAATCATCCAGATAAATTGCCTGCACATCTCCTTTCCCTAGCTCGTAGAAGAAATTAAATCGCACGACATTTTGTCTGCACGTCCAATCTCTCCCCATATAAAAGGCGCCGGCGTCATGTGTCTCCATGCAAACGTGGTGTATTTTGTTGAACTCGACAATATGTTCATTGCCATAGATGCCGATCGCCATGTGGGGAGCGTTTCGGATGTGATTGTGCGCGCCTCGGTTCCTTACGCCATTGAGATAGATGGCACACCGATAGGTACGGGACAGATAGCTGTAGTTATCGAAATCGCAATTCACAACAAAGTTGGAACCGGGTTTCAGCGTTTTCCGGTCGCCGCCGTTGATAGAGACACCGCCTTCGCCCAAGTTTCGGAAATTACAACTTATTACTCCATTGTGGATTGGGTTTTTGGCAGAATCAGTGACATTGTCCGATGATGTGGGGCTAATGTCAATGGCGAAGGAACTGAGGTTGGCAAAGGCACAGCCGGCGACGCGATTCCAACTTCCGCCTCGAATGATGATTCCCGGACCGCGCGAACATTCGAACGTAATTCCGCGCAAGGAGACAAACGAGACGCCATCCATTGTCACGAACGGTTTTTCCAACAGCGAGACTAGGGCCTCCACGTTTTCCGTAGCCGAAGGGGGCCAGAAATACAGGATGCCCGCTTTGGTATCTACGTAGTATTCGCCCGGAGCGTCGAGCTCTTCCAAGATGTTTTCCGCATAAAACCTCGCGCCAGCTTTGTATCCATAAACCCCGTGCGGGGGTTGGGTGCAGATAGTTCGGGTTGAGGTGTCGATTGTGGCGACTTTTTCTCGGCTGTCTGCCCAGTCCCACGTCCAATAACCATGCACCCAGATATCTTCCGTGTTGCGCCAAAGGGATGGGCGGTCGCCGTCGTATCGAAATGCCCCTTGCTCGCCATCAGGAACCGATGCGATGCGAGCCCAGTCGCCGTTAGGCCAGCGGGCGCGAGTCATGGGCGCGCCGTCGAAGAAGAGACCCAGCGCATCTGGTTGAGGCGCTATCCCAAAGCCTCTGCGGCGAAGGCTGCCGAAATCAGTAATACCCATTTCCATGAGATTGGCTTGAACGATATTGGAACGGGTGTTTGTCTGAAATCTTTCTAGTACGGCAGAATCAGAGACGGGCGAAAAATTGGTTATTCTTTTCCCTCCTAGGAAGCGGACTCGTTCTCCCGGGTAGGCGCGATAGGTTATCGGACAATCTCTGGCGCCAGAATCTAGATAGGTCAACTCAAAAGGTTGAGTGCGGTAATAATCTCCTTTGCGAATGAAAACGGTGATTCCGCCTTGTGGCAAGCTCTGGCTTTGTTTCATTTCCCTTATGGCATCTCGAGCGCGTTCTATCGTTGCAAAAGGACCGTCCGATTTGTCCGGTGTCGGTTCCGGCTTGGAGCCTGACCAACTGTCGTTTCCCTCGGGTGAAACATAGAGCGAAACTTCCGCGCTCAGCTCAGACATCCAAGCGAAACAGATGCATGCCATCAGCAAAAGGACTTGCAGGAAACTCATTCGAGAAGACCTCCTTTAGGTTATGTCAGACTTTACCCTACGAACACGATGGGCATTTTTTCTGAGATGCCCCTTCGTATGGGTTGATTATAAACAAAGAGCGCCCGAAGTTCCTTCAGATAGTGGCGACTCAGAGTCCTGTCTGATCCTCTGGAATATATACGGACTCATTCCGTGTAAGGTACTGTCCCTGTCTTGTCGACGGTATATCCCCACTCGCGAAGATAATGACTTCCCGGGAGAAAAAGGTCACCCGTGGATTCCAGTTTTTGTTTCAGTGCGTCGTCGAGTTTTGTGCAGAGTTTGGCGTACTGAGGGTCATGTACAAGGTTCATCATTTGGAGCGGGTCCTTTTTGTTGTCGTACAACAGCCAAGGGCCTCGAAGATCTCTGACATAGGTGTACCGATTGGTGCGTATTCCCCGATATTCTTTGCCGCCGTGTATTGGGGCAGACCATTGTCCAAAGGGATGGGGACATGTGATTAGCGCTACTTCATCGTAGGTGTCACTCTCTCCTAGGATGTTCTTAGAATAATCTAAGCCCTCGACCGTTTCCGGTATGGGAATATCACAAAGGCTCAAGAGAGTGGGCATAATATCCGGTGCATCGATAGGAATGCCCAACGTTTTTAAGCGGTTTCCGTAGCAGGTGGGGAGTCTCATCAAGAACGGGACGAGAATAGACTCGTCCCAAGGCTTTTGTTTAAAGCGTTCTCCCTGAGAACCGAGCATGTCCCCATGGTCAGAAGTGAAAACGAGCAAGGTGTTATCTATCAGGTCGCATTGTTGCAGTGTCTGAAGAATTTTACCCACGCAGAAGTCCAGTGCGGTGCAATGGGCATAATAACCAGCAAGGTCATGACTGGCTTCTTTTCTGATGTCTTGCGGAACATTTCCCCTGAGGCGAATGGCTTCGGCTTGATACCGATTGCGAAACTCCTCTGGGGCGGTGTGGTACGGTTCATGAGGAGGTCCCCAAGAGACCACAAGCGCGAACGGTTGTTTGTTTCGGTGATCGCGTAGGAATGACTCCGCGTCGCGTGTCTGAGCAATGGCATCATAGCCTTCCCAGTAGCGCTTCACGTCAGAATCGCCGACATAGTAAGGAGAGTTGTTATAGTCGTGGGTGCATTCCAGGACTTTCCAGTATTCAAATCCTAAATGACGTTCGGGCGGGATGTAAGAGGAACGCCCATGTCCGTCGACGTGCCATTTACCGATGTATCCGGTGGCGTATCCTGCTTTAGCAAACGCTTCTCCCAAAGTAAGCCCTCTCGGCTGAAGCGGCACGTCGTTGACAAAGACGCCATGGGTGAGGGGACGCTGCCCCGTTAGCAAACTTGCGCGGTAGGGAGAGCACACGGGGCAGCCCGAAACCGCACGCGTGAACATAATGCTCTCTTTGGCAAGCGTATCAAGGTTTGGGGTGTGGACGTTGGGGTCGCCGGAATAACCCGTTGCCTGTTGTCGCCATTGATCCGCGAACAAGAAAACGACATTCGGCTGTTGAGAAGGGTGTTTCATAACAATTACCGATTTTGTTGTGTTTGGCTCTTTTTCTGTTTCCAGATTAGGGTAGCATAAAACGCCCTCTGCAAAAACCCTGGATATGAATGTGCGTCCGGCTATCGCTTATCATAAAAAGTGTCGGGAAACGCAATTCTATGATGGAAACACTGCGATCATGGCAAAGATGCATTTCAACTATTTTGTCTTTGTTGTCTTCACGATTCTAGCGCTGTCTTATGTGAGTTGTCAGGAAGCCGACGTGTGGTCACGTGTAAACCCAAGTGTTCTTCGTGTGGGCAACGGGGCGGAACCGGCTGATCTAGACCCGCATCTTGTTTCTGGAGTGACCGAGCATGTCATCCTTTCCACGTTATTTGAAGGGCTT
>Ga0209204_1003743_pt1 | contig 10910 bp, 5 predicted proteins | sample AD_JPNMR2_MetaG_FD_184425 | JGI IMG/M metagenome (GOLD analysis project Ga0209204, IMG submission 184425) | Active sludge microbial communities of municipal wastewater-treating anaerobic digesters from Japan - AD_JPNMR2_MetaG (SPAdes) (version 2) | ecosystem: Engineered > Bioreactor > Anaerobic >... | reverse complement strand
ATGTCAAAAATCTCCAGATTGTTTTAAACAAAGACCCGAATACCAGAGTAGCAGTTAGCGGCGCCGGCTCTCCAGGTCAGGAAACCACTTATTTTGGTCCCTTAACCTTGGCAGCAGTCAAAAAGTTCCAGGCAGCCAATGGAATTCCTACTACTGGTTATGTTGGTCCATTAACCAGAAAGGCCTTAAATGAGAAATATTGTATTCCTCCCACTCCGCCAACAACCGTTGCTCCTGAATCAACTACCACTACAACTGTAGTTGCTCCAAGCGAGGGTTACTTCACTTATACTTTATTAGCAAGTCCGGCTAACGGTACTAGTGTTAAAAAAGGTGAGGTAGACAAAGCAGTAATGTCCTTTACTTTAAAAGCCAATAATTCAGACATTACTCTTCAGACCATTAGGCTGAATTTCAATGTAAGGCCATGGCTTTTTATCAGCAAAGTCAGTTTGTATGATGGCGCTACAATGCTGAGAGCCATTGACGCTGTTTCTTCGGCTTTTGAAGAAGTGACTGTTGGTTCTAGTTATAATCTTCATATCACTGGTTTAAATGACAGAATTGCCAAAGGCGAAACTAAAACATTTACTTTTAAGGTAGATGTTCCTACTTCGCCTCAATCCGCAGGAAGCGTAACTCTTAAATTACTTCCCAACGCTATTAGAGGTGTTGATACCGTCGGCTTAAATGTTTATGCTCCTACTGAAGAGAGCAGCAGATCATTTACTACTGCGGCTGCTACTACAGGAGCTTTAGAACTAAGTATTAACAGTGCTGCTAATGCTGATAAAATAGAGATTATTAGCGATTCTGAGACAACTGAAGACGTTACTTTAGCCACTTTTGACTTGAGGGCTAAATATAATGATGTTCGAGTTACAGCGATTAAGAATGTCAAATTAGATGGAGCAGGTGTCGCTAATCCTCTTCAGACTGTCTTTCCTGCGCTTAAACTTTGGGATGAAAATGGTATGTTGGCTAGCGATAATCCAACCATTGAAGTTACTTCTTCATCAACAGTTGATTTTACTAATTTAGATATTCATATTGCTAAAGACACGACTAAAACATTAACTATTAAAGCCGATGTTGCGAAAGTAGGAACTGGTCTTGCTACAGAACATGATTATACTAAAGTTACCTTGGCTGCTAATTCTACAAATATAGTGGCTGAAGATAGTTTGTATAATACTGTCACTAGTATAAGCGGTGGATTGACTAGCAAACTTGTTTACTTCTATACAGTTGCTCCTCAGATTACTTTTGGCAGTTCAAGTTTGTCGCTAGATGCAGATAAAACAGATCAGGCAACTGGACACATTATCTTTAAGGTTAAAGCCTTAGGTGGTCCAGTCTACTTTAGTGCCACTTCTAGTATTACGGCAACCAGTACAAAATCTGCTACCACTACTTATGATTTTACTGTGAGCGGGTATGAGACTTTTGGTAGTGATGTATATAAGATAGCCCAGAATACTGAAGCAACAATTGATATTACCCTTCATCTTAACAATAAGAGTGCAAATACAACCGTTGCCGGGATAGTAGGAGGTTATGTCAACTCCTTCAAGTGGGGTAAAAGTCCAGAAAATCCGACAGAACATACTTGGACTAATAGTTTAAGTTTTGTTGAAGCCCTAAAGACACCCAAGATTTACTTGTCTAATGAGTAACCTTTCCTTGCAGGTTCGCCCCCTCCTTTCTTTGAAAGAAGGGGGTTTTTTATTACTCCTTCTTTTTTGTAAAAGAAGGGGGTTTTGAGTTTTTTTCTTTTTTGTGTTATGATATTTTCAATGAATAAGAAGTCTTTCTTTATTTTAATTTCAATTTTAATAGTTGCGCCGGGTTTATCTTTGGCTTGGTCCCTAAGCCAAACTTTTTTTGTTGATTTTAATTATGACGCTTCTTCTAGAACTCAAATTGAAACTCAACTGATTAAAACTACTAATCAACTTTATTTTTACGCTGACAAAAACTGGTATAACAATTTGCAGGAAAAAAATCAGTTTGCCTCTGTTCTGTATTCTCTGGCAACCGAATTTGAAAATAAAATTTACCCGAACCTGACTAAAATTTTAGGCTCTGAAGACAAACCAGGAATTGATAATGACCAAAGATTAGTGATAGTCATTGAACCTTTAAAAGAAAGTTATGGCGGCTATGTTAGAGTGAGCGATAATTATCCAAAAAGTGTTGCCAAAGAGTCAAATGAAGGCCAGATTATTTATCTAAATGCTAATTTGATTTTAAAAAGGGATTTAAATTTTTTAACTTATGAACTTGCTCATGAGTTTGCACATTTAATTACTTTAAAGCAAAAGCCAAACTCGGATATTTGGTTTTATGAATTAATTTCGGAATTTGCCGGTCAGGTTTCAACTCAAGATTCAAGCAAAATTACCTTAAAAAAGGCCCAGGATTTTTTATATTCAGCCGAAGTTAATTTAAAAGACTGGAAAAATTCCGATAAAGATTATGCTAAAGTTTATTTATTAGCTTTATATTTAAGAGAACAATTTCAAAATGATTTGTTTAAAGAAGTTTTAAATTATCCATCTAATGACGCCATAATTTCTTTTGATGAAGCTTTAAAAAGCAAGGGTTTAAGTTTTGATGAAGTTTATTTAAATTGGCTGATTACCAATGTTTTAAATAATTGCGAAAATAATTCAAAATACTGCTATAAGGACCCTAATTTAAAGGATTTTTCCGTGACCCCTTATTCCTATTATTTGCCAATGCAGGAAAAAAGTTTATTAAGTGTCACTGATTCAATAATGCCTTTTACTGGTAAATGGCAGAAAATTAACGGCGGAAAAGCAACAGTGGAACTGAAATTCGATATTCCTCAACAAACCCCAATTACGAAGATTCCTTATATTATAGAAAACACGAGCGGCAAAAAAACTTTGGGCTTTTTTGATTTTTCTTTATCAAATATCGGGAAATTATATGTTCAAAAAATTGGGACTGAAAATAAAAGTATTTATTTTATTCCCTATTTAGGTTCTAAGGTAACGGAAAATAAACTTTACTATTATTCTTTTGAAGTCCAAAGTTTAAGCGACAGCAATGAAACAGAACAAAAAATTATTGAGGAGCTTTTGAAAAAGGTAGAAGAATTGAAAAGACAACTTGCCAAATTACAGTTTCAGATAGCCGCTTCAAAAACTTATCAAAATAATCCAAATTGTTCGCTTTTTGAAAGAGATTTATATTATGGAATGGAATCAGAAGAAGTAAAATGCCTTCAGCAGTTTCTGGCGAATTTGGGAGATGATATTTATCCGGAGAAACTGGTGACTGGCTATTATGGCCCCTTGACTCTGGCTGCGGTTAAAAGATACCAAACATTGAAAGGAATTATTACCACAGGCTATTTCGGACCGCTAACAAGGGCGCAAGCGAATCAAGAAATGTAAAAACAAATCAAAATTCAAAATTCAAAATTTAAATTTTGACTTTTGCATTTTGAATTTTAAATTAAAAATTTGTTGGAAATAATATGTCTTCAACTCTCAAACAAATTCTTTCTTATCTCGCCATTGGCGCTTTGCTGACTCCTTTTTTCATTAATATCAATACTTATTTCCCCTTTATTATCACCAAAGCCACGGTTTTTAGGCTGATTGTTGAGACAATGTTTATCATTTGGGTGATTTATCTTTTTAAAAACAAGGAAAAAATTCATTTGTCCACTTTAGCAAAAGCAATTTTAATTTACGGAATAATTCTTATTATTTCTGCTTTATTAGGAGTAAATTTTTCCTGGAGTATTTTTTCCGGCAATGAAAGAATGGAGGGAGTTTTCGGCATTTGGCATTTTATTTTGTTCTTTTTGATTTTAGTGACAACTTTTTCTCGCGAAGAATTGGAAAATCTTTTAAAAACCCAGATTTATATTGGATTATTTTACTCTTTAGTGGCAGTTTTAAGCTACGCTGGCGTTGGACCAATTAATCCTCAAATGACCAGCAACCGTTTGGCTGGTTTTACCGGTAATCCGTCGTTTTTTGCCGCCTATGCTTTATTTAACGCTTTTTTCGCTTTATATTTTTATTTTGAAGAATATCGCTTAAATAAAAAATTATTAAATTGGTGGTTTTTGATTTTTGGAACTTTCTCCTTGTTAATGTTTTTGACAGGTTGTCGGGGAGTGGTGATTGGTTATGGCTTGGCTATGCTTATAATTGGTTTGGCGATTATTTTTAAGAAAGATAAAGAAATTCTAAAGTTAAAAAAGTTATTTATTAGTTTGTTTGCTTTTGGCCTGATTTTTTTGCTTTTGGTATTTTCTTTCAGAAACACCAGTTTTGTCAAAAACAATTTTGCTTTAGAAAGATTAACTTCAATTTCCTTAAAAGATCCGACTGCTGTTTCTCGGCTTTATTCTGCTCAAACTGCTTTTAAGGCTTTTTTGGAAAAACCTTGGTTTGGCTGGGGTCCGGAAAATTACCAGCCTGCTTATATTAAGTATTTTAACCCCAATGTCATAAAATATTTGCCAAGCGACTTCTTTTTTGACCGGGCTCATAATAAACCTATGGAGGTTTTGGCAACCACCGGTATTTTTGGTTTTACTTCCTATTTGGCGATTTTTGCTTGCGCTTTTTTAATTCTTTATAAAAAACAGCAGAAAGACAGCAATTGGTTTTTAGGGAGCTTGGCTTTAATCGGTGGAATTATTGGCTATTTTGTCCAAAACATTTTTATTTTTGATTTTCATGAGAGTTATTTAATGTTTTTTCTTATTTTATCTTTTATTGATTCTTTTTCAGAGAAAAAAACAAAAGGGACTATTGTCCAGGCAAAAGAATCGCCAGTTGATTTTAGCAAAGATTTATTAAAATCTTTTGTTATCATTGGTTGTTTTTGTCTGGTGATTTTCAGTCTAACTTTTTTTGTGATTAAACCTTATTTCGTGAGTTTAGAAATTATAAGAACTTTGAAAGAAATCCGTTTAAATCAACCTGATTTAGCCTATAATTCTTTGAAAAAGATTTTTCTGTCACCTTCTTTTCTAAAAGAAGACGCAATTATTGCTTCGGCTAAAGTCATTGCTGATTATAGTAATCAACTGAAAAAAGAAGATTTGGCTAAAATTGTAGATTTACTGGTGAAAGAAGCAGATGAGATTTTAGAAAAATATCCAGAAAAATATTTGCTTTTGGTTTATAAGGGCCGATTAGAGGAAATTTCTACTAATTGGGATAAAAAAAATTATTTAAAAGCCGAAGAAACTTTCAAAAAGGCAGTTTCTTTGGCTCCGTTTTTTCCCCAACCAAGAATATTTTACATTAAATTGCTTTTAGAAAGCGGGGAAACGGAAAAAGCAAAAACTCAAATTGAGGAGATTTTAAAATTAAATCCAGACATACCGGAAATAAATTATTTCTCCTATATAATTTTAGAATCTGAAGGAAAAAAAGAAGAAGCTTTAAATTATTTAGTCAAAGCAATAGAGGGAGGAATACAAATTTTTAATACCAAAGTTATTACGGGTTTAGTTGAAGAGTTAATACCTTTAAAAAGATACGATTTAATAAAGGAACTTTATCTTCAGGCAATTAATTTAGACCCAAAAAATGTTCAAATCTATGTTTCTTTAGCCACCACTTATGGTAAAATGCATAATAAAGAGAAAGCCATTGAATATGCTAATAAAGCTTTGGAATTAAATCCAAATTTAAAACCTCAAGTTGAAGAGTTTATTAAAATTGTGGAAAACGAGGAATGGGAAAAGATACCAGATTGAATCATATAACCTATAACGTATAACTTAAAACTCAAGAATTAAGATGCAACGTAATAATGAATTTCATCAAAAATTAAAAAGTGTAATGGACGAATTTGCAAATAAAGTGTACGATTATACAGAAACTTTTCCTAAAAAAGAAATATTCGGTTTAACTTCTCAATTGAGAAGAGCTGCTCTTTCGGTAATTCTGAATTATCTTGAGGGTTATGCGAGACAAAATAAGAATGTTTTACGAAATTTTTTAGAGATTTCTTACGGGTCTTTAAAAGAAAGCAAATACTTAATCTATTTTTCTTATAAGAGAAAATATTTGGAAAAATTAGAATATCAGAAATTAATGGATTTGACTGAAACAATTGGAGCTATGTTATGGGGTGTTATTGAGAAAATAAAGAAATAAATTTTTACTTGGGTTAAAAGTTACAAGTTATACGTTACAAGATTATGAAACAGGTTGTTTTTAAAAAAGGAAAAGTAATAGTTGAAGAAGTGCCAACACCAAAATTAAATGATAATTCGGTTTTGGTGGAAAATTTTTATTCGGTGATTTCGACTGGCACTGATTTGACTTCTTTTGCTTTTGCCAAAGCGCCTTTGCCATTAAAAGTCTTAAAATATCCAACAAAATTAGCAAAAGGTTTGCGCTTGGTAAAAGAACACGGAATTTTGACTGCCTATAAAATCGTCATTGGAATGTTAGAATCAGGTATTACCCCTGGCTATAGTTGCTGCGGAAAAATTATCAGAGTTGGAAAAAATATCAAGGATTTAAAAGAAGGCGATTTAGTGGCTTGTTCTGGCGCTTATATTGCTTCTCATGCTGAATATGTAGTAGTGCCAAGAAATTTAGTTTGTAAAGTTCCAGAAGGAGTTAGTCCGCGAGAAGCGGCCTCAACCACTCTAGGAGCGATTGCTTTACAATCAATAAGACAAGCAGATTTAAAAATCGGGGAAAGCGCCGTGGTTTTGGGTTTAGGTTTAATTGGGCAAATTACCAGCCAAATCCTTTTGGCTAACGGAATAAAAGTAATAGGTATTGAACCCTCCAGTCAAAGAAGAGAAACCGCTAAAAAACTTGGAGTCAAATATGTTTTTGGCTTGGAAAGAAATCTAAAAGAAAAAATTTTAGGTCTGACTAATTTTTATGGGGCTGACGCTACAATTATTGCCGCTTCAAATCCTCAAGACGATTCAATTATTAATTTGTCTTTTGAATTAACGAGAAAAAAAGGGAAAGTAGTTGTTTTGGGGGATGTTGGTCTTAAAATAGAAAGATTGCCTTGGTATGAAAAAGAAATTGATTTAAGAATTTCTACTGCTTATGGGCCGGGAAGGGGAGATGACGAATACGAGAAAAAAGGAATTGATTATCCTTACCCCTATGTGCGCTGGACCGAGAATCGGAATATGGCTGCTTATCTAGAACTTTTAAAAGAAAAAAAGGTTGATTTTCTAACCCTGGTAGGCGGAGAATACAATATTAAAGACGCGGATTTGGCTTATAAACTTTTGGCTTCTCCAAAAAAACCTTTGGCGGTTTTAATTTCTTATTTTGCTTCTCCAAAAGAAGAAAAGAGTTTTAAAACCGCAATTGAAATTTTACCATCAAAAAAAATTGAAGGGAAAATAAAAGTCGGAATAATTGGCGTTGGTTCTTTTTGCCAGACCGTTCATTTGCCAAACCTTTCAAAACTTAAAAATTTTTATTATGTTAAAGGAATTTGCACCCACAATGCTGTTCAGGCGAAATATTTTGCCAAAAGAATGGGAGCAAATTTAGCCACCACTGATTATAAAGATATTTTAGAAGACCCAGAAATTGATTTAGTAATTATTACTACTCGTCATAACACTCATGCTAAACTGGTTAAAGAAGCCTTAAATCATAACAAAAATGTTTTTGTTGAAAAACCATTGTGTTTAACTTTTGAAGAACTTGAAGAAATAGATGAGATAATTCGGAAACCGAAAACAAGCACTTTTCCGATTCTGGTTGTTGGTTTTAACCGTCGATTTTCACCTTTTGTTTTAAAAACAAAAGAGACTATTAAGGAAAGAAGAAATCCATTAATTATCAATTATATTGTTAATGACCTTTATCTTCCTCCTAGCCATTGGACTAATACCTCAGAAGGAGGCGGAAGAATTATCGGCAATGCTTGTCATATGTTTAATCTTTTCTCTTATTTAGTTGACAGCCCGGTAGAGGAAATTTCTGCTTTTCCAATTAAACCCACTGACAGTTTTTACCTGAAAACTGATAATTTTGTTTCAAGTGTGAAATTTAAAGATGGTTCTTTGGCGAATTTAATTTATACTACTCAAGGTTCGGAAAAAGCCCCAAAAGAAAAAATGACGATTTATTCCGAAGGAATAATTTTAGAGTTGATTGATTTCAAAAAATTAATCGGATACGGAATAAAAGAAAAAATGTCTTCTTTTAGAACCCAAAAAGGACATTTTGAAGAATTAAAAGAATTAGCAAAAAGCCTTTATCAGCAAAAATGGCTCATTCCTTGGGAAGAAATTTATCAAACAACTAAAATTAGCCTCACCGTTGACAAACTAATTAAAGAAAATAATTAATTTATAAAAACCATGGCAAAGGGTTATTTTTTATTATTTTTTCCACCAATTATTGGCTTTATTTTTAGTTTTTTTATTTATCTTTTTCTTAAAAAGCAACCCCAGGGAAATGAAAAAATGCAGGAAATTTCTTCTGCTATTCAAACTGGGGCGAAGGCATTTTTGAATGAGGTTTATAAAATTTTAATTGTTTTTGTTCTTGTGGCTTTTGTTTTACTTTTCTGTTTTTTGAATAGTAAAATTGCCTTTTCTTTTCTTTTAGGCGCGCTTTTTTCCGCTTTGGCAGGCAATCTTGGAATGAGAGTGGCTACTTCTTCAAACAGCAAAACTGCCGAAGGAGTGAAGAAAGATATTTTTACTGGTTTGAGAATCGCTTTTAGTTCAGGATTTATTATGGGATTATTAGTAGTAAGTTTTGGAATTTTTGGGGTGGCGCTTTTGTATCTTCTGTTTAAAGACCCAAATATTATTTATGGTTTTGGTTTTGGCGCTTCTTCGGTGGCAATCTTTTTAAGAGTTGGAGGAGGATTATATACAAAAGCAGCAGATGTAGGCGCTGATTTAGTTGGCAAGGTAGAATTAGATATTCCTGAAGATGACCCGCGAAATCCAGCAGTAATTGCTGACAATGTTGGCGACAATGTTGGCGATGTGGCAGGAATGGGCGCCGACCTTTTTGAAAGTTATGTCGAAGCAATTATTGCTACAATGGCATTAGGAATTTTGTTAGTAAAAAATTACAGCCAAAATATTGTTATTTTACCAGTTATTTTGGCTGGGGTAGGATTAATAAGCTCTATTTTAGGTTATTTAATCAGTCAATTTATAAAAACGAAAAAGCCAAGCCAAATTTTAAATTTTGGTGTTTGGATAAGCAGCAGTTTAATGGTTTTAGGCTCTTATTTTGTTATTTTAAAACTAATTCCAATAGGGATTAATTTTTTTGTTTCTACCATTATCGGTCTTATTTGTGGATTAATTATCGGTTTTATTTCTCAATACTTTACTTCTAGCGATTGGTCGCCAACCAAATCAGTGGCTGAAGCCTCTCAAAAAGGAGCCGCGACTAATATTATTATGGGATTAGGTTTGGGAATGAAAAGTACGGCTTTACCGATTATTATTGTTTCTTTGGCAATGATTCTTACTTATAAAATTAGTGGAATTTATGGCGTGGCTTTATCAGGTGTTGGAATGCTTTCAACTCTGGCAATTACTTTGGCCACTGATTGCTACGGTCCAGTGGCTGATAATGCAGCTGGGATTGCCGAAATGGCTAAATTAGGAGATGAGGTAAGAGAAAAAGCCGAGTCATTAGATGCCATTGGAAATACAACCGCGGCTGTTGGTAAAGGTTTTGCGATTGGCTCAGCTGCTTTAACCGCTTTAGCTTTGATTGTCAGTTATCTTGAGGCCTCAAAATTAGAAATTTTAGATTTAAAAAATCCTATTGTAATTGCGGGAGTTTTTCTAGGAGCTTTACTCCCTTATTTCATTTCTGCTTTGGCAATGGAGGGAGTGGGGAAAACTGCTTCGAAAGTGGTTGAGGAAGTAAGAAGGCAGTTTAGAGAAATTACTGGATTAAAAGAAGGAAAGGCAAAGCCAGATTATAAAAAATGCGTTGAAACTGTTACCCGGGCTTCTTTAAAACAAATGATAGCTCCGGGATTAGTTACTGTTATTTCGCCAATTGTGATTGGCTTTCTTTTGGGAAAAGAAGCTTTAGGAGGGTTATTAATAGGTTCATTGGCTTCAGGATTTCTTTTAGCGATTATGATGGCAAATAGCGGCGGCGCTTGGGATAATGCTAAAAAATATATTGAAGCCGGAAATTTTGGTGGCAAACATTCAGAAACTCACAAAGCCGCCGTGATTGGCGATACAGTTGGCGACCCCTTTAAAGATACAGCCGGTCCGTCTTTAAATATTTTGATAAAATTAATTTCCGTGATTGCAATTTTGATTGTTTCCCTTCTTTAAAATAAATCTTGACAAGAAAAAAATCCTGAGTATAATAGGATTACTTTATTCATTGAATCCTTTAATTTCTATTGACAGATTAAGATTAATTTGCTATAATATTACTGTTAAAAACCCGCTAATCTGTAGGCAAACAAGTCAATTATTTATAAGAGGCTTGTTGGAGTTTTACTCAAGATGGGTATTTTGGCTCCGGCTGAAATATACCTCTTTAAAACTCCGGATCTCCCTTTATGGGAGGATTGCCTATAGATTAGCGGGTTTTTGTATTTTATGGCTGTGGTCTGCCCCAATACTGCTTCAGCACCGGCTGTCGGCTCGCTCCAGCGGCGAGCCGCAGCCTAAGCTCTCGGCCTGACGGCTTTCGCTTCGCTCAAGACCAAGCCCGTCAGGCCTGCGAGGTTTGCTTCAGCAGTATTGGGGCAGACATAAATATTTATTCCGATTAGCCTGTTTTAAAGTCCCAAAACTCTTTTGATTTCTTCAAAAGAAGTGATTCCCATTAAGACTTTAATAGTGGCATCATCAATTAATTTTGCAAAATCAACTTTTGTTATTTCCTGTTTGTTTTCTGGCATAATTA
>Ga0209204_1003741_pt1 | contig 10919 bp, 12 predicted proteins | sample AD_JPNMR2_MetaG_FD_184425 | JGI IMG/M metagenome (GOLD analysis project Ga0209204, IMG submission 184425) | Active sludge microbial communities of municipal wastewater-treating anaerobic digesters from Japan - AD_JPNMR2_MetaG (SPAdes) (version 2) | ecosystem: Engineered > Bioreactor > Anaerobic... | reverse complement strand
ATGCCCAGTATAATTCCAATAAGCGAAATTAACATTGGCGGATAAAAAAATATTGCTATATTCATCATATACAGGAGTTCTATGTAGTACCATACAGCCATAAAAGCTGCTACGTGATAAGGTTTATGTACTACATGATTCCATGTAGATAAAACAACCGTCATAAATGATTTATACAATAGATCATTCACCTGTATGCCTCATGTAAAAATGATTTGACTAAATGAAGCAAAACGTTTCATTTTATTGCACCAATCGTACACTCTTCCCTGCTATCTGGGGGAATAAACGATGCCATGTTTGCATTATCTTTACAGTCCTAAAGTATTTCAAGGCTTTTTTATGGTAAATGAAAACAATATAACACTAACAGTCCCCGAAGAATATGCTGGTACCCGCATTGATGTATTTATATACAATGCACTGGAAGAGGAACTATCGCGAAGCTTTATACAAAAACTTTTGAAAAACAATCATATTACAGTAGACGGAATGCCCGTAAAACCAAATTACAAGGTTAAATCAGACCAACAAATACATATTATCATCCCACAGCCTGAAAAATCAACTATTGAACCTGAAGATATCCCTTTACATATTTTGTATGAAGACAATGATATTGCCATAATACATAAACCTGCAGGGATGGTAGTGCATCCTGGAGCAGGCAACAGTCAGCACACGCTGGTGAATGCTTTGCTATATCACTTTAAGGGCCTTTCTTCAATTGGTGGTGTTGAAAGGCCAGGTATTGTCCACAGGCTTGATAAAGACACAGAAGGCATCATGGTCATAGCTAAAAATGATACTGCACACAATGTACTTACAAAATCATTCCAGAGCAGGAATGTTATCAAAAAATATGAGGCGATAGTTACCGGCAAACCATCCACACCAACCGATACAATCAATAAAGCAATAGAACGCCACCCCAAATATGGCCATAAAATGACTGTACGCGATGATGGTAAAGAAGCAATAACTCACTATACCCTACGCGAAGTATGGCACACACCGCAAGGCGTATTTTCACATTTGAGCATACAGATATTTACAGGAAGGACACATCAAATACGGGTTCATTTATCATCGATAGGGCTTCCCATCGTTGGCGACAAGCTATATTCCAAAAAATGGGAAAAATATAATGTTCCTTTCATGATGCTTGCTTCAACCTATTTAGCATTTGAACATCCTGTTACAGGAAAGCATCTACAATTTTCTATTGACTTGCCACAGCACATGAAGGATTTTATAAAAAAGATTAATACAATGGCATTTGAACACATAAAAACAGAATATTATGACTAAAACTACATACATAACACAATCACAGGAAGAAACATTAGCATTAGGCATTGAACTGGGTAAACATGCAAAACCCGGCGATATCTTTGCACTTATTGGGAATTTAGGAACAGGAAAGACTATCCTTGCCAAAGGCATTGCAAAAGGCTTAGGAATTGAAGTAGAAATCACCAGCCCAACATTTACCTTGCTTGAGGTTTATGAATCAACACTACCCTTATACCACTTTGATCTTTACCGAATCTCTGACGATGCTGAACTTGAAAATCTTTTTTTTGAAGAATACTGGTTTGGTGATGGTGTTTCGGTCATTGAATGGGCCGATAGGGCATTGAAACGGCTTTCACAGGACATATACATCATTACACTGGAATACATAGATGCAAAAAGGAGGAACATTACCATTGAACATCCTTCTTCTTGACACAGCAACAAATATTGAAATCGTAGCGCTGAGATACAATGGTGTAGTATCAGATAAAACCATACAAACGCAACATTCACATTCAGTTACCCTATTTGACACTATTGACAGTGCATGCAAAGAGTTAAGCACCTCAATACACAGCATTCAGTGTATAGGTGTTGGCATAGGACCAGGTTCATTCACTGGAATCAGAATAGCAGTTACCACCGCGCGCATGCTGGCACAAATCTTACAGATACCACTGGTAGGCATACCAACCCAGTTACTTTTTGCTTCGGCGATAGTTCATAGCAATGCACATTGCATCGTAGCATTTGATGCCAAAAAAGGAAGGGTCTTTGCCGCACGTTACCACATAACAAATAATTCCATCCCACAGGAGATAGTACCACCGGGTGACTACACCGTAGAGCAGCTTTTTAATGTCCAAAACAATTATGATATTATTGCAGTTGGCGATGGCAGTATAAAGTACCAGGAGCAAATGAAGCAGTTATATAATACTATACAATTTGTACCTGATTTTATCCCTCAAGCAGATAGAATGATACACCTTGTGGAATCATTATATGCTCAAAATCCATCTAACTATGCCGACTATCGTAAAGTATTGCCCTATTATTCACGGAAATCAGATGCTGAAATCATGAAAGAATTACGAGAGAAAGAAGATTAAATCTACTTTTTTCTAGCATTTAATAATATTTTTTTTTCAGCAAATAAACTATTATATTAACTCTTTCTTTTTTAGACACAAATATGTATATTTCCTTATGTAAGCAAGGAAAAAATAATATCTCTTTTCTTTCTTTTTTTGAGGCTTGACTGCACCTTTCCTTGCGCAAGCAAGGAAAAAATAATATCTCTTCTCTTTCTTTTTTTGACGCCTATCTGCAACTTTTCTTGCGCAAGCAAGGAAAAAATAATATCTCTTCTCTTTCTTTTTTTGACGCTTGACTACATCTTTCCTTGCGCAAGCAAGGAAAAAATAATATCTCTTCTCTTTCTTTTTTTGACGCTTGACTACATCTTTCCTTGCGCAAGCAAGGAAAAAATAATATCTCTTTTCTTTCTTTTTTTGACGCTTGACTACATCTTTCCTTGCGTAAGCAAGGAAAAAATAATATCTCTTTTCTTTCTTTTTTTGACGCCTATCTGCATCTTTCCTTGCGTAAGCAAGGAAAAATATTAAATATTACCCTTGTTCTTTCTTTTTTTGACGCATTTCTTTTATGAGCCTGTTTCTGTACTCTACCTCCATTGGCTGAATTATTGAGTAAAAACGCTTCATTTCATCCTTACGAGATGAATTACCAGCAAAATCTACTCCAATTATAAGATTATCCTCTGAATCAATATAGGTATAGCGTATATCACCATAGATAGTTATGGGTGCCTGCAATTTAAAAACAATATCAAAAATGAATCCTTTTGATTTTAAGATATATTTCTTCAAATTATTGTCAGTTATCTTTAGTTTAGCCCCACCCCTGCTTATATCCAGTATCTCCTGGTGGACAGCAATCATCAATGTATTGGCATCACGTATTCTATCAACAAGCTTGAAGGCTAAATCCTGAATTTCCAGCACTTTATCCATCGATAAAGTCTTGTCTTTTGAAATATACTGTATAAATGCAAATGGGATAAGACGCTCATCATCTTCAATATATATAACAGGGGATATAATTATTGACTTATAACCACTATCAGTTAGCTTTTTTATATACTGAGGAGTTTGTTCCTGTAACACTTCTTTTATATCAATAAAAGCATCATTAATAGGAGTGAACGTTGCAGGATTATTAAGATCTTCTATATATAATGTTGACCTTGTTTTTTTGATGTATGCTAACAACGTATCACGATCATCCAGTATATCAACTTTCACTATATCAGCATTTTTTGAAATCTGGTTTTCAAATTGTTCAATAATAACTTTTATACCTGTAGGAATGCTATAATTACGAATATCTATAGTATGTTTGGAAACCCTGAAATTGGTGGCAACAACTTTTTCAGGACTCATTTTAAACCGTAAATCACGCCTTCCATGAGCAGCTTTTCGTGCACTTACCACCTTACATTTAAAATACCCGGGTCCTGTTACCTCAATGACATCACAATCTATCTCAATATATCTGTCAACCAGCCCATAAAGAATAATTTTATTGTCAACTGGAACATAGTCAGGGTCAGTTACGAGCATTATTGTGCGTTCATCAATGAATTCATTAATTTCAACTGTAGATTTTTCAAGGGTAAATTTAATGCCCAATCGTTTCTGGAATTGCTCATCTTTCAACAATTCCATGATATCATCTAATGTTGACAGCCCTTCAAAGGTTCGTTGTTTTCTTTGCTTTATATCTTTCAAGTTCAGCCTCAATACACAAAAAACACCTGTAAGAATCTTTATTTTTCTTATCGAAAAATTATTTTAATTACTTCACTATAAAACTGCAATTACTTTTTTATATAAAAAAGAGGTGGTTACCCACCTCTTTAAATTTAATTCTATGATAGGCAAATATAAATAACTTATTTCTTCTTTGCTGGCTTTTTAGCAGCTTTTTTCTTGTTTGCTTCTGCTTTCTTTGCTGCTGCAATAGCTTTTGCCAATGCACCTAATTCTTTCTTTGCTGCATTGAGCTCGGCAGTCAATTTTTTGACTTTGTCTTTCTTTCGTGCTTCGTCGGCCTGAAGCTGTTTTAATGACTTTTTCTGTTCCATCGATTACACCACCTCGATTTTAAAATTTTTCATGCATAGTGCATGTTAAAAAATATAAGCAATTAATCCTAATGATGAACATATAACATATATATTTTAATATTGCAACAAAAAAATGTTTTTGATATATGAAAATTGTAAAAATTTTTTTTGATTAATAAATTCCATATTCACATAAGATACGATGCTGGGAATATATATTCCAAATAACTTTTTCTTTTTCTAAATTCGAATAAAATCATTAAAAACATTAGAAATTAATTTCCTAATTGCTTAAATAACTATTGACACCTTGTTCTTACATATATTTCTTATTACATACTGACAGCTTCTGAATCAAATATTAAGAACAAAATAGTGCAAACATACTCTATGCAGCTGAAAGCAGGAGATATAATTAACATTCAATATTTACAGTATTATTTTTAAGATAATTTTGCATAAAACAAATAGTGTGAGGGATTCTGTGAAAGAATTACCGGTTGTTTCAATCGTTGGAAGGCAAAATGTTGGAAAATCAACTCTGTTTAATACATTAATTAAGCAGCGTAAAGCAATCGTTGATGAACATCCCGGGCTTACACGCGATGTTGTTTCATATATTCTTAACTACCGTGAAGTTACTTTTATCATCAATGATACTCCAGGGCTTGATCTGGAACCCAATGCTACTCTGTCTGATGACATTAAACAGGTAGCATTTCATCACCTGCAATCAACCGATGTTTTTGTTTTGTTGTTTGAAAAACCTGATATTGCTTCATACGATTATGAATTGCTGGAATTGATCCGCAAATTCAATAAGCCATATATCATTGCTATAAATAAAATAGACTATAAAGAAGACATGGAGTGCCTTCCAAATTTTTATGAACTTGGGCAGGAATTTATTCCAATTTCAGCATTACATAAGCGCAATATTGATCTTCTCCTGGATACAATAGTAACGCATCTTCCCCATAAAAAGAAGAAAACTATTGAAATTGATTGTAAAATTGCACTTGTTGGGCGTCCAAATTCAGGCAAATCTACACTATTAAACGCATTTCTGGGCTATCAGCGTGCAATAGTATCTGAAATACCAGGCACAACGCGCGATAGCATTGATGAAACATTCAAATTTCATGGCAAAACCATCATGATTATAGATACTGCTGGCATACGCAGAGAAAGCAGAATTGACAATACAATTGAATATTATGCTTTGGTCCGTTCAAAAGAAGCTATCGACAAAGCTGATGTTGTCATTCATTTAATTGATGCAACCAGCGGTATTACCGAAACAGACAAAAAGATAGCCGATATCATCATGGAATCGCACAAACCCACAGTCCTTGCCATCAATAAATGGGACCTGATTGAAAAAGATCACAAAACATTTGAAAATTTTAAGGATAGAATACTATTTAAATACTATCGTGCAGCCGACTTCCCTATCATTTCCATATCAGCGTTACAAAAATTACGCATCCATAAATTATTACATACAGCACTGGAAATAAACACCCGTGCAAAACAGAAAGTTGAAACATCAAAGATAAATGTGATACTGGAAAATGTGCAGAAAAAGCACGTTATGCCTTTGCTCGGTGGGGATTTAAAGATATACTACGCAACACAAACCAACACATCACCACCTGTAATACGCCTTTTTGTCAACAAACCTGAATTATTCCGCAAAGATGTATCGCGTTTTCTGGAAAAAACATTGCAGCAAGCTCTAAACTGGCATGGAATTCCTATAGTATTTGAGGTAAGTGGCAGAAAATAGCCTACATTTCCCTCCTGCCGGTAATGGATTTTGCAAGCGTTGGTGCATCAACAAATTCCAGGTCTGAACCAACTGGCAAACCGTGAGCAATGCGCATTACTTTAATATTCAACGGTTTCAGAAGGGATGCAATATACAACGCTGTTGCATCGCCTTCTATTGTGGGGTTGGTGGCAATAATAACTTCATGTATACCACGTTTACATCGCTCAACAAGCTTATTGATTGAAAGCTCTTCGGGGCCTACACCATCCAGGGGAGAAATAACACCACCAAGTACATGATACAGGCCATTAAATGCACCGGATTTTTCAATGCTTAGCATATCTTCAGGCTCTTCAACCACACACAGGGTGGTTTTGTCCCTTTCATTATCGCTGCACACACTGCACACAGCTTCATCAGATATTCCACCACATTCTTCACAATATCTGATATTATCCTTTAACTGATGTATAGCGCCAATCAGCGCATCAACATTGGCTTTTGTTGTTTTTAATAAAAAAAACGCAATGCGCGATGCACTTTTAGAGCCAATACCCGGCAGTTTTGACAACTCATGAATGCAGTTTTCTAAATATTTAGATGGCAGATTCATGGTTATTTCATGAATTTTTTAAGTTCATTAGCCATGCCAAATATATCCATTTCGCCTGTAAGTTTCATCATTTCTTTTGATGCCATTTCTTTTGCATCTTCAAATGCTTTATTGACAGCTTCAATGATATTGCGTTCAAGCATTTTGACATTACTGTTTCTGAACTTTTCCTCATTAATTACTATTGAAACTAATTCATTATCACCATTAGCGGTTGCGGTTACCATTTCATCACGGCTTGTAGCAGTAACTTCAGTTTTTTTCAGCCGTTTCTGAATCTTTTTTAACTCGCTCTGTGCTTTCATTAACTGACCAATATCTTTAAAATTCATTGCAATGCTCCTTGTTATTTTATAATTTCACCATCAAAAATGGTCTTAATTTGCTCAACCAGTGGATGCGGTTTTTCCGGATCCTCAGCATGAGGTAACATCACCGCATCAGGTGGCGGTACATCATTTTTAGCTGATTCAATGCGTATGACCACCCTGCGCTTGCTGAGTTTAAACAATTCATCTTCAATTTGTTTTATTTCCTGTTTCGATAGTAACTGTTTATAATATCCATTTGAACTATCGCCCACAACCGAAAGAACCAGTTGCCCCTCACTGTACGACGCTTTCACATGGGTAAGTTTAAAGAACATATACTGCTTACTTTCACGAAAGCTTTGCAACAACTGAGTCCATGCATGCATGATGATTTTTGTATCATCCTGAGTTTTGCTTTCTTTTGTCGTAATGTCATTCAGATTTTTTTTTTGAACTGCCTGCGGGCTTTCATCCAGTTGTTTTAAAATTGAAGCTAACGTTGGCCTTTTCAGCATGTGCATAATATCAATACAGAACATCTCAACAACAGCACGTTCATTGCCTGTATATTTCAATTCTTTCTGGCAATCCAGAAGCATAGTATAAAAAAGACTCAACTGTTCGTCATGGAAATGCTGTGCAGTCTGTTTTAATAGTCTTAGCTCTTCATCAGAGTAGCCCAGCAGTGCTGACACATCGGTAACACTGCACAATCGCATAGCATACACTACATCTGCAAAACCGGTAACAAAACGGGCAATATCAACACCTGCAGTGATGATACCCTCAATAAAGTGAATAAGTGATGGAATATCACCCTGAACAATAATTTCAATGCAATCGCAGTACTGTTTTAAAGAAACAATACCCAAAAGCAAAAGAACGTCCTGCTCGGTAACCTCTTTACCACCAAATGATATAACCTGATCCAGCAGTGACTGGGCATCACGCATTGAACCGCCACTGGCACGGGCAATATGATACAATGCCTTATGGTCAATGCTATACCCTTCTTTCTCAGCAATGGTGGAAAGCTGCTGTACAATCTGGGCAACAGGGATGCGCTTGAAGATAAACTTTTGACACCGTGACAGTATTGTTTCAGGTATCTGGTGTATTTCGGTTGTTGCAAATATAAAGACTACATGTGCTGGTGGTTCTTCTAGTGTTTTGAGAAGCGCATTGAAAGCTGATTTTGACAGCATGTGGACTTCATCAATGATATATACTTTATAGCGGGATTTCAAAGGCGCAGAATGTACATTTTCGCGCAATTCGCGGATATTATCAACACCGGTATTGGATGCCCCGTCAATTTCAATAACATCAAATGAATTGCCATTTTTTATCTCGGTACAGAATTCGCATACTCCACATGGTTCGGGTGTTGGCCCATTAACACAATTGAGTGACTTTGCCACAATGCGTGCCATGGTGGTTTTGCCCACTCCCCGCGGCCCAGCAAAAAGATAAGCATGGGAAATTCTTCCCTTGCTGATGCTATTTGCTATAGTTTTTGCTACATGTTCCTGGGCTACAACTTCACTGTAGGTTTGCGGACGCCACTTTCGTGCAATGACCTGATATGACATAGTTTTCCTTTATCAAGCTTTTTTTCTTCGGAGAGAGGGGGATTCGAACCCCCGGTAGCTTGCGCTACACACGGTTTCCAACCGTGCTCTTTCGGCCTCTCAGACATCTCTCCTGGTCTTTTAGTTTTTACATCTCTACATTCTTGCTACCTACACTTTTATTGTCAATAAAGTTTGATTATAAGTATTTTATTTACCACTTAGTCTTATGATTTCAGCTTTAATAGCATCAATTACTTCATTGTTATAAATTATTTTTTTATCGCCTTCTTTAACTGATATAATATAAAAAACCCTTCCACCATATTTCTGCTCAAATTTTTTATGTGTCTTCTCTTGATTTATTTTTTCTTGAATTATTTGAGGTATAAAAGCATAGCCCGCAGGTTTAATTTGTAAACCAATGAATTTATCCTGTATTTTAATAAAAAAATCAACATTGTACAATCTATCCCATTCATCAGGTGCTGGTTCAATTTTTACATTTAAAATATGTTGTAGTTGTTCATAAATAGTTTTCTTTTCAGTTATATATCCATCAAAAGTTCTATTGATTACTAAATTTATAACATACTGTATGCAATCTTCTTCAGTTATATCATCAATTTCTGCACGCATTACTTCAGAAATTTTTACATACAACTTTTTACCAATTTCAATAAGATGTTCCTTAGGATACACCTTTGAATAATAATATTGTTCCCATTCTGCAATAGAATTAGGAGAACACTTTCTTATTTCATCAGATACAGCTCCAACCCACTTTTTCTTTTGCAAGCCCCATCTATTAATTGCACTATTTAAAATCCACTCTTTAGGCATTAGTTACCCAGCTATCTTAACAAACTTTTCTTTCATTCTATAATTACTTGTTTCATCAACTTCAGCCAATCCTTGTTTTATCAAATGCATATTGATAAATGTTTTATTTTTTAAATAAATATAACAAAGTAGATGATTATGGTCATCATATTTAACAACATCAAACTTTAAATAAATCCTTACATTTTTTAATTTTTTTTCAAGCCATTCTATAGCTTCTTGTTTTTTTTCTTCTTTTGTTCTTACACCTATAAGTTTAATTATTGTATCATTATTCAATAATAACAACTCAGGACTTAGAATCTTTTTAACATAATAATATTTTTCTTCTACTTTATTAGTAAAATCAATTTTAGAACCAAATGTAAACTTCTTTGGATCTATTTTTTTATCAAACTTTATTGGATCACAAAAAATATAGGGCAAATTTTCCCATTCTTTTCTCCAGTCTCTATTTTGATATTCCTGTTTAACTATAGAAATATGTGTATCGTTAATAAGCAAATTTTCATCATAACCTATTTTTGCTTTTATTAAATCAATGAATTTTTCATTTATTTCATAACCAATAGAATTTCTGTTAAGATTTTTTGAAGCTAATGTTGTTGTACCACTACCTAAGAATGGATCAAGTATTGTATCACCTACAAAACTAAACATCTTAATAAGCCGTTTTGGTAATTCTTCAGGAAACATTGCAATATGTTTATCTTGTTTTTCACCATTAAAATTCCAGTGTCCTGAAAAATACTCATTCCATTCTTCTTTACTCAATTTAGATTGTTCTTTGATTTCTTTTGTGACTTTTGGAGGATCACCCCATTTTTTAAAAATTAATATAAATTCATAATCAATTTTTATAATTCCATTACGTGGATAGGGGAAACTACCCATTACCGATGCACCACCCGTGGTATTCATTGTAGTAGGCTTTTGCCATATAATTGCCCCCATATAATCAAATCCTATGGTTTCACAAAATTTTATTATCTCTGTTCGGATAGGGATCACTTTATATCTTCCATAATAAACGGATCGTGCAAACTGATCTCCAATATTTATACATAAGCGACATCCAGGATATAAAACTCTATGGCATTCCTTCCATACTAAATTTAGATTATTGATATATTCTTCATAGGTGTCATTAAACCCAATTTGATTATCACTTCCATAATCTTTTAATTGCCAATATGGTGGTGAAGTAACAATTAAATGGCAGCATTCATCATCCACCTCTGCCATATATCGGGAATCACCAATAATTATTGTATGTTTTGTCATCATAACTTATTATTTCTTAATAAAAATAAAATTTTTACAATAATCGTAACGATTTCAGCACCTCATACAGCTT
>Ga0209204_1003740_pt1 | contig 10923 bp, 5 predicted proteins | sample AD_JPNMR2_MetaG_FD_184425 | JGI IMG/M metagenome (GOLD analysis project Ga0209204, IMG submission 184425) | Active sludge microbial communities of municipal wastewater-treating anaerobic digesters from Japan - AD_JPNMR2_MetaG (SPAdes) (version 2) | ecosystem: Engineered > Bioreactor > Anaerobic >... | reverse complement strand
GAAGATAAAGGACTTGTTGAATATTGGATGGTAGAAATTGTGGTATCAAAGTGATTATTAATTTGATGTTTTTTATAATATAACAAAAAAGAGTGGAGATTATCTCCACTCTTTTCTTTTTTTACAATTACAATAATTATTAAAATCAATAAAATACACGTTTTTAATATTCTTTTTCTCTACGTACTTTATTATATTATGATTATGGAACTAAATATCCTACAATTCTAAGATATTCATCCTATTTTTCTTTACCACATGTAGGACATTTATTACCATAGAACTAATGACCATCCTAACATACACTAATTTTATAATTAAATTAGAAATACATTACACCTTGTTGTTATATCTAATTAACTGTTTTCCAACTTGTTTCTTCATCAGGAAATTTATTTTCAAGATTTATATGAAGTATTTATCCACCTGATACTAATTTATCAAATTTACCCGAATATTCAACACGTGATAATAAATCATAATTTTATGTAAGTGGTAACCACTGATTTGAATATAGAACATAATCAGTACCGAACAAATAATTATCCATTTCTTATAAAGTAACTTATTATTTTTCTTATGGTACTTGTTCAATATTAAACGTTGTTTATTTAAGTTTCTATGTTATATCGTCTTATATAATATTTAAAGTTAATTCTTTTTATGTTTATTCAATTGTTTTAATAATTTCTTATATAAAATTACCATTATCAGTGTACTAATTATTTAGTATTGTATTACTAACTAAATCCATTTCTACCATTTATTCATAGACACCGTTAATTCCTATCGTTTAATATTGTCTATCCATATTCATATAACCGTACTTGTATAATGGTAATTCATTTCTTTCAATTCTTTCTAATAGTATTTATTTAATTTATAATAATTATTTTTATTATACTTCTGTTTTTTATTTCAGTATTTCAATAAACTTTTCTTTGTCTTAATTTTATTCTAATTAGATACGTGGTAAGTTTATTGTTAGAACTTTGAATGAACCAATATTTAAATCAGAACCACCTATTGAATTTACCATTCCTTTTAATTCGTTATGTACTACATTTTATTCTTGTTCATCTGTTTATATAATAAAACTATTTTGTTTTATTGTTTTTATTGAACTTGTTAATCTACAACACGATTAAACTTAATCTATACTATCTGATATATACCAATTAGTATCGTTCCATTTCATATTTACTTTATTAATAAAACGTTAACTATCTTCATCAATAAATTTACCATCTTGATACAACAAAGACTATGTCATAACAGGAAAAGTAAACATTTGTTTTTCACGTTCTTATTATATCCATTCCCAATACAATTTTTGTATAGAAATAATATCTTCAATGTAATCAGTAATATAACTACCATCAGGATATGTTGATTTATCAAATATTTATTTCAGATAGTTTCTATCTAAGTATGTAATATTGACGTATGGTTATTGTGTACTTCTTATCGGTTGATTTATTGAATACGTTAATATTTGGAACATTTGTTTTATATATTCTTCTTTTGTTTCTTCTGTAATTACACCGTCTTTCATATCTTTTTTAACAAAATATGTAAACCAAACAAATAAATCAGGAAGTCCTACCTAACCTTATTGTTGATTTTATTAGAACATAATGAATTGAATAACGTGTTGAATAAATGTAGACAAGTGTTTTTACGGTACTGATTTAATTGTATCAATAAAATCTATTCCATTTTTAACAAGATTTTCAAGAGAGTATTAATAACAATAAGGTAAGAATTATTAGGTATGTTAATCATGAAGGTATAAGTCACCTTATATTTCATATCTTAAAAATTTTATTTAGTCATTCAATCCAAATATACTTCTTATTTTATTAAAAATACTATATAGTGAATATAGTTTAAGATATGGTTTATTTATTTCTTATGTAATTGTCTTTTATATATTTTGTTATCTATCATTTTAGTTTTAATCGATTGTTTAGTCTATTTATGATGTTGTTTCAAATTTATTAAGAAATTTATAATTCAAATATTCTAATGATATTCCGTTTTTATCAAGAAAGAAATCTTATGTATTTTATAATATATCACTAAAATATTCATCGGTATCATTAAGAATAAATTTATATATTGTTTTTTTATATAGATATTTTTCAGGATTTGTTTCTTGTATATTATTTTTGTACTCAACAACATCTTCTTGTTCATTTTATAATACTTATTTCATTTTGTATCCCTCCTTGAATGTTAGTTATTCAAAATGTCTAAAATATTTTTAAGTTCATCTTTACTATATAACCGTTGATTCAATGTTTATAAAATATCTTACTTTGTTTTCATATAGTTTGGATTTTTGTATTTTTCTAAATATTTCCCTGATTTTAAATAATCTAAATTGTTTATTATTGATGTTATATCTTCTTTGAACATAGATTGATACATTTTGTAAATATCGATTGGACGTCTCCATGTGTATACTATTATATTTGTATCAGGATATACTTCCTTTTACTTCTTTATTATTTATTATGTCTATTTTATATTTTTTGGTTATAAAGGTTCACCTCCTAAAATTTACAATCCTTTTATATCGTTTTTGAAAATATTATTTAATTGTCTTAATTTTTCTAAAACTTATTGTATGATGAAATCAACGTTAAATTCCATATCTTAATTCCAACTTTGAAGTTACTGATTATGACAACCAACACATTTAGGAGAGATGTCACATCCGTAGAAATATATACTTATAGAGAAGTTTGTTAAAGGGTGGTCTTGTGAATTGAATTGAATTTATTAGATTTATGAGTTTATATCCATATCTATATACCTTCTTTCTATAATGAGTAGTATTTTATATTTTGTAGTATTTTTAAGTTTAATGATACGATATATAGTATGTTGTATTTTCAAACGATTTATATTTTTATACATGTAAAATTTTGGTTAATGACAATCAATTTATATTAATATTAATTTAATGTAAAATATTATAATAATAAGATAATATATAAATATTCTTTCTAACTTATATAAGAAATTGAATGATAAAAAAGGGGGAGATAATATGTCAATGGACACAAATACAATTAGAATGATTTTAATAGGTTTGTAAATTACGTAATAATAAGTTTTGTAATTTATGTATCCACATACTCAACAACCAGTAACTGATTATAATTAACTTATTCAAGAACAGACAGATACAACAATAATTGTAATATTGACTGGTACAACAGTATATGATAATTCAGTAAAATAATATTTAGATAAGAATTTTCCTGATTATACTGTTGTTGAATATACTGTTATTTTGGATAAAGATTCAATTATTGTTAAAATGTAGAAAAAAGAACAAACTTAATATCGGTTCTATACTATTGAATATGTTGTATGATTAATATTAATATCAATTTAATATAAAGGAGATGATTATTCATGTAAGAGAAAATTAAATCGTTTAAACTTGAAACAGGTGATGTTTTGTTAGTTCCAACATAGAAATAAGATGATTTGGTTAGGTTGTTAAAAAGTTTTGGATTGAATGATAATATAATAACAATTGGTAAAATTTAATAAGAAAATAAATATATACATACATAACTATATCTTGGAAATTCATGGGTAATGGAATAAACAGATCAAGGTGTTAGAATATGGAAATAACCAACTTCTGTATTTACCAATTATGATGTATATAGATATAGATATAAAAGTAATTATGAAAAATTTGATGTATTACTTGTTCAATCGTAATTAAAATATTTTAATAAACCGTATGATTTCTAATCTCTAATTTTGAACACAATTTCAGAAGTAGTATCTTTTGGAAATGATTATGTAAGAAGTGTATTAAAAGAATGGTTAGGTGAAAAATATAATAATCCTAATTTTGTGATTTGTTCTGAACTTGTTTAGAGAATATATAAAGAATAAATTGGATATGATATAAGTTCTAATCTTGAATTTGTAACACCAGACGATTTCTAAAGAAGTCTTGATTTTGAAAAGGTTTGGTGATACAGAAACATTTGAGATTTGAAAGGAGGTGTTAGAGATACATATCTTTCTTGAGATTATGAGATATGTATCAAAATAATATGTAAAGAAAAATTAATTCAATTCAAGAAGTTCTTTCACTTATAGAACGTAAACTTATTACAATGACAGAAAATTTTATGAAAGGTAATAACAGAAAGATTGAATATATTGTAATTCATGATACTTAAAACAAATAGAAAGGTTAAAACTAAGATACACACTATAAATATTTTAATTCTTAGTAGAGAAATTAATCATAACATTATTTTGTTGATGATAACAAAATTTTACAAATAGTTGATGATAAAGATATATAATATCATGTAGGAGATTAATGGACGTATTATAAACAAGGTAAAATACCATATCCGAAAATTACAAATACAAATAGTATAGGTGTTGAACTTTGTGTTAATTAAGACAGTGATTATAATATAGTATTTAATAATTAGTAATATTTGTAATAATATTTATTGAAGAAATACAATTTACCGTTTGAAAAAATGGTTAGACACTTTGATTAATCAACTAAAAACTGTCCTCAAAGTATGTCATAAAATAATTGGTAAAAGTGGAATGAATTTAAGTAATTAGTACAAAAAATTTTAAGTTCTAATTGAAAATTAAGGGAGGGTGATTTTATGTAAGAAGAAGTAAAAAAAGAAAATGAAGTTACGGAAGTAGAACAGGTAGAAACTAACGATGAACAAGTGACACAAAACAACAATTAACAACAATTTTAAAACATGTTTATTTCATTGATTCAAACAAGACAAAACTTAGAAATATTAGTATCAAACATGGTATATTAGATATAAGATTCTTTTAGTTAAATTGAATAATTGATTCAAATAATGATGGAAAAAGAAATTCTAAAAACAGAAGATGTAGATAAAATTAATCAATATATTTAATTTCAAAAAAATAGTGTAAATAATGTACTAAAAGAAAGTTTTAAATTACCTGAAGAAACAAAGTAAGAATCAGATGAAGTTGAAAAAACTGAATCTGATACAACTGAAGATGTGGTAGATTAGTAACAATAAGAATAACAAAAAGTAGAAAAAGTTGTTAACTGATTATCGATAATTTATTTTATATTAAAGGATGGAGTAAATCTCCATCCTTTTTTTATTTGTTTACAATGATTTAATTTTTTTATATTCTTTTGTAGAATATTTCTAAACTTATTATAAGTATACGAAACGTGGTAATTTAAGGGGGTATAAGAATGGAAACAAAATATGTTATGTAAACAATGACATAGAATAAAAGTATGTAAACAAAAATTAATTTACAATTTGATTAGGTAACAGTAGAAAGTGGTTAGATATATAATTTCAAACCAAGTGATTTTTTCTTTCCTTTATTTCAATCATATATTCCACCACGTTCAAAATAAAACTAACAATATTTGACTCAATTATATTCTTCATTTTATAACAACACGAAAAAAATAATTAAAAAAGTATTAACTACTGGAATATATTTTTATTAGGGGTATAATAATTATAATATAAAAAAAATTAGTAATGAAATACGTGTTTTTATGTAACCTCATATTTAACACGTAAATGGTGTATTATAGTTTAATGATAATGACACAAATATTATTTTTACAACAGATGAAATAGAAGATATGTTTGTAGTTTGTATAGAAGTATAAGAAAAATTTTAATTCAATGAATATAAAAGTAACGGTGAATATAGAAATATATATAGTGAAAATATAGAAAGTTATGATTAGTATTCATATGGAAGGTATATAAAAGACTAATTATAAAAGAACTTAATGTATACTGATTATACGTATAGAGTATTTCCAATATTAACAGTTAATGGGATTTCAGATCTTAGGAATTAACTATCATTAAAAACAGAACATCAATTACAAATAATAATGAAAAATATATATTATCAACAAGTTCAACGTTCAATTTAAGTTTCAGAAAATAGAAATTTCAGATATTTTATGTAATCTAATTTTATATATGACAACATACTGATAGATATTACAAGTAATGAACGTAAAAAGTTTTTTATTTCAGGATATTACTAAAATGTATAATAAAACAACGAATTATAAGATGGATTAACATATTTAATACCTATTTTTATGGGTTCAGTACAACAAAAGAAACTTTAATTAATAAATAAATAAACATTTAATTAATAACAATTTAATATTTAGGTTAAAAATATCAATCAAGAATTAGTTGTATGAGGTGATTTTATGGATAAAAACATCATTAATAGAATATCATATTCATATGATGTAGTATAAAAAAATAGATTTTTTGATTTCAAATATGATGATGAACTTGTGTAAATTAACAAATTTTTAGTGTTTGTATTATTCTAAAGTGAAGATTAAGTTCCATATGAAGAGTATTCAGGTTTGAACATTACAAAATATTTGTTATATTTATAGGAATATTAATATAATTATCAAGACTTTCTAACAGATTTAAAAAACTAATTAAATGTAAAAGTACAATAATATAATAATAAGTTATATATTAATGATGTTGTTATTAATTTTTATATAAATCAAGATGGAAAATACACAAAAATAAATGTTGAAAATGTTATATAATAAACTACACGTGAATTATTAAAAATCTAAATATCAGAAAAGAATTATAATATTTAGATTTTGTATACATATAATAATAATTCATACTGGTTAAATATCAATTTTGTAAGTGTTTGAGTTTGAGAGGTGATATATAATGATTGATTTATTTTCTTAATCAGAAAATTTTAAGAAAGAAAATATATAAAAACAATATAATATATAACATGTTAGAATTGATAAAAATAAATAATAACTATTATCTGATTTTACTACAGAATCATAATTTAATTTATAGAGAAGTAGAATTGATGTATTATAAAAATAATTAACTAATACATACGATACGTAATGGATAATAATGAGATATAATAAACAATATTTTGATTATTTGTAATTTTCATTAACACAAGACGATATTAATTAATATGGTTTGAATATAAAAGTTAATGATAATTTTTTTAATATTGTAAATGATATTATTGTAAAGTGAAGGTGATATCATGTTATAATTACTTGGTATATAATAAGTATAAGTGTAAGGTGTAACATAATAAGTATCATAAATTAATAATAAAAATTTAAAAATTCAACCACCATAAATAAAATAAGATACATAAAAAAGTACACAACCAACAGTAATTACTCCATAACCTGTTGTACAACAAGTACCACAAATAACACCATAAATAGAATAACACATAGAAAATACTTAACAAAATAAATAATCACAAATAGGATTATAAATACAAAATCCAAAAGAAAATGGTAGAATTATATAAGGTCAACAAAACAACCAAGTTATTTTTTTAGGTGATAATTAAACATAATATAATATGAAGGAAATAGATAAGGTTTAACAACAATAAATGATTAAAAAAATACAACAACAATAAATTGAGTTAAATAATTTAAGATAAAACAATTAAAGACAACGAAACAGAACATAGTATTCTAACTAATATTAAAAAATAGATCAAGTTTAACAGTTACGTAAAAAATGAATATTATGAGGTGATAATAGTGTCTATCTTTAATAAGATTGAACCGTATGATTATATAAATAATACCGATATAAAAATATATTTATAAGATTAACCAACATTACAATAGAGAAATAGAGTTTTACTTGATCCATTTTTACTTCAATTATTTGAAGAAAAATAAAACATATTTCAGATATAATCAACATATGATATAGTATTATAAGGTGATAGATAGAATCTTGAATAAATATTTTAACTTATTAGAGAAAATTAATTTTTATATATTATTGTAACAATAAATTATAAACAATATATGGAAACATATTATTTATTTATAACAAATGTTAGTTTATCAAAACCTAAACAAACAAACTAATAAATAGGAATAATATCATATTAGACAATGAAAATATCGTAAATAAGTTAAACTTATTATGAATTTAAAAATAATGAACAAAGTTTATAAACAAACACAAATTCAATATATAAATAGATAGAATTTATGTAAGAGAAATATAATCTAAACATAAATACTACATATTTTGAATAAACAAAAGATACATCAAAAGATGTAAAAATATATAAAGGACATCATTTAAATATATAAGAATTTATATAATATTTATAACTTTAGTAAAATCCACGTATTCCTAAAATATCGATATATGGATTACAATTTCTAAATTTATATTTTTAGAATATAAAATAAAATAATGAATTATTATTTTAAAGTATATAAAATCAGTATACACAAGGTAATTAATACAATGTTAGTTTATAAACTGAAAAAACACTTGAAATTATAAAAGAAAATATTAATGTATCAGGGTATAAATTACGTAAATATATTTAGAAATATTACAATTATGATATTGGTGGATTTCAAACGATAGAATATTCAATATTTGAAGGTTAAACTGAATCGAATTATGTAGTATTGACAGGTGTTAATACAGAAAACACAATTCTTTCATAAGAAGAATTATAATTTAAATTGTTATAACAACATGTACTATATGATGTTATTTCATCTTAGTATACTGTTTTTAAGTAATCATAACGATACGAATTGTCGGATGTAATTAATTTATATATAATGGGTATGAGTTAGTAACAATAAGATAATTTTTAATAAAGAACTGTACTTGTTTATCAGTATAGTAAATAATTAATGTTATAAGACCAATTTAACGGTCTGAATAGATTTTTATAAATTGGAAAATATAATTAATTTCATCTTTCTAAAATACTACAACTTAATAATATAGTTAATGTTAATGTACCTAATGGTTGATTAACTTGTGTTTTGTTTTTATTTGGAGGTGAATTGAATGTAATCTCATTCAATAATCAATAAAGTAATAGAAACAAGAGGAATGACGTTTGATAGTATATAATATAATCCTGTTAGAAGTTTTTATTTTGATTAAATGTAATTTGATTTACAATTACAATATGAACAAAATATGACTGTTTTTTCACATTATATAACGGAAAATTTACAATAGATAGAATAATATCAGTCAATAAAAAACTACAATTTTGACGAATAAATGATTATAAGATAATAAGATTAAAATAATTTTTAATATTTTAATTTATAATAAATCAATACTATGTTTTAAAGATTTAGTCCTTTAATTTCTTTAAAGTATGTTGAATATACAATTAATGAAGATGATTCTGATAATGTTGTAATCAATTTCTATATACCATAAGAATTTTATATTATATTAGGAAATGTTTATATACCGTAAACAAGTTAAAATGATTAATCAAATGAATTAGATATACCTTCATTTAAGAATTAGACATAATATAACGTTATTACATATAGAATTAATAAATCTGAATTATTTAGATTTGACTATGGTTTAATGTTGAAATTAATTGTAGTTTAATATAATATTTTCATTGATAACGTTAATTAGTTGAAATAATATATTGATAATTATAGTGGATACAACATTCCTTCTGTGTTTAAGGAAATATTCTTTTAGGAAAGTACAGAAACATACAAATATATTGAAAATGAATTTAACACGTAAAAATAATTATTAAATAATTATAATATACGAAATAACACAAATATACAATTTAGTACACAAGATACAATACTTATCGAGAACTAAATTTAATACGTAAAGAATCTTGACACATTAATAAATGATTTTCAAACATACAATATATAATAATATATTATAGAATAGTAGAAACAAAGAAAATATGAGATTTAAGTATTATTAGATTATTTTATTAAATTAGTTTTTAATTATTTATTATATTCTGATACAGAATATTTTGATGATATAGATTTTGATTAACTTAAATTTGAAATTCAAACTAATTTGAATTATCTTTTATAACAATTTAATTATTAAATATATGGACAGTAATTCAAATTGTTTGATAAACTATATTATTTTGATTTTAATTCAATTGATCCATAAAATAGGTAAGATTAATAATCATTATATTATATTCTTGATAAAATGGAACAATTAAATCAATCTAATTAACTTTAAAATGAAACTATATTGTAATAATTTTTCTAAATGAAAAAATATTATTCTAATTATAAATAATTATAACTAACATCTTAATTTGAACACTTTTATTAAAATCTACCTACAGATAAAATAACAGAACTACAGACGTTTGACTATATAAAAATTCTTTAGAAGTATTATATCGATAATGGAAAATTAAAAACAGAAAATATTAAAACATTTTTTGATATTAATTTAATTAACGATTAATAAATAGAACAAGTATAAGAATATATTCAATCTTTTATTATTAACGAAAATGTATTTTAAATATAATATAAAATGTTGTCATAGTATAAAGTATCATTCTCAAATTTATTTTAATTAAATAGACAAAGTACATAATAATAATATGAGTATCTATACAACAAACAATTTAAACTGTAATTGTTTTTCTATGTTATGGATATATAATAATCACTTTTACAAAAATCATTTGAAGAATATGAATATCCTTCAACACAACAAAGATATATTTTAATTAACTAATAATCTAAAATAAATGAGATATTAAGTCAAAATATAAAATTTATAGTAAACGAATTATACTAAGAATAAGAACAAAACATTGATAACGAGTATATGGTTAATTAATTTAATTAATTTTTAAATGATATTAACTTTACATATTTAATAAATAATTTGTAACCTCATATTTAACCAATATAATTAATATCAGTAATTAGATAGAATAATGATGATGTTTTTCAATATAACTTATTTACACATTCCGATGTTTAAGATAGAGACCATCATTTATAACGATGTCTGTTTTCAAAAA
>Ga0209204_1003732_pt1 | contig 10934 bp, 8 predicted proteins | sample AD_JPNMR2_MetaG_FD_184425 | JGI IMG/M metagenome (GOLD analysis project Ga0209204, IMG submission 184425) | Active sludge microbial communities of municipal wastewater-treating anaerobic digesters from Japan - AD_JPNMR2_MetaG (SPAdes) (version 2) | ecosystem: Engineered > Bioreactor > Anaerobic >... | reverse complement strand
ATGAAATAATCGACGCTGAGATTACTGCTGAATCGACCGTTATCTCTTCAATGCTCGATTCGTATTCAAAAGCACTTACAATCCTTGAAAATTATGATGGAGACTCTATATCAGATTTCTCTATTTTTCAGGAATCTTTTGCACAGGAAGCTGCTGTTCCTACAGATGATAGCGAAACTAAGGAAACAGCATTCCGAAGATATAAAGAAGGCACAACTGAAAAAGAGAGTATTATCATGAGTATAATAAAATTTATACCAAGAGTATTCCAGATGATTTTTAATGCAATCAATAAAAAGTTTGACGAAAATAAAATTGATAAGCTTCAGAAAAATGTAAATGCTAAAGCAAAGAATGGTCCTGAAGAAATAAAGAAAACAATTAAAAAAGTGCAAGGATTCTTTAATACGCATGGCCGCGAAATTGCATACGGTGCAGGAACACTTGCAATGGCTACTACAGCTGGTGTGCTTACATATAAACGAAATAAGATACGAGATGAACTAAATAAGCAGACAAACATTGACCTTACTAAAGGAGAAATATCTTCATGGTATGATATAAATGAATGTGACGAATTTGTAACATATGTTGAAACTAAATATCTTAAAAATCTTTGTATTACGCATGTTTTAACATACAATTTGCTATATTTTTTCCTGACTTCTTCTGATAATACCTCAATTGTTCTTTGTAACTTTGTATAAACTAATGTTAAGTATAATATCTCTGAAGTTAGTCTTAAATAATTCTCTCTGCAGTTAGAATCTTTTAATACATCTCTTAAGTCCAGTTTAGCTATAGGAAATGTGCCTACTTTACCATTTTTCAATAGATTTTTAATTGAGTTTCTATAAAGCACATCAAGTATATACTGTTGTTTTAACAAATCTGAACTAAGATCTTGCTTTAATCCTATTGTCAATTCTAAAATATAAGAAATTGGACAGAAAAACTCTGCATTTGTTCTTTCATCAGATAATAATACAGAATATGCAAGATCTGAGAGTTTGTTAATTTTACAATTCAAAATGTTAGAAATAAATGGTGAATTTTTTTGCATAACTATCTTTTTAGAAAAACTTTCTTTGTGTTTTTTCTCTGTATCTCTATTAATAACATCATCAATAACATTAATATCTTCTGAATCTGATATTGTTGTAACCAAACCTGATGTTGTTATTGAATTGTTTTGCTTCTTCTTAATGTCATCTGTTATTATTGTTTCCACTAAGTTTTTTGAAACACTTGTTGAATTTTGTTTATCAAAAGAACTAATGTTTTTCCTAATAGATTCTGAATTTAACATTATACTAGAACCCAAACTAGAAAAATCATCGAATTCATCAGTTAAATTTGATTCAGCACTTGATACAATATCTGTTGTTATAACAAGTTGTTTATTTTCTGAATCAACTGATTCGAAAACGTTTGCTTTGATGTTTTTCATTATTTCTGTATCAATATCATGATCTTTCGAAATTAATATACTGCTATTACTATCATTTTCGATATCTTTTGTTGACATTACATTAAGATTCAATTTTGAAAACTTTTCAATTATTATGTTTAATCTGCTATTTAATCTTGAGTTCTCTAAACTATTGTAAACTAATGATACAACATTTACAAAATAATTCTTTACATTGTTACAAAGAGATATCAAAGAAACGAATTCAGCAATTGAAAATGTTATTTCTCTTCTATTAACAGGTGATGATTGAGAGTCTGTTATTTCTATTCTGGATAAAATATCATTTAAAGACTTTGTAGTATTATTATTTTGTTGTCTTGGAATTATTGATAATCTAAAGCTTTTTATTCTTTTTGAATCTCTCTTGTTTAACAGAATGTTTTTGTTTAATATTGCTTGTATATTTTGAGTAAAATTACCATTTGTTAACATGCTTAATAGATTTTGAGACGAAGAAGTAAAAATATCAAGATCAAAATAATTCATTTCATATTGTATTTTACTATTATTTATGTTTCTATCTTTAATTATAAAACATAGATAAGTAAGATTTGAGTTAATGTAATTACCACTTTCTGTTACACTTGATGTTATACAAACATCTAATGTAAAAGGTAACATTATATCACTAAGACTTATCAATTTTTGATTATAGTAAAAGAGTTTTTCTGAATTTTCATTTGACATAAATTTTGTCTCCTTTAAATCTTTTTATGAGTTTTTATTCCTAAGTGTATTTGTAATTATCAAAAGTAAATAGCAATGGTTTACAGCCGTGTAAGATAGCGATAGTGTAACACACTTGTTCTGTGTGTCAAACGTATATAAAAAACTTTCGTATTAATCAATAGTTTGAGTTATTAGAAACGTTTTTAAGAAAGATTATTAGATTGTACGTATTTCGAAACATATATCAAGCTTTGTATTAAATACATTACGTTTAGAATACATATTAAAGAAAGAATAAGCACCTTTAAAAAAGGTTACAAAACCACATAACCACAAAATCCCATATGAGAACTTTCGTAATACAATAGTAAAAGTGTTATACTAAATTAAATACAATCGTTATTGTCAATACGTATTAAAAATACTTTCAAAAACTCTAATAGAATTCTTGAAAGAACGTTAGTTTAATCCTCATCTGATTCTGAAATTTCAGCACTATTGTTTAATACAACACTTAGTTATTACTATAAGTAAAAACATTTTGATAATAGGACTATTAACTTGATTTTATATAAAGATTTTTAGAAAGGAGAAAACAAAAGAATGACTAGAAAAAGAAAGATTAAAAAGACACCAAAGAAAGTTAAGAAATTATTACATCAATTTGGATTAGATGATAAAAGAGCACCATATGTAGATACAGTTCAAGAGTTGGTTAATGATAAACCAAGATACATAAGATTTAGAGTTAAAAATAATTTTGAAATAACAGATGATTTAACGAAAGTTAAAATTCAACTTGTATCAGGAAATGATTACATTACAACTATTAGCGCATATATGCAAATGAGAAAGAGTCAATCTGTGAAGAATTCTATTGAACCTTCAAAGAAAACTTTTATAGAGACATTCAGAAGATATTATAATCAAGATTTAACAAACAAGAGCTTGTTAATTTGGAGATATGGTGGAATTGGTGATCTAATTATGATACAACCTTTAGTTCAATATTTGAAAGATCACTATAAAAATTGTAAAATCATATTTGCAACATCTATTGAAAATATAAAACTACTACAGCTTTGGCCAAAAGGTTTAGTTGATCAAATAATTACTATACCCATAGATTCAAGAATTTTTGATATTTGTGATTATCACTTAACTTTTGAAGGTACTTTGGAACGTTGTAAAGAACTTAAAATAGAAAATGGTGTTAGAATGTATGCAAAAGTTGCTGGTATTGATTTAGACACAAATGTTTATACTCCAAGATTATTAGTACCAGAAAATAAAAGATTAGAAAACGATTTACCATTGTTATTGGATAACAATCTTGTTATTTTACAATATTCCTCATCAACAGCAAATAGATCTATGGCACCTGTTGTTGCAGCTGAATTGATTTCAATATTAACAGAAAATGGTTATACAGTCGGAATATTAGATACACCAATAAGGGCAAAAGAAATTGATTTTATTTTTAATATTGCTTTATCTCGAAATATTTCAGAACCAAGTAAAGTTCTTAACTTATCTTATTATTCTAGAGATTTAGTTGATTGCGCTTATATCTTGTCAAAGAGTATTGGTATTATTGCTGTAGACTCTGCTATATCTCATATGGGACCAGCTTTAAATATTCCTACGGTTGGTGTCTATACATCCTTTCCAGGAAAAACGAGGATAGCTGCATATAAAAATGTTGATTGGTTTGATGTGTCTACAAAATGGAATGGGTGTGGAAAATGTCCATGTTATCTTTTAGGTTTTGAGTTAAATAAATGTCCCTATGTTTCTAAAAAGATGGAACCTGCTTGTATTTATTCTATAGATGTTGTTGAAATTTTTGATAAATTTGTTAAACTAATTGGAAGAGAAAAGGACTCTTATCTTAGAAGAGTCAGAAAAACAAATGTTGATGAATTTTATAAAGAAAGAATAGAAACTCGTTTCCATCTAATCAGAAATAAAACGACAAATGAAACTAAAGTAGCTACTGTGTTCAACGTTGGACAAGAAGAAGTGTTAATTGAAAGATATTTGACTAAGACTGAAAATTGCAAAAGATATAAAAGCAAGGACATTGATCTAAACAATAAGAAACTCATAATTTATAGATATTCTGGTATTGGTGATATTCTGAATATACAACCTTTAATTAAACAACTTAAGAAGTTGTATCAAAATTTAGAGATTTCTTTATCAACAAGAACTCTTTGGCATCAACTTTTAAGTGATTTTTTACCAAAAGGATATGTGAAGAATTTATTCGATTATACATCTGTTAGTAAAGATATTTTTGAAAGTCATGATTATCATTTGATTTTGGATAATGTAATAGAGTTTCAATATGCTTTGTTTGATGATTTGAAAACTAATATGTTATCAGAAGCTTTCATTAGATATGTAGGATTTAAATATGATGAGATTGATGATTGGAGTTATGAATTACTTTTGGATGATTCAGTAGCCAAAGAATATCAAAATTTGGTTGAAGATCCACAAAAAAGTATTGTAGTTAGTTTGGTTTCTACTACTAGTATTTCAAGAACTATTAAAGATCTTAAGATAATTGAGATTCTAAATTTGCTAGGTGAATCAGGATTTAAAGTCTTAATTGTTGGATCAAATTCCGAACAAAATCATTATCTAAGAGTTCTAAACAACAAGAAACTTTTGTTTAGAGAGGGTAGTTTTATTAAATATTTAATACCTGAAGTTCACTCAAATTGGCCAAAGTTACTAAGTGTTATAAAAAACTCTAGTATTACTCTTTGTGTAGATAATGGTATTTCTCATATTTCAGCGTCATTAAACAAGCCTACTTATGTTATTTATACCTCTTTTCTATCCCATTTAACTTGGTTTGATAAGTTTGATTATTATGAAGTTTCAAAAAATTGGAACACATGTAAACTTGCACCATGTGAATTTCACAATACTTTATACAGATGTCCATACGCAAGAAATTACTTGCATCCAGGTTGTTCTTTTGAAGGTGTTGATTCTTTAAAGATTGTCGAAGGTGTAGTTAATTTGTTAGATCGAATTGAAACTACAAAGAAAGGAGAAACAGACAAATGATTTTTCTTTTAGATAATAAGTTAATAAAGACTAAAAGTGAATTAACAAGAGTTTGTAGAAATCTCAATCATAATATAACTCTTGTTAATGGTACATTTGACTATTTACATCCAGGACATTATTATCTTTTGTATAAGGCTAGAATGTTAGGTTTTCCTTTGTTGGTTCTTTTGAATTCCGATAGTAGCGTTAAAAGATTGAAAGGTAAAGATAGGCCTATTTTTAAACTATCTGATAGAGTTTTTTGTTTGTTGTCATTAAGTTATGTTGATTATGTTTACGTTTTTAAGGAAGATAGAATTACATCTTATTTTGAAATAATTAGGCCTAAATTATGGGTAAAAGGTTCTGATTATAAAGATTCAATAGATCCAGATGAAAGAATGGAAGCCATTAGATTTCATGTGAAAATACATTTTGTAAAGAGGACAGCATACTCTAGTAGTAAAATTTTGAAGAAACTAATTAAGAGTGAAAATTAAAAAGTTGTTTATAAATTGTAATTTGTTGTAATTAAAAAGGGTTTCAATATGATTACAAATGAAGAATATGAGTTAAATGTTTATGATGTTTTTTTAGAAAGATTGAAGTTGGAGTTTGCTGAATTTTTAAGATTGGCTGAGGCTGGTAAAACAATTAGATATCAAGGTTTAAAAGCAAGAAAGAAGTCAATATTGATTAGAGAGCTTATGAAAAAATTTAGGTCAGTTTCATTAAAACAAGAGAAGTATATAACTAAAGTTTGGTTGGAAACAAAGAACAAATTAAACAACAATGATAGAAAAGACTAAAACAGGAGTAAAATATTTAAATGAAAGAAGTTCTTTTGTATACTCCTGGAGTTGATAGTAAAATTGCTAGTTGGATTCTTAAAAGTGAATATAACAAAACGCCTGTAAAATGTTATGTTGATGTCGGGAGTATGTATTCAAGTATAGAAAAGAGCTTGCTTAGTTTATGGAGAGTTAAAAATGTTGTGTTCTTAAATGGACTTAAAATGTCATCAATAGAAGATTCAAAAACAGCATATATACCTAATAGAAATGCATTAATTGCTATCATTGTACAAAGTTTTCTTAATTGCGATGTTATATATTTTGCTGCACCAAAAGATGATAATGTTAACGATAGTAGCATAGAGTTTAGAAATAAACTTTCAGAGTTGTTAACAATATCAAACAATCGAAAGATAAGAGTTGAATCTGTTTTAGATACTAGAGATAAATCAGAATGGATTGCTTTATATTCATTTAGAACTAAAAAGAAGTTAGAACTTTTTGAAAAAACGTATAGTTGTTACTCATACTATTTAACTAGTTCTTATACAAATTATTATTATTATCATTGTGGAAAACTTAAGAAAAGTTCTAGAAGTGTTAGTTTTTTTGGGTGCAGAAAATGTAAAGCTTGTTTTAGGAGATTGGCTGCATTCAGTGCTGCTAATATATATTTGCCTATGAAGGAAGATAGCAGTCAAATTATATCAGAATATCTTTCAAGATTTTTGACAGAAGAATCATTTAATAATGATAATTCAGCAAGAGCTTATTACACTAGAAAATATTTGTTAACATTTTATTCAAAGAACAATACAGTTGAGGAATTACTTAATGAGAAAAGCATATCAAATTTCCCCGTATATTCAAGTACTTAAGTGGATAAAAGAAAATGATGAGACTATTGAATTAACAGATGATATTTTATCTAGTATCAATCCTATAAAGTTTCTTGAGAAAAACTTTTCAATTTATGGACAATTGACTATTTTTCTAAACGAAAATTTTAATAACTTTAAAACGTATTCTTTAGATAAAAGAGATTTTTTGAAGTACATTAAATATTGTTTTTCAATCTACAAAAACAAAAGGAGTTAAAGAATGTTGTCAGATCAAGAGAAAACACATTTACTTCGAGTCTCTGAAAAAACTATCGATATAGAAAATGCATCAAAAAAAATTTTAGAAACATTTGTTGGATTGCATGGTGTTAATAAGGAGAAAAGTATATTGAATCTTAAGAGAGAACTTATTATTAGAACAGGCTATTTTTTGAATGTTAAAAAGAAGTATGCTTTAAGAGTTATTAATCAGGAGGGTGTTGATATAGATGAAATAAGAATAGTTGGACTTGTGCCAAAAAGAAGTGATTATCCTCCAGTAACTAGGAAAAAGGTTGAGGAACTTATAGGTTTGTTGTTGAATCCTGAAATTTCTATAGATGAAATTGATGAATTTGATAAGAAAACAGAATGCGAAATGAGAGAATTGTCTTCTCAAGGTTTAAGAGAAATTGGTAGACCAGTTTCATATTCTTATGCATTTAATGATTATAAAAGACAGCCACCTCATGTTCTAGGAATGGAGCTTTGGAATCAACTCGAATACAAAATTTTCTATGCTGGTTCAAAAGGATATATGTTTAGAATTAAAGGTGTAGATGTTAATAATGTAAATGCACCTCAAATTTTAAGAAAAAATCAAGTTAGTACTAAGTTATTAAATAATAACTATATTGTTATACCTGAAGATGTTGAGAAAGTTCCTGAATATTATATCATAGATGTCGATAGTGTGGTTAAGTTTGCATGGATTGATAGAGTTGATGAATTACTAAAACCCTTTGGTGGACGTTATAACAACAGAGAAAAATTAAACGAAGAAAATACAATGATTGATTTGTTTTCGGATCTTTTTGAAAACTAAAAATTTGTTTCTATTTTTTAACAGAAAGGAGATTTTCTGCTATGAGCGAAATAATACAAAACATTACAAGAAAAAGTTCTAAGTTTAGTGATTGTTCATCTTGTCCACTTTTTGAACAACCAAGATGTATAGGAGAAACTAATAGTAAAACAATTTCTGTTGATCTATTTGTTATAGCAGAAGCACCATCTCATGAAGAGGTGAAACAAAATAGACCATTAATAGGTAAGGCTGGTCAACTATTTAGAAAAGTTTTTTCCGATTTGAAATTAAATCAGTATAAGTATTTTATTAGCAATGTTGTTTTATGTACTAATATAGTCGATGGAAAAACAGTTACACCACCAGAAGAGGCAGTTGAGAAATGTAAAGGTAACTGGCAAGCTTTGATTGAAAAAACTAAACCAAAAATTATACTTGTTTTAGGTTCAACTGCAATGAAAGCTTTTGAACTAAATGAGAATAATGAAGGAATAACAAAGTTAAGAGGTAATTTCTTTGACTATAATAATATTCCTTTGGTGTTAACTTACCATCCATCTTATGTTATGAGACAACCTAACGGATTACAATCAGAAGAAGGTAAACAATTTATTTCTGATATTAGAAAAGTTGAAAATTATCTTGTTGGACTAGAAAAACAAGGTGTGATTAGTAAAATTTTAGAAGTAAGTTTAGAAAAAGAGTTGCAAACTAATTTAACTAACAGCAGTTGTGTTTCACAAAACAAAGTAAAACTTACAAATTGTTATTCTATAGAATTACCTTCTGAATTCTATGATGATAAACTTATGTTGTTTGATTGTCAATATGTTTACAATGATAATTCTGTTTTATATATATTCAAAGATTCAGACGAGAACAAAAAGTACTATAAAACAACAGCAGAAAAATACTATTATGTGAATACAAGACAAACTTTTCTTGGTAATTCTGAGTTTATATTACCAGTTGAAAATGTTGATTTGATTGTAGTTAAAGGTGTTGGTGATAAATCACAAAAATTTGCAAGTTATGAAGAAGATGTTTCTCCTGAATTGAGGTGCACAATAGATTACAAGTTCAAAAGACAAAATGTGGAACCTCTTTATAATCTTAAAAAGATGTTTGTTGATATAGAAGTTTTTTCTTCTGGTGAATTGGAGTTCCCAGATCCAAAAAAGGCCGAAAAACCAATTTCTTGTATTACGTATAAAGTTACTAATAAAAAAACAGTTGTTTGTCTAAATCGTTTGACTGGTATTGATGAAAAATCAAAAAACTTGAGTGAGAGAGAGTTCGATGATTATATTTTGAAAATTTTTGATAGTGAAAGAGATCTACTTTTGCATTTCGCAAGAGTTGTTTCTGAAGAAAATCCGGATGTTTTGACTGGTTGGAATTTTATAAATTTTGATCTTCTAACAATTATAGGTAGAATGCAAAAAAATTCGATCAACGTGAATTTATTGTCTCCTCTTGGGATTGTATATTATAACATTGGTAAGAGTTTCAAGATCTTTATTTATGGTATTCATGTATTAGATATGCTTGAATTGTATAAGTTTTTTACATATTCAAGAGAAGAGAGCTATGCATTAGATTTTATAGCCAAGAAGTACTTAGGTGTTGGTAAAGTATCATTTAGTGGATCAATAGATAAAATTTACTCAGAAAATATAGAATTGTTTTTAGATTATGCTAAAATGGATGTCGTTTTATTAGAAAAGTTAGATGATGCATTAGATTTTATAAATCAAAGATACACGATAGTTAAAATCTGCGGTACTACCTGGAGATCATCCGAAAGTACTATCGGTTTAGTTGATCCTTTGTGTTTAACTTTTGCTAAACAAAATAATTTAGTTTGCAGAAGTGTTTGTTATGCTTCGAATGGTGAATACATACCAGGTGGATATGTTAGAACTCCTAAAGGTGGTAGATATTCATACTTAGTTGATTTTGACTTTTCATCATTGTATCCATCTATAATCAGAACGTTTAATATAGGTCCAGATACTTATATAGCTAAAATTGATCCTAAAAATGCATACGAAATAATCTATAAGAAGGATAAAATTGATCTTAATGAAATGTTAACAGTTTCTATGCTTCCAATGTATGAAGATAGAAGAGTTAATAAAACTATAACTTATGGTGATTTTTTGAAGAAATTAGAAGAAAAAGGATATATAGTAACGATATCTGGATGTGTATTTAAGGGTCATCAAGAAACAGAGTCTTTTCTCTCTAATATAATCAGAAGAATTATGTTAGAACGCACTAAATACAAAAGTCTAATGAAAGAAAGCAAGAAAGAAGGAAACTCTGATCTTGTTAAGAAATATGATAGTTTTCAATTGGCCTATAAAACTTTGGCTAATTCTTTGTATGGTGTTTTGGCTTTCCCTGCTTTCAGATTTTTCTGTTCAGATTTAGCTAGTACTATTACTTTAACTGGACAAGAGATAACTAAGTTTACTGGATATCATCTAAATAAGTACTTAAAGAACGGAAGTTTTGATGTTGATAACGACTTTATTTTTGATTATGATAATAAGAATCTTGAATATGTATTGTATCAAGATACAGATTCAATTTTCTTGAGGTTAGATGAGTTTAAGTAATTTTATAACAATAAAAAAAGAAAGGAAATGTTATGTTAGAAATTAATGAAGTTTTTAAGTCTATTCAAGGTGAAGGTTATTCATGTGGTGTACCAACTGTGTTTGTTAGACTATCTGGCTGTTCTTTATCTTGTCCCTTTTGCGATAGCAAGTATGCATCGAGATCATTAGAAGATCGAGAGTATAAAGTTTATGAATCTGCAAACAGTATCAAGGAGTTTGCGGAGATAGTTACAAGTCTTGCTTACAAAGGAAGTAGACCAGTTAAACTTATTGTTTTTACCGGTGGTGAACCACTATTAAATAAAAATTTGGATGTACTAATTCCTTTGGTTATTTACTTGTGTAATGTTAAAGGTTTTCAGGTTGATTTTGAAACTACTTTGGTTGACAATATTG
>Ga0209204_1003727_pt1 | contig 10949 bp, 9 predicted proteins | sample AD_JPNMR2_MetaG_FD_184425 | JGI IMG/M metagenome (GOLD analysis project Ga0209204, IMG submission 184425) | Active sludge microbial communities of municipal wastewater-treating anaerobic digesters from Japan - AD_JPNMR2_MetaG (SPAdes) (version 2) | ecosystem: Engineered > Bioreactor > Anaerobic >... | reverse complement strand
CATTACTACTTTTTTTTTTAAGATAAAATCTGATTTCAATTTTTTTAAGGAAAGACAATAAAATAATAATACTAATTAGCATTAAGATAAAAAGAATGAGAGAAGCCTGTTTTGATAAATTTATCATTAAAAGGCTGATAATAGAAAAATATAAACTAATAATAATTAAGATGATTAAAACTTGTCTATCACTTAATCCAATATTTAATAATCTATGATGAATGTGTTCTTTGTCAGCATCAAAAATTCTTTTTTTGCGCATAGAACGGCGAATAATTGCAATAATAGTATCACTAATAGGGATAGTAAGTGAAGCAATAGGTATAAGTAGAGTCATAGCAGTGCTGCTTTTATTAAAACCGATTAAACCAATAACAGCAAGGACATAACCAATGAATAAACTGCCACAATCGCCCATAAATATTTCAGCTGGTGGTAAATTATATTTAATAAAACCTGTGAGGCTTCCAGCTAAGGCTAAGCAGATAAAAGAAGAGACAATATCTATATTTGCACGATTAATAGCAAAAATGAAAAGAGTGAACGAGGCAATGATAGAAAGCGAAGCAGCAAGCCCATCAAGTCCATCAATTAGATTAATTGCATTCATAATAGCAACAGTCCATAAAATAGTAAAAATTAAATTTAGAAGAGGTGGGACAGCAATTGTTTCACCACTTATTGGATTTGTAATAACTTCTGTTGTAAAATTAAAATAGTATAACATCATACCAATAAGGATTTGAAAAATGAGTTTGAAAATAGCAGGTAAATCATAAATATCATCAACAACACCAAGTAAAACAATAGTTAATAAACCAACAATAAAACCCTGAAATCTTTCAAATGTAATTGCACTATTAAATTTTGCATTAAATAAATAAGTAATAATCATAGCAAGTAAAAAAGAGAAGGCAAACGCTATACCACCAAGCCGACCAATTGGTCTTCTATGAATTTTTCGTTTTGAAAAAGGTAAATCAAATAATCTCTTTTTTTCTACAATATATTTTATAATTGGTGTAATAAAAAATGTAAGCAATAAAGTGAAAACAAAAACAAATATATAACTTCTAATTAATTCTTTTGTCATTTTAATTAATCACGAGGAATATTTAAATCTTCAACTTTATTTATATCAACATAAGCATAAACAAGTGGTGGCACAACAGGTTTATTCTTTGAAAATTTATATGCATTTAAAAATTTTGTTTTTGCTTCTTCTAATCTTGATTCATTATTAACATATATTTCAGCAAGAGTTTCATTTTTTTCAACATAATCTCCAACTTTTTTCTTTAATATAGCGCCAACACTATAATCAATTTTATCCTCTTTGGTTAATCTACCAGCACCTAAAAATACAGTTGCAATTCCAACATCTAATGCATTTATTTCAGTAATATATCCTGCTTGTTGACTTTTTAATTCTATTATTTTTTTTACCTGTGGAAATAATTTATAATTATCAATTACATCTGGATTACCATTTTGTGCTTTTATCATTCGTCTATATACATCTAATGCTTTACCATTTTTTATTACTGTTTCTACTTTTTCTTTTGCTTCGTCTAAATTTTTTGCTTTACCACCTAATATTAACATATATGCTGCTTGTAATTTTACTAATTTTGTTATATCTTTTGGACCTCTATCTTTTAATATTTCTATTGATTGTATTATTTCGAGTGAATTGCCAATTGCTGTGCCTAATGGTTGATTCATATCAGTTATTAATGCAATAATTTTTTTATTTAGTTTCTCGCCAATTTCAATCATTGATTTAGCAAGTGCTATTGAATCATTTAATGTTTGCATAAATGCACCTTTACCTGTTTTAACATCTAAAAGTAAAGCATCCATTCCTTCCGCTAATTTCTTGCTCATAATACTTGCAGAAATTAAATCGAGTGAATCAACAGTAGAAGTAACATCACGCAAAGCATAAATTTTTTTATCAGCAGGCACAACATCATCTGTCTGTCCCATAATTAGCACACCAACTTCTTTTAATATTTTTATTATTTTTTCTTGTGTGAGTTCAACTGAAAAACCAGGAATTGATTCTAATTTATCGAGTGTGCCACCAGTATGCCCTAAACCACGACCAGACATCATTGGCACTGGTATACCATTTGCTGCAACAATCGGTGCTAATGATAATGAAACACCATCACCAACTCCACCTGTGCTATGTTTATCTACTTTTATTTCTTTTATTTCTGATAAATCTATTTTTTTACCTGAATTTAACATACATTCAGTTAATGCTGCTCTTTCAGCAGGCGTCATTTTAACAAACCAGACAGCCATTAAAAATGCTGCCATTTGATAATCTGGTATTTTTCCACTATTATAACCATTTATTATAAATTTTATTTCTTCGGCAGTTAATTCATTTCCATATTTCTTTTTTGTAATAATATCATAAACTGTCATTAAATTACCCCCTTTAAAAAATTTTATTTTTTAAAAATTACTTGCTTTTTAATTAATAAATTATTATTTTATGAAATAAAAAAAAAAAAGTCAATAAAAATTTAATAATGCAATGAATAAGTTAAATAAAAAATTTAAGTTATATTCAGAATTTAAACCAGCAGGTGACCAACCAGAAGCAATTGATAAATTAACTGATTTTTATCTGCAACCAAAAAATAAAAGAGCAGTTTTACTTGGTGTTACTGGTTCGGGCAAAACATTTACAATGGCAAATTTAATAAATAATTTACAATTGCCAACATTAGTAATATCACATAATAAAACACTTGCTGCGCAGTTATATGATGAATTTAAAAGTTTTTTTCCTGAAAATGCTGTTGAGTATTTTGTAAGTTTTTATGATTATTATCAACCAGAAGCATATATTCCACAAACTGATACATATATTGAAAAAGAATCAGATATAAATGAAGAAATAGATAGATTACGATTATCAGCAACAAGTTCGTTAATTTATAGAAATGATGTTATTATTGTTGCTTCGGTTTCCTGTATTTATGGACTTGGTTCGCCAGTTGATTATAAAAAATTAATTTTATATTTAAGCAAAGGCGAGAGAATTGACCAGAGAGAATTAATCGAACGATTATTAAAAATGCAATATTCAAGAAATGATACAAATTTTACTCGTGGCACTTTCCGTGTTCGTGGCTATGTTATTGATATTTTCCCTGCTTATGGAAAAGATGGAATCAGAATAGAATTATTAGATGATGAGATTGATAGGTTATTTTATTTTCATCCAGTATCAGGAAATATAATTTCAGAAGAACAGGCAGTTTCAATTTTCCCTGCAAAACATTTTGTAATGGAAGATTATAAACTTGAAGATGCATTAGTTTCAATTGAACGAGAATTAGAAGAATGGTATGAACATTTAATCAAAGAAAAGAAATTATTAGAAGCACAGCGAATAAAACAACGAACAGAATATGATTTAGAGATGCTAAGAGAAATGGGCTATTGTAATGGAATAGAAAATTATTCGCGGCATTTAAGTGGCAGACCACCAGGCTCAAGACCTTATACTTTATTTGATTATTTTCCAGATGATTTTTTAGTGATTATTGATGAATCACATCAAACAATACCACAGATACGCGGTATGTATGCAGGTGATTATTCGCGTAAGCAAGTGCTTGTTGATTATGGTTTTCGTTTGCCTTCTGCACTTGATAATCGTCCATTAAAATTTGAAGAATTTGAAGAAATGCTTGATAGAGTATTATATGTATCAGCAACACCAGCAGAATATGAAAAAAAGAAATCGAAAATAATAGTAGAACAAATAATAAGACCAACAGGTTTAGTTGACCCTGAAATAATAATCAAACCGACAAAAAATCAGATTGATGATTTGATAGAAGAAATAAGGAAATGCATAGAAAAAAAACAGCGTGTATTAGTAACAACATTAACAATAGAAATGGCAGAAAAATTAACTGAATATTTGAAAAAGTTAAATATTAAAGTTCAATATTTACACTCAAAAATTCACACACTTGATAGAGTTGAGATATTAACAAATTTTCGAGCAGGTGAATTTGATGTTCTTGTTGGAATAAATTTATTGCGCGAAGGTCTGGATTTACCAGAAGTTTCTGTTGTTGCAATCCTTGATGCTGATATAGAAGGTTTTTTAAGGTCAGAAACATCATTAATACAAATAGCAGGCAGAGCAGCAAGAAATATAGATGGTAGAGTAATTTTATATGCAGATAAAATAACAAAATCAATAAAAAATGCAGTAGCAGAAACAAATCGTCGCCGCACAAAACAACTTGAATATAATAAGAAAAATAATATAACACCAAAAAGCATAGAAAAAGAAATACGAGAAAATTCACGATTATTAAAGAAGCGAAGTGCTATATTTCTTGATTTAACACAAATGAGTAAAGAAGAACAAATAAAAAAAATAGAAAAAGAAATGGAATTAGCAGCACATAATTTAGATTTTGAAACAGCAGCAGTTTTAAGAGATATATTATTTAACTTAAAAGGAGTGAAGCGAACAAAATAATGAAAACAAAAAAAGGGTATTATGGCAATTATGGTGGTATTTTTGTACCTGAAACTGTTATTCCTGCTTTATATGAATTAGAGAAAGTTTTCAATAAATTAATAAAAGATAAAGAATTTCAGCAAGAAATAAAATATTATTTGAAAGAATATGTTGGACGACCAACACCATTATATTATGCCAAAAATTTAACAGAATATTTTAAAGCAAAGCGAATATATTTAAAACGCGAAGATTTATGTCATACTGGTTCGCATAAAATAAATAACGCATTAGGACAGGTATTAATTGCGAGAAGAATGAATAAAAAAAGAATAATAGCAGAGACAGGAGCAGGACAACACGGTGTAGCTGTTGCTACTGCTGCAGCATTATTTAATTTAAAATGTGAAATATATATGGGCGAAAAAGATGTAGAGCGTCAGGGTTTAAATGTTTATCGAATGAAATTATTAGGTGCAGAAGTTCATCCAGTATCATCAGGTTCAAAGACATTAAAAGATGCGACAAATGAAACAATCCGCGATTGGGTGACAAATATCAAAACAACACATTATATAATTGGTTCAGTTGTTGGTCCGCATCCTTATCCAATGATAGTTCGTGAATTTCAAAAAATAATTGGTATAGAGACAAAAGAGCAAATAATAAAAAAAGAAAAAAGATTACCAGATTATATAATTGCTTGTGTTGGTGGCGGAAGCAATGCAATAGGTATATTTTATCCATTTTTAAAAACAAGAGTAAAGTTAATTGGCGTTGAAGGTGGCGGCTTTGGTTTAAATACATTAAAAACATCAGCGACATTAGAAAAAGGTAAACCAGGTGTTTTGCATGGTAGTTTTAGTTATGTGTTGCAGGATGAATTTGGACAGATACAGGAAGCACATTCAATTGCTGCTGGTTTAGATTATCCAGGCGTAGGACCAGAACATTCTTATTTTAAAGATTCAGGATTAGTTACTTATAAGTATGTTACAGATAAAGAGGCACTTAAAGGTTTCAAGTTATTATCAGAAATAGAAGGTATAATCCCAGCATTAGAAAGTTCACACGCTATTGCTTATTTATTTAAATTGAAGCAAAAAATTTCTGAGGAAGAAATAATAATAATAAATTTATCAGGCCGCGGTGATAAGGATATAGAGAATATAAAAATAAATGCAAATCAAAATGATAGAGAAAATAAAGTCAATTGAAATAAATGAGCGTGGGTTAAAAAGTAAATATTATTTTCATCCGTGGATATATCAAAATTCGTGTAAAAAAATACCAGATGATTTAGAAGATGGTGAATTGTTATTTATAACTAATAACGCTAAAAAAATTGGTATTGGTTTTTATGAAGCAAATTCATTATATGCAATAAAAATATTAGAATATTTTGAAGAATTTGATGAAAAGAATTTTGATTTAGAAAAAATAATTAGAAAAAAAATAGAAAAAGCAATTGAGTATAGAGAAAAAATAAAATGCGAAAAAATGTTTAGAATTTTTTATAATGAATCTGATGGAATACCAGGCTTAACAATAGATAAATATGAAAATTTAATTGTTATACAATATCATATTGAAGGCGTTTATAGAATAAGAAATATAATTGAGAAGATAATTAAAGAAAAGTATAGTGAATGTTTCTTTTATATAATAAGTCCACGAAAAAAAAGAGAATGGTTAGGCGAAAAAAAATGTGAATTACCGTATCAAATAAATTATAATGGAATAAATTTTTTAATAAATTTAGAATCAGGTCATAAAACAGGATTTTATCTTGACCAGTTAAACAATATTAAATATTTATCACAATTTATACGAAGTGGTGATTTAGTGCTTGATGCATTTGCTTATACTGGCACATTTGCTTTATTTGCATTAAATCAAGGTGCGTATGTTGATGTAATAGAGTTTCAACAAAAAAATATTGATTTATTTAAAAAGATATGTGAATTAAATTCATTTAAAAATTATAATTGTTATATTGGTCGATTTGAAAAAATTATTTTAAAATTAGAGAAAAAATATGATTTTATTTTTTTAGACCCGCCAGCACTTGTATTTAATAAAAATCAAAAAAAGAAAGCATTACAATATTTACATAAAATTATTTTGCAGGCACTTAATAATTTAAAAATTAATAGCAGAATTGCTATAAATGTTTGTTCTTATGCATTGACAGATAACGAATTAAAAAAGACTATATTATCAGCTGCTTGTTCAAATAAAAGTATTTTACGATTAATCTATGAAAATCGAGCAGCATTAGACCATCCAGTATTATTGAATTTTCTTGAAGGTGATTATTTGAGATGTCTATGTTTTGAAAAGATAAGTTAAATAAATAGTTTGGTAGAAAAAATTTACAGATAGGTAAATTTTCAATCTTTTGTTTTTAATTTTTTTATATAAATTTTTAGTAATATATCTATACTTTTTTTACTTAGTATATTTAACTTTGCTATTTTTGCTGTGCCATCATCTGCTTGTTCTTTTCCAATAAAAGAATTTCTTATACTTGACATAAAAGAATAAAGAAAATATAATATTATGTTCATAATATGAACAATTAAAAAAATATTATGAAAGAATTTTTTTCAATTATTATTTTATCAATCATAGTAGAAAAATGTGTTGGCATAATAAAAGATTTTAGAAAGAAAAAATTATCACCTTCTATTATAAGATTTTGTTCGCTTGTATTAGGAATTATTTTAACAATAATTACAAAATTAGGAATATTGCGCGTCTTAAATATTTTAGCGAGACAGGATTCAATAATTGTGGAATATATTGATTATATAATTACTGGTATAATAATTTCACGCGGTAGTAATGTTGTTCACGATTTATTTTCATTATTAGAAAAAATAAATAAAAATATGACTCAAAAATAAGGTGAAGAAATGGTAAAATTAATTCCATATAAAAAGATAAAAGTATATATAAAGATCAAAGAGAGTATTGATTGGGGTGTAAAAATTATCGGAGCACCAGATGTATGGAAATTATCAGAAGGTGATGGTGTATCAATTGCATTGCTTGATACAGGTTCTTCACCAACGCATAAAGATTTAGCAGAAAGTTTTATTTATACAAGAAAAAATGTAGTTTGTTATAATGCAACAAATAAAGGTGGAGAAAATAATATAATAGATAAACAATCTCATGGCACACATTGCTCTGGTATAATAGCAGCAAATCGTAATGGAATCGGAATAATAGGTGTTTCCCCAAAAACAAAGATTGTTCCTGTAAAAGTATTAAATGATGATGGCGAAGGTGATCTGGAGTGGATTATTAAAGGGATATATTGGGCAATAGAAAATAATAAGAAATATAATATAAAAATAATATCAATGTCATTGGGTGCACCGTATGGAGCAGAAGAATTAAAGAAAGCATTAATTGAAGCCAAAAGAGAGAAATTAATATGTGTTTGTGCAGTTGGGAATGAAGGTAATTGGACCGATTTAGGTTATCCAGCAAGATATGCAGAAGATAAATTATGTATCGCAGTTGGTGCAATAGAGAGTAAAAAAAGAATAACCGATTTTTCGAATACAGGTAAGGGAATGCAAAAAATGGGTATAGTAGCGCCAGGTTTTGAAATTTTATCAACAATACCAAATAATAAATATGCCATTTTTTCAGGCACATCAATGGCAACACCACATATATCAGGTATTTTAGCACTTGCTATATCAAAGCATTTAAAATATGGGGGTGATACTCCGTTAACAAATTTAGATGAAGCATATGAACATTTAAAATGGTTGAGTGAAGACCTTGGAAAAGCAGGTGCTGATAATGTTTATGGAATAGGCTTACCGATTTTAAACGAAGAAAAATTCAAGATATTAGCAAAATAAAAAATGGAGAAAAATCAAATACCAATCTTTAAAAAAATAATTTTTACAATAATTTTTTTCTTAATTATTTTTTTCATAATAGAAGTTATCGGATTTTTTTATAAAATGAAATTTAGTCCTGCTGTTCAAAAATTTAAAGTGCCAATGCTTGCTGATAAGCAATATATCGAAGATGATACAGAATTATTCTGGCGATTTAAACCTTCGATAAAAATAAATTCAGTTTGGTCAGCACCTGATTTAATAAATATAAATTCAGCAGGTTTTAGAAGTAATTATGAATATACTGAATTAAAAGATAGTGATGTATTTCGGATTGCCTGCATTGGTAATAGTATTACTTTTGGCTATAGAAGAAAAGTGAATGAGACATTTACCACTATTCTTGAAGAAATATTGAATAATAGAAAAATAAAAAATTATAAATTTGAAGTGTATAATTTTGGTGTGCCTGGTTATACATCGCATCAAGGATTAGTTGTTTTAAAAAGATATGTCATAAAATATAAACCTGATGTAGTGATAATTTCATTTGGAATAAATGATGAGCGTCATGTTGTTGTGCCTGATAAAGAGCAAAAAATAAAAATAACAATTTTGTCAAATATAGAAAAGTATGTACAAAAGTTTTTTACATATCAATTATTAGTAAGATTTTATTATTTAGCAGCAGAAAAACAATTTGCTAAAAAACAATTAGTATCAAGAGTATCAATAGCAGATTACAAAAAAAATTTAGAAGAAATGATAAATATATGTAATGAAAAAAATATAAAGGTCATTTTATTTACTCCACCTTATAATCCTATATTCATTGGTTCTTCTTTTGGTAATAATATGGAAGAATATAATAATGCAATGAAAGAAGTAGTCAATACAAATAAAGCGATATTGTTAGTTGATTTTAAAAACAAAGTATTTGAGATATTTGAAAAGGAGAAGAAGAATTTAATATGGGATGGAGTTCATCCTGATTATGATGGTAATTTATTATTAGCAGAATTAATTAGTTTAAAAATATTTGATATAATAAGAACAACCGATACATCAGCAACAGATAAAAATAATAATTTGCTTAAATCAAAAGATAAAGTTAAAAAATGATAAAAGAATATAGTTTCGGAAAGATAATAGTTAATAATAAAGAATATAATTACGACATTGAAGTAAGAAGTGATGGTGATGTATTAAAATGGTGGCGAAAGTCAGGTCATTTTCTTGTAATAGATGATTTAGAACGAGCAATTTCCAAAAAACCAGAAATAATAATTGTTGGCACAGGTTGTTATGGAGTAATGGAAATTTCAGAAGAAGTAAAAACAAAACTAAAAAATTTAAACATAAAATTTATATATGATAATACAACAAAAGCAGTTGAAATATATAATAAATTTTTATTTGAAAATAAAGTAATAATTGGTCTTTTTCATTTAACTTGTTAAAAAAATGAAGAAAAAAAATTTATTTTTGATAATACTAATTTTATTTGTTTTTCTTCTTTTATTCTTTCATCGATTTTTTATTTATGGTGAATTATTATTTTATGGTGATGTTTATTGGTATTTTATACCAGTTCGAAAAATAATATCAGAATATATTATAAATTTCAAAATACCGTTATGGCTAAATTCATTAAATTGTGGATTTCCAATTTTTAGTGCTGCGCAATATGGCATATTTAATCCATTGCAATTTATCTTTTATTTTTTAAAAGAACAAGAATTGGCTTATACATTATTAGTTATAATTTCTTATATAATTCTTTATTTTTCTTCTTATATATATTTTAAACATAAATTTAAATCAATTATTATTAGTATTTTTTGTAGTAGTTTATTTTCCTTTTTTGGTTTTAACTTGCTTTCTTATCTTTATGTGCCTTTAATTGTCGCTATTTCACTTCTACCACTTTCTTTTTATTGCATTGAAAAATATGTAAATTCGCTCCAAAAAAAATATTTATGTTTTATAGGATTAATAATTTCTTTTCAAATTTTAAATGGGCATCCACAGATACCATTTATAAATATTATTGGCTTATTTTTTCATACATTGATTTTATTATTTTTAAAAAAAGAAAAAATAAATAAATATTTATATTTTTATTCTGCACTTATTTTAGTTTTATTATTAGCATTCGGTATAGCTGCAATTCAGATTTTACCATTATATCAATTATCAAAATATTCTGTTCGCGCTCATACTGATTTATCACATTCTATACCACTCTATCCACATTCACTTATATCTTTTGTTTTTTATAATTTTTTTGGTTCAGATGCAGAAAATTCATTTATAGGTCCACCATTTGGTTCAGGTAATGAATTATATACTGGCATATTGACAATTTTCTTTTTTATTATTTCAATTAAAAATTTAAATAAAAAAAAGAGCATAAAATATTATCTTTTTCTTTTTATTTTCTTTTTGTTAATAGCATTAGGTAGATTTTCACCAATTTATTTTATTATTAAAAATATTTTTATTTTTAAAAAGTTTAGAGCAATAAGCCGTTTTGTTTTATTAGTTAATTTTTATCAAATTATTATCAGTGGCTA
>Ga0209204_1003725_pt1 | contig 10953 bp, 10 predicted proteins | sample AD_JPNMR2_MetaG_FD_184425 | JGI IMG/M metagenome (GOLD analysis project Ga0209204, IMG submission 184425) | Active sludge microbial communities of municipal wastewater-treating anaerobic digesters from Japan - AD_JPNMR2_MetaG (SPAdes) (version 2) | ecosystem: Engineered > Bioreactor > Anaerobic... | reverse complement strand
TTCCGTAATGAACCCAGCCGATATGTCCATACCGTCATGACTATTTTCCTGGTTATGTACCTGATGATCCATCCTTTCGATTCTCCCTGCCATGTATTTGCAGTTCCGCCCGGGCGGTTTTCCGCGGTCCATGCGCAGTCTGACCCGTGTCAGAACTCTGGCGTTCATATACCGCACTGCCCGGAACGAACTTCTGCCGTAATGTATCAGGCAATTTTTCTTTTGAACACCGCGATCACATACCTGGACTGGCCCTGTGCCATATTGGTGTCAAAACAGGTAACCAGTTCCCAGCCGTCTGCTCCCAGGCTGTTCAGCGTGGCCTGGAATTCATCCAGATCGATGATCCCGCCCATGAAGCCTGTTGTATCGAACTGAACTGTCTGATACTGCCACCTGTCCATAGAAACATCACCTTTTACTTCCGGCAGCGGAAAGACCGCTGTTTTATATATCATTATACTACGAATCCTTGGAATTTTCTTCAGCCGGACGAACGGTTATTTCAGTCTGGTTGCCTATGCGTGAAGTACTGTGCCGGAGCGGTGCATTTTGCGGTATTCCCTGGGAGTCAGGCTGCAGATCCTGCGGAAATTGCTGCTGAACAGTGAGAAGCTTCCAAATCCCAGTTCCATTGCTATTTGCGATATAGGCTTATCTGTGGATGACAGGAGTATTTTTGCCTGCTCTATCCTTTTTGTCAGCAGGAATTTATGGACTGTCAGCCCGGTGACCTTCTTGAACATATGGCACAGGTAATATTTATTCAAATAAAGCGAGTCTGCCATTTTGTCCAGGTCGAAATCCGCCAGGTTATTCTCGATATATTCGATGACCTTTATCGCGTTCGATGAGACCTTATCGAGGCTTTGCATCTCTTCCCTGCTTGTATCCGTCCTGTCCCGAAGCGCCAGAGACAGGATCTTCAGCATGAGTCCTGCTATAATGGGCCTGTATCCTAGCTTCTTCTCACTCGATTCCTTATGCATCTCAAGAAAAATCTGATCAATAGCGAGGTTGGACTCTTCAGTCAGCCGTATGCATGTATAGCTTGAGTCATCTTTTAAAAAAGGATCGAGAAGCTGCGCCTGTTCGATACTCTGCAGAAATTTGATGATTTCCGGCTGACTGAAATGGACCTTGTTTCTCACATAGTTATCAGGATCTATAGGGTTGGAATAGTGGAAACGTGCTCCGTTTATGAAATAAATGCTGTTTGGCAGCATCTCATAAATGCGGTTGTTGATCAGTATATGGCCCGAACCGCTTATGACGTGCAGGATCTCAAATCCTTCATGAGTGTCGGGGACATACAGATACGGATCCATCCCTGTATAATGATAACTTATTCCATCAAAGTATATACTGCTCAAATTATTTAGCAATTGCTGCAACACCTCTGCTTTGCGGAGTATATCCCCTATTGTCCATATGGCGCGGTTTCGGTGCAAAAGTATTTATATATATGATAATAACATCATTCGGCAGAATAAACAATAACGGCGGCGATGCGGCGCCACCCGTTGGGCACAATTACCAAAGACCGTTGATTTATGTAAACAGCAATATTTTGATAATTTCAAGCAAGATATCAGTATTTATGACATACGAATGGCCTTAAAATATAATCGTAGGGTAAAGGAATCGGCAGTATCACCGGACGCGGCATTGCTTTTCCCAGACAGGATGGTGGATCTGATGGCTCAACGATTGGAGAAGGTGGACCGTTTACTTGGATTCCTTGAGGAAAACCTCGATGAGAAGCACTGCGTCGAAGTATTGCAGCGCCACATGGATGCCATCAGCGGGATAAGCGGACGCGAAACGCCGTTGTCCGTGTACTGCAAAGCGGACCATGAACTGTACCCGATCACGGAAGTTTATAACGACCCTGAGAAGATGCTTTACAATGAGCTCGTACAGGCCGGAGAATTCGGAAGCGTGCTGAATTCGGCTCGATGAGGTCGTAGCACGCTATAAGAAATAACGGGACAGTATCATAACCGGTTTGAAAAGTATTGATTCGTAACAGAAAAGTGCCATGGAGGGTGCGCCGGGCGGAAGCTGCAGCGCTCCCTCCTGGAAAATACAACTGAAGTAATGACGGGAGGTTTGTGTATGCATTCTGAGAACTATGACGTAATAGTTGTCGGTGGAGGTACAAGTGGCGTAATAGCAGCTATTGCTGCCGGAAGAGAAGGCGCCAGGACATTGCTGATCGAGCGGTACGGATGTAAGAACCGAACAGATACCGGTGAGCCAGCCCATACATCCCTCGCTGCAGCAGCGGCATTTCGTCGCACAGGGATTCTACAAGATATTCAGGGAAAAAGCGCTGAAAGGCGAGGTATATACCGCAAAGGAAAGTATACTGTTCACCACGACGGCTCTCCCTGGCGTAATAAGCATGAATTCGACACGTGTCCATTTTGATCCTACGGATGCAAAACAAAGGACACAGGCGGAAATCGAAGGGCACAGGCAGGCTGCAAGCATTACCGAATTCCTTATAAAGTACGTACCGGGATTTGAAAAGGCATACCTGATGGATTCCGGGATCGAGGTCGGTTTCCGTGAATCGCGCCATATCGTCGGAGAATATACTCTGCAGGCTGAAGATGTACAGCGCGGAAGACACTTTGACGATGTCATCGCAAGGTACGGGTTCCCGTGTGACGTCCATAAGGAAACCAAAGGATCATATTTTGACGATAAAGACAAGTCGAACAAAACGGTCGAAGGTCTGTGGATCGAAAATGACGATGCTTACGATCTTCCTTATCGGTGCCTGATACCAAAGACTCTGAACGGTCTCATAGTTATCGGCAGGTGCATATCCGTATCCCATATCGCGCACGGCAGCACCCGCCTGATGCCATTGGCGATGGCCGAAGGCCAGGCGGCCGGAATCGCAGCAAAACTGGCGATTGACAGCAATGTCGATGTACGAGAAGTCGATATCAGGAAGCTCCAGAAGCGTCTCATCGAAGAAGGAGCATCATTGTACAGGGATCCGGAGGCAGTCAGGATCGAAAAGGAAAGGGCACGCAATGCTATAAAAGAGTTCCTTGCCAATTACGAATCGATCAATACACCCGAGGATGTTGAGTGGTTTGACTGATGTAACTGCAGCAAGCTCAAAACAGCATTGTAGGAGGACATTATGAGTTTATTGAAGCAAAAGCTATTGAGCGGCAAATTGCTGATCGGTACCCATGTCAACCTGAATGACCTCGTGATCAGTGAAATAATGGGGAGTCTCGGCTTCGATTTCCTTTGGATCGATACTGAACATACAGCCATAGACTATCAATGCCTGCTGGGTCACCTGGTAGCATCCAAAGCGAGCGGAACGCCGGCTATTGTGAGGGTGCCGTGGAATAACGCCGTATTTGTAAAAAGAGTATTGGAAATGGGACCGGCAGGTATCGTCTTCCCAATGGTCAATACCGCGAAAGAAGCCGAGGCCGCAATGCGGTGCTGCATCTATCCGCCGACCGGCAACCGGGGGTTCGGGCCAAACAGGGCAATACGCTACGGCATAGACGACGTCAGGAAATACATCAATTATGACAGCATGGAGATATGCAGATTTGTTCAGGTCGAGACCAAGGAAGCCGTATACAACCTGGATGAGATCGCACGCAACCCTTATATAGATGCGTTCATAATCGGGCCGTATGATTTGAGCGGCTCTGTCGGACAGCTTGGCAATGTTATGGAAGGTGAGACAGACCGCCTGATCGATATTGCCATCGAAAAAGCCCATCAAGCGGGAAAACCCGTAGGCGTTTCGACCGGAGACAACGATTACGCGACACTGAAGCATTGGCTGGACAAGGGGATAGACATCATTTCCACCGGTACCAAGTACCTCGGCATTATACAGGGCGCAAGGACTTCGCTCAATAATATCAAAAAAATAATGGAAGAAAAATCATGAGTCTTATGCCTGTTTGACTGGGAAAGGCAGATGCTTTGAACGGTATTCGTGATCGCCGCGGTACCCGGATCGTCTGCCTTTTTCAGAATCAAACGGGACACGGCATGCAGACCGGAGGTTCCATATGATAGTCGATAAACTTAAGAATGCTGATCTATATTACTGCCTTGGCGAGAAAATGAAGAAAGCTTTTATATATTTGCAGGAAAATGATCTGAGCAGGCTTGATGAGGGCAGGCACAGCATTGATGGCGAGGATCTGTATATACTTGTCATGCGGTATGATAGCAAACCTGTAGATCAGGGGAAATGGGAAGCCCACAGGAAATACATCGATATCCAGTATATAGTCGACGGCAAAGAGAAAATGGGATACGCAAATATCGAAGAAATGAAAATAGTCCAGGAATATGATGAAAGTAATGATATCCTGTTTGCGGATGGAAAGGGAAGTTTTATAGATACCGATAAAGGTACGTTTGTTGTGTTTACTCCCAATGACGCCCATATGCCGGGCGTTATGGATAATATCCCCCAAAAGGTAAGTAAGGTTGTTGTAAAAGTACGGATTTAGCTGGATTCAGATCAGATGTGCTGTGAATGGATATTGCATCATTATTGCTTCGCGTAATGATGACGGAGTCCATTCTTTTTTTTGCTTAGAAAAACAGATGCGTCTGTGATAATATGATAAAAAATTAACATATACAATGAAACAATATTGTAGTAAAATAAAACTTGGCATGTTTGCCACGCTTTTCTTGTAATCTGCCGAAAAACCGACAAATTGCGGAATGAGCGGGGAACTGTGAAAAACGGATTGCAAAAACGGAAATGAAAAAGGTAAACGTGTAAAACCGGAGTATGCAATAAGCGATATATGCAATAAACCGGTAGAAGAAGACCGGCTGCTGGATAAAGCTCTAAAACCAAATATGAAAGGGGTCATAGAATGATTTATTCACATGAAGTTGAAAAAATGACGTGTGTGGCAAAAGGACCGAACCATGGTCCGGCACCGATCCCCGAGGAAGGGAAATGGGTTCAGGCCAAAGAGATCAAGGATATTTCAGGTCTTACGCATGGAGTGGGCTGGTGCGCGCCCCAGCAGGGTGCCTGCAAGCTCACGCTGAATGTCAAGGACGGGGTAATACAGGAAGCGCTGGTGGAGACGGTCGGCTGTTCCGGCATGACGCATTCGGCTGCGATGGCTGCTGAGATACTCCCGGGCAAAACCATACTTGAAGCGTTGAACACGGACCTGGTCTGCGACGCTATCAACACGGCAATGAGGGAGCTGTTCCTGCAGATCGCCTACGGCAGGAGCCAGACTGCTTTCTCGGAAGGAGGACTTCCCATTGGTGCGGGCCTCGAGGATCTTGGAAAAGGCCTGAGGAGCCAGGTTGGAACTATGTACGGAACGCTGGCCAAGGGCCCCAGGTACCTGGAAATGGCCGAAGGCTATGTGACACGTCTCGCACTTGATGACAACAATGAGATCATTGGCTATGAGTTCGTACATCTCGGCAAGATGATGGAAATGGTCAGAAAAGGCATGGACGCCAACGAAGCCATCAAAAAGGCGACCAACAGGTACGGCAGGTTTGATGAAGGCGTAAAATTCATCGATCCGAGAGAAGAATAATCAGGGGAGGGTCAGGAACATGGCATTGTTTGAAGGTTATGAAAGAAGGATAAATCAGGTTAATGCCGCACTGAATAAATACGGTATAGCCTCGATCGAAGAAGCCAAAAAAATATGCGACGAAAAAGGCATCGATGTATACAGCATCGTCAGGGGAATACAGCCGATCTGCTTTGAAAATGCATGCTGGGCTTATACGGTCGGCGCTGCCATAGCCATAAAGAAAGGATGCAAAAAGGCTGCCGATGCAGCAGAAGCAATCGGCGAAGGACTTCAGTCCTTCTGCATCCCGGGATCGGTAGCAGACGACAGGAAAGTCGGCCTTGGCCATGGAAGACTCGGAGCCATGCTGCTTCGTGAAGAAACCAAATGCTTCGCATTCCTGGCAGGCCATGAGTCCTTTGCTGCTGCAGAGGGTGCAATAGGCATCGCGAAATCCGCAAACAAGGTAAGGAAAGAGCCCCTGAGGGTCATACTCAACGGCCTTGGAAAGGATGCTGCCCAGATTATCTCGAGGATCAACGGCTTTACATATGTGCAGACCAAGTTCGATTACTTCACGGGCAAGCTTGAAATAGTCAGGGAGATCCCCTACTCGAAGGGTGAAAGGGCGAAGGTAAGATGCTACGGCGCCGATGATGTACGCGAAGGCGTTGCGATAATGCACCATGAGAAAGTTGACATTTCTATTACCGGTAACTCCACCAACCCGACAAGGTTCCAGCATCCTGTCGCAGGCACATACAAGAAGGAATGCAACGAACTGGGCAGGAAGTACTTCTCAGTCGCTTCGGGCGGCGGCACGGGAAGGACGCTGCATCCGGACAATATGGCGGCAGGACCTGCTTCCTACGGCATGACCGATACCATGGGCAGGATGCATTCCGATGCACAGTTCGCCGGGTCTTCTTCAGTACCTGCTCACGTTGAGATGATGGGACTCATCGGCATGGGCAACAACCCGATGGTCGGAGCAACCGTTTCAGTGGCAGTTGCCGTCGAAGAGGCAATGAACAGGTAACTGCCTGTGGCCGGAAGACCGTACAGATCAATAAGTCCAGACAGAATAGTAAAAGAGCCGTTCTGTGAAAGCACAGGACGGCTTTTGTTTATTCTCACGGGCAAATTGCCCATCCTGCAGGTGCGTTCGGGCATTAACAGCTTCCTGTTTCCCATGGCAGCAGCGGCATCGGACAGTTAAACTTCATTCGGTGACGGCTTACTGTTATTTCCCCGGGAAATAAGAACCAGGGTGTACAAAAATTGAATTGTTGTGGGAGCAGGATAGAGCTTGATGGCTTATTTTATAAACTTAAGTTGCCATAATGCAGGGATACCCGTATTATGGCAACTTTCTTATTGATAATTCACAATATTTAAGCCATTTCAACACACAACAATTAAAATTTTGTACACCCAAGTCATTATTTCCCAGGGAAATAAGGCGGGCAGATATAGCTGCTCTTTCACCCCTGTACAGCTTGCCTCAGGACACAGCCTGCCTGAGGCCTGCGATTTCCGAAAAAATCGTTTCTTCCGCGAATCCCGCTTCCGTCAGCGGCCGTATGACATCCTTCCAAAGATCCGGCTTGAATGTCTTCAATGCGGTCATATTGCCTTCCAGTGAGTATTTGCCCATGGCGGCAGGAATCAGCACGGATTCACCTGCCCTGACGGTCAGTTGGCCTGCGTCCCATGTGATGACTCCCGTTCCGGATGTGAACACATATATGTGGAATTTGCTGCCGTCGGCAATCTCTTCGGCCGTTCCGCCGATATCGTATATTTCGGTGCAGAAATAGCGGTTCGCCGCTACGATCCTCCCGGTGCAGCCGCCGGAGAGCGGAAGCGTTATGCCGGTACACTTTTTCCCGGTGCCTGCAGAACTGAAGTTTATTACATCAAGGGCTTTCTGTATATGCAGTTCCCTTCCGACGCGCCCGTAATCATACACCCTGTAAGTCGTGTCCGAGTTCTGCTGGATCTCTGCGATGATGATGCCCCTGCCTATCGCATGGACCATGCCCGCGGGGATGTAGATGACGTCTCCGGCAGACACTTCAATGGTATTGAGACAGCGCTCCACTTCATTCCTGGCGACAGCTTCCGCGAAGCTTTCGCGGGTGGTGCCCGGCACTACGTCATACACGAGCTTTGCGCCGGGTTTTGCGCTGATTATGTACCACATTTCTGTTTTGCCATATTCGCCGTTCTCATTCGCATATGCATACTCGTCGTTAGGATGCACCTGCACGGAGAGATTTTCCTGTGCATCGATGAGCTTTATAAGCAGGGGAAATTTTTCAACGTCCTGCTGCGGCAGCGCTTCGCCGATCAGTTTCCTGCCAAGCAGCTTTATCAGTTCGGGAAGGGGTGTTCCCTCATACTCCCCGTTAGCCACGATACTGGAGCCGTTCTTATGGCACGCTATTTCCCAGCTCTCAGCCACTTTGCCGTCGTCAGGCAGGGGTTTGCCCAGCGACGCCAGGTTCCTGCCGCCCCATACATAATCTTTATACAACGGTTTGAATTTCAGCGGATACATGATTTAAGCCTCCGGTTAATTCGTATTCTGGCAATATCGATCAAGGAATAGTATATAGTATCGGGCATGCCGTTTCAATGTGATATCCAGAACAGGTCCTTGTATGATAAAATATTGTTTGTATAAACAGATAATCAGAAAAGCGGACGACCGGACCGGGACGACGTCGATACAGGCACGGGTGCGGTCGGGTCAAGGGTATGGGTATGGAGAACATAGCAGTTGAGGTAAGGAATCTCACTAAAAAATACGGCAGGAACACGGCGCTGCAGGATCTGTCCTTCGATATCGGAAAGGGCGAGATATTCGGCCTGTTCGGACCCAACGGCGCGGGGAAATCCACGTTCCTGTCGATACTTGCGACGATCCTGAAGCCGACGTCGGGCGATATCAGGGTAAACGGGTACAGTGTACGTGAACAGCCTGGGAAGGTGAAGGGAGAGATAGGCTATGTGCCGCAGGATATCGCGCTGTATCCGATGCTTTCCGGCAGGGAAAACCTTGATTTCTGGGCCGGTATTTATGGCCTGCGCGGAAAGCTCAAAAAGGAAAGGATCGAAGAAGCCGTCGAGGTCGTCAGGCTCGGAGACAGGATAAGGGACAGGGTATCCCGGTACTCGGGAGGCATGAAAAGAAGGCTGAACATCGCCGTATCGCTTATGCACCATCCGAGGGTCCTGCTCATGGACGAGCCGACGGTAGGCGTCGATATCCAGTCCCGCAGCTTTATACTTGACGCGCTTTCCGCATTGAAAAAGGAAGGCAGGACCATCATATTCACCAGCCACTATATCGATGAACTTGAAACGCTATGCGACAGGATAGCGATTATGGACAAGGGAAAGATACTTGCGATGGGACCGGCTGATGAACTGAAAAAAGCCAATGGGGCGGATGACCTGGAAACAGTGCTGCTGAAACTGTCAGGTGAAAATGCAGGCTAAGAAGGTAAAGTACAGTACAGCTAAGTACAGTAAAGTAAGGCATGGCACGGAAAAATCGAACACTGTATAGTAAAGCACAGTACAAGAAAGTACACATTGTGCGTATAGCGAAGTTACACATAGTACAGTACGGCGTAACACAATATAGTACAACAGAATACAGCACAGGACAGTATAGCACATATTACAGAATGTATCAGCATATAGCGGGATTGATGCCGGATAATTCAGGTCGATACCGGATAATGCAAGATAATCAGGAGTGATAACAATGAACACACGTACGAGAAAAATGATCCTTGCTGCAGCGATCATAGTATTTGCTGCAGCGGTCATATATAGCATATGGTTGGCGCTGACGCGGAAAAACACGGCGGAACTGTACCTGGAAGCGGAAAAGAAGGAATTTGCCAAGTTTGTTGACAAAATCGAAGAAAAGTACACTTCTATGAAAAACAAATACCAGCCATACATGGAACAGGCATACAGCAGCAGGACGGAACTGTCCCTGAAAGTCCCCGGCGGGCTTGAATCCTTCGGGTTCAGCGATGCTGATACCGTCAGGGACATCCTGGACAAAACCAAGCTGATCGTAAAAACCAGGAATGACCCGGTGAAGGGGATCTCCGACACGGAAGCGAATCTGCTGCTTGAAAGGGCGCCTTTCCTGAACGCCCGGCTGTATTCGGACCCCCGTACAATATGGCTGTCGATCCCGGATTTCCTGCCGGACAGGTATTTCAGCGTGCAGCGGAGCGATCTTGAAGGCCTTTACGACAGGTTCTCAATACCTGTCAAACCGCTGAAGCTGATCAGCGGAAAAGAGATCGCCGCAAGCCTTTCCTTTGACGGCAAATCCATCAGGGAATCCGCCGACAAACTGGCCGATATCTGGGCAGGATACCTCACGGATGATACGGTCATCGACAACGGCACGGAAAATGTTAAATTCGGCGCTGACGGACAGGAGACAGAGGGCAGCGAGGTGCTGATCAAACTGGACGAGGAAAAGGCGACGTCGCTGCTGAAGGAACTTTTGACGGCTGTGGCTGATGACGACGTCCTGCTGGCATATACTTACGGTAACTTTGCAAATCTTTCCGAATTGGCGGATGATGCAGGATTGTTCCGGCTGTTCAGATACCTTGACGAAACCGGCGCAGCAACCCTTAGCGACTATGAAAGGGAAATACTGGCAAAGCTCAACGTACGCAAGGATATCGAAGGGTTCAGGGAAAGCCTGAAGAAGACCGCGCAGTCATACCGCCTCAGAAACGGAATAGAAATGCGCGTTGTGCTGGACAAGGAAGGAGATATAATCTACAGGGCGGTCAGTCTGGATTTCATCAGCAACACAGGCGGCAAATCGTTCAGGGCTGATATATCCACGACCGGAGGCGATACGGGATCCAGGCTTTTTGAGCTCATTTTAGCGGAATATGACATGGGCAGTATGAGCGATATAAAGAGGTTGACCGAACTGAATGTCGATTCCCGGCTGAACGAGACAAAAGATTCCCAAAAAGAAGGGGAAATAAACATCCGTTATGTCATCACCGAGGGCAGCGAAAAGACCGGGATAGATATCGGCATCGACGTTTCAGATAAGACCGATAATCAAACGATGAAGCGGATAAGAAGCATCAATGCGGAAGCGGACATATCCGGCGTTATTGAAGGCAGGATAAACGCCGTCGTGGGAAACACGTCCTGGAGCAACAAGAAACTGAATAAGACCAACAGCACCACCGAGATCAATGTGGATGCGGATCTGCCGTTCCTCGGTATTAACGGCCTTTCCGCCGCAATGAGCATAGCCGGCGAAGATGTCTTCGGCATAGACGACTTCTCTCTGCCGGATTTCGACAGTGCGGCG
>Ga0209204_1003724_pt1 | contig 10960 bp, 9 predicted proteins | sample AD_JPNMR2_MetaG_FD_184425 | JGI IMG/M metagenome (GOLD analysis project Ga0209204, IMG submission 184425) | Active sludge microbial communities of municipal wastewater-treating anaerobic digesters from Japan - AD_JPNMR2_MetaG (SPAdes) (version 2) | ecosystem: Engineered > Bioreactor > Anaerobic >... | reverse complement strand
ATTATTTACAGGAAACTCCGCCGATAAAAAAAACCGAAGAAAAATCAGAAGTAGAGCAGAAAGAAACGCCACCAGCCAAACAAATTGGCGAAGAAGTTAAACCGAAATCAGATATTAAAATTGAAGATATAGGTAAAAAAATAAAATCAAAACAAGACCAATTAAAAGAAGAATGCGATGAGATTTTAAAAGAAATGACTAAATTATCAATGGGGAATTTAAACATTGGAATAAATCCTGAATATTTAGGTCTTGGAATTAAATTAATTAATAATTATATTAAACGCGGAATATATAAATTTGCCGAAATAATTAATGACGCAGTTTCTTCTTTTGGTGAAAATCCTATAAAAAAAATGTTTGAAGAATTAAAAACAGTTTATCTTGCAGCGCAAAGTGATATATCCGATGAAATTATCGACAAAATGGATGATACTAAAACAATAAGAAAAATCAAATTTGAAAATATTATTGAAGAATTTAAAAAAGAAGTTGAATCTAAAAAAGAAATAATTGAAAAAATAAACACACCAGAATTATCAAAAATTTCAATTAAGGAAGCAATTAGACAAACATCTGAGATAATAATAAATGATATCCAACAATCAGCCGACAGCGTTATTGACGCTTTAACTGAAAAAAATCAGGATAATATTAAAATTCAATATCGTATAAAAGATTTATTAAGTAAATTGTTTGTGTCAGGCGTTAATAAAATTAAAGATGTTTTTAATTCAATAAACAAACTTATTTCAGAAGAAATACGCAACAAATTTCCTAAATTGCGTAGAATGATAATCAATGCTTTAAAAAATATCAAAGAAAGTATTAAAGCAGGCAATATCGGATTATCAATAAAAGTAGTTGACGCTGATTATTTACAGAAATTAACTGACATAAAAGATTTAAAATTGACAAAAGAACAAAACGCTAAAATTCAAACTTTATTAATCAAAAATTCACAAACTAAAGTCAATTTGTTAAATGATTATTTGAATGGAATTATAAACAAACAACAATTAAACAACGCATTATTTGATATTGATTTTAAACAGGATAATACTATTTTGAAAATTGTTGGTATGGGTAATCAGGCAGTATCAAAACATTATGAAAAAACAAAACACGAATATAAAGAAATTTTACCAGCCGCGTCAGAGGAATTTGTTAAAATTGATAGAATGAAACTTGCAGAACAGCAAAAACTTTCGTATGAATTAGTAATGAAAGACCAAAAATTAGCGTGGGAAATATCATTGGGAATAAAACCTGCACCCGAACCATTACTTAAAGCATCCGTGCAAATAGCATTAAAGCAAGTATTGAAAGATACAGGCAACGCTGATTTAGCAAACCTTATTGAAAGAGAATTGTCAAAGGTATATTCCGAAGCTGGACAATTATTAAACACGGCAAAATTAAATCTTGACGGCAAGCATAAAATCATTGCGCATTTAGAAAATATAAATAAAATAGAGTTAGGGCGTAAGTTATTGAATGATAAAAAAGCGGCGGAAGAAGATGCTAAAAAAGCAGTTAATAAAGAAGTTAAAAGGCGTGTTAAAAAAGCAAAATCAGAAATTGGATTATTAAAGAAAAAAACAAACGCGCGCGCCTTATTAAAATCTTTAATTTGTAAATAATTTATAAATGAGGACAAATAATGAGTAAAATTTTATGTATTCCAAAACCAATAGCCGAAAAAATACTTGCAGAATTTGAAAAATTTGAAAAAAAAGGCGAAGATATTTATAATTATTTAGAAAAATTAAATCCGCAAGAAAGAGTTGATTTTTTTTCTCGGTTTACAAATAAGAAAACTGCAATAGGCATAACTGCACTTTGGGAAAAAGCTATTAATTCAAATAATACTAACGCACTTGCAGAATGGACTTTAAAGGTAGCATACGGACACACTAAAACACCTTATAAAATGAAAGGGATTGGCTACATTATTAAACAAATGCAAGAAATGAATAAACAAAATATTAATGTTGAAGATTTAAAAAAATTAACATCAAAAGAAAGGATAAAAATATTTACAAAAATATTTGCCGATACTTTACCGCCTGATTTAGCCGAATCAGCAGAAATGATAAAAGAAAATTCTGAAAAATACGGAAATTTACTTAATTCTTATTTTGAACGCTTGCAAAAAACAGGCAACCTTAAAATTTGGGAAGAAAAAGCACTCGGCACAAGCGAATTACGCAAAGATGAAAAAGCGTTAGGAGCGTTTAACACGCTTAATAAATTATCGGAACTCGGCGTATTAACACCAAAAACTGAAAATGAATATTTACAGTCAATAGTTGAAGAACAGCTCGGTTATAAATTTTCTGAATTTCAAGCGCGCAAAATTGATAAAATGACAAAAGAATTATCTGATTTATATGATAATGTAAAAGGCGACTGGACTTTTAAAAATGCAGAAGCAGTAAAAGCATATTTTGATAAACGCTATGAAATGGATAGGTATATAAGTCAATTTAAACCGCTAAAACTGTTTGATTTATTTACTGATACTATTGCGCCCGGCTCTTTATTAATGAGCTTGCGTTCACCCGTGAATAGTTTGGTTTGGCAGATTTGGCAGGGTTTAGGCACAATGGGAATGAAAAAAGTTTTAGCAGGAACAGAAGTAAAATTGCCGACTGACCCTGAAACAATTAAAAATATAAAATTATTAACCGGATTAAATGAATGGGATGATTTAAAAGACGCGTGGAAACAGGCACAATTTGCGTTCGGAATTTATGCTAAAACCGGCTATGATATTTCACGAATGATAACGCTTGACGATGAAAGTTTTTTAGTTTACGGCGAGCAATTTCATAAATTACACGGATTCGATAAGCAAGACGTAGGTTTGGATTGGTTAGATAAAAGTTATCTTGATTTAAAAAAATATCTAAATTTAGAAAACTTTAAAAATTTATCAAAAATTAAAGATATAAAACTTATTAAAGCATATATTTCAGCAATGTCAGCAGGTCAAAAATATATGGCAGGCGGAACAGATGTTTTTGGCGCAGCATTACATAAATACGGAACAGTGAGTATGCTTGCAAGTATGCGGGCAAAAGCAGAGTATCAATATCAGTTAGAAAAAAACAAAGATAATCCAACTGAATTAGAAAAACTAAAAGAAAAAGAAAAATGGATTGCAGAACGCAAGAAATTTTATATTAAAGAGGGTATGGGATTCAGCCCTGAAACTGAATTCGGAAATAAACTTAAAAATTTAGGCATACTTGACGCGAACAAAGCAAATAATACAGAGAAAAATGAATTTATAAGTATATGTATACGGTTAAGGGATAAATTAGTTATACCATTAGGAAGTTTAGGCAGATATGAATTTTTAAAACCAGACGAACAAAAAATCAAAGATAAAATTGATAGTTTAAAAGAACAGTATAAAAAATCAACTGACGAAACTGATAAACAAAAATTATCAGAAGAAATTGCAAGCGCCGAAGATGAACTAATGAAAAAAGGCGTTATTTTAGGTGATATAAAATTAGGCAAATTATTATTACCATTCTTTAAAATACCAGCCACAGTATTAGGCAAAGGGATTAAAATAGCAAGCGGCGGAAGTGCATTAATTAGTATTGCAAAATGGATTCAAGTAGGACTTAATAAAAGAGATTTAACTAAATTAAATAAAAATATTAAAGGATTAACTAATAGGTATGATGCTTTAAAAATTCAGATTGAAAATGAAAAAGATTTAAAAAAGAAGCAAGAAAAGGAAGATTTACTTTTACAACTTAACGGCGAAATTCAAGATAAAGAATTTGAACGCGAGAATATTTATAGGAATATGCAGGCGGCACTTAAACCGGCAATATCAGAATTAGTCGCAACATTCGGAGTATTAACCACAACATTTATTTTAATAAGTGCGTTCGGCATTGACCCTGACGATGATTTTATAAGCTATTATGATTTTCAAAAAAAAAGCGAAAATAATTTATCAGACGCGCGCGCCAAAGCTTCTGCAAATTATATCAGAATTGGCGGCACTTGGATAAACTTAAATTGGTTTCCGATTATAAACATAACCTTAACAGGTATTTTAGAAGCAAATAAGAAAAAAACAAGTCCATTATCTGCATATATGAAAGGTGTAGCAATGCAGGTTTTATCATTTCCGGGCGTTCCTTTGTTTGAAACAGCGTTAAGGCGTATTCATGATTGGGATAGCGAAAAAGATTTTTCTGAAAATATGGATTGGGCAGGCAATGAATTAGCTACTTTTTTTGCTTCAAGATTGCTTACAAACGCATTATATAATGATGTTATAAAACCGATTGGCGCAGAACCTAAAACGGATATTTTAGGGCGCGAAAAAGAAAATAATTTTATCGGTAAAATGTTTGTAGGCGCAAATATAAACGCAAGCACAGAAAATGAAATTACAAAAGAACTTTTAAGATTGCAAAATGCAGGTGAATTGCCGGTATTAAAAAATGAAATAGATGGTGTTGAAATTCCTAATCATTTAAAACGCGCTTGGGCGAATAATCTTGAAAAATTGTTTAATTCAAATTATTATCAGCGATTAAAAGACGAAGATAAAAAGAAAAAAATTAATGAATTGCGTAAAAAATATATTGATGATAAAATGAAGAAATTAAAGAAATAAATTATAAATTCTTTTTAAAATTCTTATAAATATATTTTTTTTAAATTTATATACGGCATAGCCGGAACTATTGTATTTTTAATTTTTGGTTTTCCAAATAAATCAAATTGCCGCATTTTATATTTCCAACTCTAACTGTAAATTAAATTTTTTATTTAAGTTAGCGGATATTTTCCGCAGGTTATTTGACAAAGTGCGTATATGCTTATATTGCGTATTAAAATACTCCGTAGCTTCTTCTGCGTTCAACGGAATATAATATCCCGCCGATGTCGCGCAGATAGGATAATCGGCTTTTAATTCCTCAATTGACTTTCTGATATTCCTATCTGAATTTGTATTATACGGAATGTTAAGCAGAGCCGCAAGCGTTTTCGTTTTTCTTGCGTTTTGCTTTCCGATTGGTATTAAATTTAAAAGTTTGTTTTTCATAATCTCAATATAAACCAAATTTATATTTTTGTCAACTTATATTTTCAAAAAATATATAAATGTTTGTTTTTCATAAGTTTATAAAAAAATAAATAATTTTACTTGACAAATTGTTTTTTGTGTGTTATATTATAATAAATTATTTTTAGTATGTCGGTTTTTCTGCCGAACTGAATTTAGGAGGATTTATGAAAAACAATGTATCAGAACAATCAGCAGAACGCAAGGCGATACTTGCCGCCAAAGCAAAGCGCGGCGAAACTAATTTGCAGCTTTCCGCAGCAACAAAAATTCACAAGACTAAAATAAGCAGGTTTTTAAACGGCAAAGCAGATTTAAACTTTGTTAATTTAAAAGCAATTTTGGCGCATTATAACCTTAAAATATAAATTTATACTTTTATAAATTGTTGACAATTAAACATATAGCAGAAAACTAAAATAAATGATTGACATTTTAATAAACTTGTGTTATATTTTAAGAAATTAATTAAGCGGAGCGCAAAATGAAAATACAAAAATTAATTATTAAAAATTTCAAGGCAATTGACGACCTTGAAATAAATTTTGACGGCAAGAACGCCGTAATCAGCGGTGATAATGCCGTTGGTAAGTCAACGATTGCAGATGCAATATGCTGGATACTTTTTAATAAGTCAGCACTCAATCAAGCTGACTTTGAAATCAAGCCGAAAAACTATATTTCTGATTCTTTAAATATTCTCGAAACATCAGTAGAGATAATTTTCAATGAAATTACACTTAAAAAAGTCCTAAAAGAAAAATGGACTAAAAAGCGAGGTTCTGCAGAAACTGAATTCTGCGGACACACGACAGAATATTTTATTGACGGATTGCCTGTCAAGGAATCCGAATATAAAGAAAAAACATCAATATTCAAACAAGAATTGATGTTACCGCTTTTTTTTAATACAAATTTCAAATGGGAAGAACGCCGAAAACTTTTATTTGATATTTTTGGTAACCTTTCCGATACAGAAATAATGCAGTCAAGCCCGCAGTTTGAACTGCTAATATCAATTCCAACCGATTTAGAAAATTATAAAAAAGTATTAAAAAGTGAATTGACAAAAATAAACGACAGCTTAAAAATTATTCCAGCGCGCATTGACGAAAATAAAAAAGGTCTTGCTGCCGTAGATGTTAATATCGACTTTGAAAAAATTGAAAGTCAAATTAACGCCGCTAAATCAAGTTTGAAAAAACTTGAATCTGAAAAATCGGCAATGCTTAATAATTCAGATATAGAAATAAAAAAACAAATATCTGAATTGCAACTGCAACAATCAGAAATAAAAAACAAAATCATTTCTGAAAATAACAGCAAGAATCAAGCGGCTAAAAATGAAAAAGCAGATTTGCAAATTAAAATAAAAATGTTGACAAATTCAATATTGGAATTGAATAAACAACATTCAAACAACATTTCTGATATTGAACGCTTTGAAAATGAGCGCAAATCACTTATTGAAAAATGGAAACTTGAAAAAAACAAAACTTTTCAAGAAAAAAATACTGAAATAAAAACCATATGCCCGACCTGTAAGCAATCATTACCGGAATCAGAAATTGAATCAGCAAAAAAAATATTATTAGAAAAAATCGAAAAAGAAAAAGCTGAATTCAATCTGCAAAAGGCGAAAAATATAAATGAAATTGAAATAGAAGGAAATAAATTAAAAATAAAGATAAATAATTTAAAAGCTGAAAATACACGCATAGAAAGCGAATTGAACGATAAAAAAGCCGAACTCAAACAAACCGCCGAAGCTGAAAAATCAATCGTTATTGCGCCTGAAATTGATTATACTACTAACGCCGAATATATAGAACTTTGCAAGAAAATTGATGAGTTGAAAAAGCAGTCTGAAAATAGCAAACCTGACTTAACAGATATAAACTCTAAAATAAGCGAAGTTGAAAAAAATATTTCTGAATTGCAAACAATTCTGAATAAAAAAAGCATTTTAGAAAATTATCAAACACGGATTAATGAATTAAACACACAACTTATTGAATACCGTACCGAGTATCAGCAGAAAAATAATATGCTGAATTTAATTGAATCGTTTATAAAATTCAAATGTGATTTATTAAGCGAAAAAATTAATAATAACTTTAAATTATGCCGCTGGAAACTTTTTGAAAATCAAATTAACGGTGGGATAAAAGAATGTTGTATTTGCGAAGTCAACACTAACGGCTCTTATGTCGAGTGGAATAGCGCAAATACGGCAGGCAGAATAAACGCAGGTATTGAAATTATAAATATTTTATCGGCTCATTATAAAATTAACTTGCCGATAATTATTGACAATCGAGAATCAGTAGTTGAAATTATTGAAACTGAAAATCAGATTATAAATTTAGTAGTTGACAAAAATTATAAAAAATTAAATGTGGAGTTATTTTAATATTATGTGAATAATAAATATTTTAGATAATAAAAATAGGAGGTATTGAATTTATGAAAATAAAATTCAAAAAGCAAGATATTATTGAAAAGTTATATTATATTGAAGGCGTAGTATCAGAAAAAAATTTAAAGGAGATATTGTCCCATATATTAATTGAAGCATCCAGCGGTTCTATGACTATAATAGCAACTAATTTAGAAACTGCGATAAAATATATTGTCCCAGCAGAAGTAAAAAAAGACGGAAATATTGCTATATTATCCGGATTATTCACAGGTATAATAAAAAAACTGAATAAAGAAGCAGAAATAGAAATAATTGTTCAAGATAAGAAAATAGAATTAAAGTCAGCGGATAATAAATTTAGATTGGAATCGCAAGGTTTTACAAAAGATGATTTTCCTTCTATTAATGAGCCAGAATTTAGTAATTCAATAACAATCCCGCAAGCATTACTAAAAGATTTATTTAAGAAAACAAGTTTTGCAACTTTGAAAAATGAAGATACAAATAAACAATTTTTATTAGGCGTTTATTTATCTGTTTTAAATGATGAAATTTTTGCTGTTGGTTCAGATGGTGCTCGTTTAAGTTATATAAAAAGAAAATTGAATCAACAGATAAAAGAGGAATTTTCAGTAATAATACCAAATAAGACAGTTGCGGGATTAATGAAAATATTGAATTCTGAAACAGGCGAAGTTACTATTGCTTTATCAGAAAAAGAAGTTTTGTTTAAAATAGAAGATATATTCTTTTTGTCAAGAATAATAGAAGAAAAATTTCCAAAATTTGAACAAGTGATACCATCAGAATGCAATTATTCTTTAAAATTAGATTTAAAAGATTTAGAAAGAGGTTTAAATTTAATTAGACCGATTGTAGATATAGAAAATAATCGTATAAATATAGAATTAACTAAAAATAAACTTTATTTGAAAGTTGTATCTGATTTAGGACAATCTAATTATGAAATAAATGATGTAGAATATAATGGAGAAGATATGTCTATACCATTTAATATAAAATATTTGGTAGAATTTATAAAGATATTAGAAACAGATAAAATATTTATGAATATTATAAATAAAAAAAGCCCAATACTTTTTAGACCAGAAAATGATAATAATTATATTTATATAACTATGCCGATGAGATTTTAGTTTTATTGGATTAAAAAGAAATTGTAAAATTAAATAAACAATCTAAAAAATTATTAAATGGAGGCAAAAATGAAAAAAAGTATATTACAAAAACAGCCGTCAGCGTTCCTGCTGTGGCTAAAAAGAAAATTAAGAAAAATTAAAAAATTATTTTAGGGGGATTGATTTTTATGAGTAATGAAATTACAAGATTTGACAAAAAAACTTTAGAAGCTGTAGAACAACAAATTACCGAGTATCAAAAAAACGGACAGATACATTTTCCGGCAAATTACAGTCCGCAAAATGCGCTTAAATCTGCATTTTTAGTTTTACAAGAAACTTTAGACCGTGATAAAAAACCAGTATTGCAAACTTGCACGAAAGAAAGTATTGCTTATGCTTTATTAAATACTGTTATTCAAGGGTTAAGCCCGGCAAAAAAACAAATTTATTTTATTCCTTACGGCAATAAACTTACTGCAATGCGCAGTTATCACGGAACAAAAGCAGTTATAAAACGCCTCACAAATGTAATTGATATTAATGCAGAGGTTATTTATGCCAATGATATTTTTGAAATGGAAATTATAGGCGGTCGTAAAGTAATAAAAAAACACGAACAAAATTTTAAAAATATTGACAGCACTAAAATTGTCGGCGCATATTGTATAATTGAATATAAAGACAAAAATAATGAAAAACAGGAATATATTGAAGTTATGAATAAGCAGCAAATTGACAAAGCGTGGTCGAAATCAAAGACAGGCGCAAGCGTGGCAAAAGAATTTCCTGAAGATATGTGTAAACGCACAGTAATAAACAGAGCCGCAAAACACTTCGTCAATACTTCTGATGATAGCGATTTATTAATCGATGCTTTTCATAAATCAAGCGGAGCAGAGTTTGAAGATACTACGCAAAACGAAGTTATTAATAATGCAAACAAAGAAATATTTGACGGCGATTTTGAAGAAGTTGAAGAAACAAAGCCAGAGCTGCAGGCTGAAACTTCGACAAAAAAAGAGCCGAAAAAAGCGGTTAAAAAAAAAGCCGAAACGCCAGCCGAAAAAGCAAGCGAATTGTTTGACGAACAAACGCCGCCTTTCGCAGATTGATTATTTTAAATTCACGGTTTGCGGTCATCCTAAACCGCTTTAAAAAAACACAAGATGATTTAAAAAAATTATGAAAATTAAAACATTCGCGTCAAGCAGTAAAGCTAATTGCTATCAAATTTCAGATAGCGAAACTACAATTATTATTGAGGCAGGGTTGTCTTTAAAAAAACTTTTTAAACTCCCTGACTTTGATATTTCAAAAATAAGCGGCGTTTTAATTTCGCATAGCCACACTGACCATAACAAATTTATAAATGATTTTCTGAAATTAGGGATTACTTGCTATATGACTTTTGAAACTGCCGAATCTTTAAAATTAGATTCGACTTTTGTTCAAATCATAAAATCTAAAAAAAGTTTTAAAATCGGCAGCTTTACAATCAAGGCGTTTGAAACCCAGCACGATTGCGCCGGTTCAGTAGGTTTTTGGATTAAATCAGAATTAGAAAATAAGCGTCTTGTTTTTGCGACCGATACATTTTATATTAAATATAAATTTCAAAAAATTAATTATTATATGATAGAATGCAACTACGACGCTGAAATTTTAGAGAAAAACATTGAATTAGGGATAATAGACGGATGCTGCGCTAAACGCCTTAAATCGTCTCATTTTAGCTTGCAGAATGTCATTGAATTTTTCAAGGCGCAGGATTTATCTGTATGCGAAAAAATACAGCTATTGCATTTATCAAACGAAAATGCAGACGCTGAAAATTTTAAAAATAGAATTATAGAAATAACTGGACTGCCGGTTGAAGTTTATTAAAGAAGGCATTATGCAAACTAAACAAACTGATTATTATGTTTATATGCTTAAAAATGGCGCTGTTAAATGCGGGAATCCGTTAGAATTACCGCAGTTTATGCGTGATAAAATTTTTAAAATAGTGGGAGGATAAAATGAAGTTAGAAGATTACAAGCCGGAAATTGAGTTTATCGCGTGGGATAAACAAAACAAAGTTCTGCATAAGAATTTTGAATTTTTAACATCGGGAGACAAAGGTAATGATTGGATTGTTTTTAAATCTAACAAACAATCATTGTCAGCAACTGTTCATCCGTTTACGAACCCCTATTTTAGGCAACAATTTGAAATATTACCATACACAAACTACAAAGATGTTAATAATAATAAATTATATTGGGGCGATATTTTAGTTGATAATAACC
>Ga0209204_1003722_pt1 | contig 10963 bp, 9 predicted proteins | sample AD_JPNMR2_MetaG_FD_184425 | JGI IMG/M metagenome (GOLD analysis project Ga0209204, IMG submission 184425) | Active sludge microbial communities of municipal wastewater-treating anaerobic digesters from Japan - AD_JPNMR2_MetaG (SPAdes) (version 2) | ecosystem: Engineered > Bioreactor > Anaerobic >... | reverse complement strand
AAGCGACTTTAATCCGTCAATTCCGCTCACAGAAGGCTCCTTATCACTTAAGACGCACTCTATAAACTCCTCCATCTCCGCAAGAAAAGACTCCTGATACCGCTCAATAAAGAAGTTCAAGAGCACGTCCCCGAAGATACCGTCTTCCGTATGGAGTTTTACTTCTGTCGGCGTCTTGTTTCCTACAATGATCGTCCCTTTTGAACCGTGGATCTCTATTCGCTGGTCATAACCGTATACAGCTTTTCGGCTGTTATCAATTGCACCCATGGCTCCGTTCTCGTATTTAAGGACGACAATGGCAGTGTCGATATCCCCTGCTTCTCCTATTGCAGGATCCACCAGGCAGTCACCGTACGCCACAAGTTCCTTTACGTCATCCCCGAGCAGGAACCTTGCCATATCGAAGTCGTGGATCATCATATCTGCAAACAATCCACCTGAAACCTTTACATATTCAATTGGCGGAGGGCCTGGGTCTCTACTTGTTATGCGGACTATGTGGGGAGTTCCGATTTCGCCGCTTTTGATTAGTTGCTGGGCTTTCCTGAAGCTCGGGTCGAACCTCCGGTTAAAGCCGACTTGCAGCTTGACTCCTGCTTCCTCTACGGCAGCCAATGCTCGTTCTGTGCGGTCGATCTCAAGCGCGATCGGTTTTTCGCAGAAGATATGCTTGCCTGCGGCAGCTGCTTGTTCAATGAGGTCTGCGTGTAGATTCGTAGGGCAACAGATAACTACTGCATCTATATCGTCTCTTTCAAATATCTTGCAGCAATCAGTCTCTGCAACAGGGACGCCGAGTTCATTTGCGCAGCAGCAGGCGGCATCCTCTATGATGTCCACAACTGCAACCAGTTCGGCTTTGGGGATCCGGTATCTAAGGTTATAAGCGTGTATCCTCCCAATCCTTCCCGTGCCTATAAGCCCTAAACGCACCTTTTCCACCATGCCTCACCCCTCTCCTGATTCAACCGGTTTGCCTGACAACAAGAACAGGATCCAAGAGTATTTTTCTACCGCTGGCATATCCACCTCCTTTAATAAGTTCAATTAATGTGGAAAACGCCAGTCTCCCCATGTCGTATTTAGGTTGAGACACAGTTGTCAGTTGGATTTCAGGTAAAGACGCAAACTCAATATCGTCGAAACCTACGACTGCCACATCTTTTGGAATGCTAAGTCTGCTTTCCCTGACTGCTTGGATAACTCCGAGAGCCAGAAGGTCGTTGGCTGCAAAGACTGCTGTTGGCCGGCTGGAGTCATCCAGTTTGAGGAGTTCATTGGTAATGAAATACCCGCTGTCTCGCTTGAAGCTGCCGATCTTTATCAAAGATTCGTCCACCGGCAGGTCGTTCTTGTTCAGGGCTTGAGTATAGCCTTGCAGTCTTTCTTGAGTAGTTGAGATGTCTTCGCGTCCGCCGATGAACGCAATACGCTTGTGGCCTTGTTGTATCAGGTATTCTACAGCCTGTTGTGCACCGAGAAGGTTGTTTATCAAGATGGAGACAGTGTTTGGATGGTTGCTTGCTCTGCTGATAAAGACTGTTTTGATTCCGCTGTCAATGACTTTCTCGAGGTGGGAAATCTGTTCTGAGCATGGACCGATGATTAGACCGTCGACTTGTTTCCGTATCAAGTCGTCGAAATACCGTTCCTCCCGTTCCGGGTTCCAGTTGGTGTTGCAAAGAAAGACGGTGTACCCGGCTTCGACAGCAGCATCTTCTATTCCGTGCGCCACCTCCGGGAAGAACGGGTTCGTAATGTCAGGGATTATGAGCCCTATAGTTTTCGTCTCTTTCTTTACTAAGCCTTGGGCAATGGCATTGGGTCTGTACCCCATCTCCAAGGCGATTTTGACGATTCGCTTCTTCGTCTCTTCAGAGATTTCGGGATGATCATTTAGAGCCCGGGAAACCGTCGCGTATGACACCCCGGCTTTTCTAGCCACATCTTTAATCGTGGGAATACCAGCCATACCGACAATCTTACTCCTATCTTTGGTTGTGTTCCGTAGTATGCTGCGATTCGTTGCCCGTTTCCTGTTTAATCTTTTGCTGTTGCCTATTACGTTTGATGCCTCGTTTGTTGTCCGAGCCTATTTCCGCGATGCTATCTCGATCCTTGTGGCGTTCGCTATTCTGGCCGTTCCCCGTCTCCTGCTGCGTTCTTTGTTCTGTCTCCTACAGTCTCTCTTTCCCGTTTCACATACTGTTTCAGCTTTGTTTCGTGTCCTGTCTGTGCTCTATTCCCTGGTACATTTACGTTCCGTTTGCCAGTGCATTCATGTTCCGTTTTCTGGTGCATTTATGTTCTGTTTGGCTGTTGAATCATTCTTCGTTTGTTGATGCATTTATGCTCCGTTTGCCGATGCAGTCATTATCCCTTCGCCGATACATCTGTGATCCGTTTGCTGGTACAATCAGTCGTCCATTAGGTGTCCTGACTTTTGCATTGCTCCCTGCAGCATTCCCTTTTCCGTTTACTATCGCTCACTCTGTAATGCATCTTGTATAGTTTCCTGTACAAATCCATGTCTGGACTCCTGTACAGGTTCGCGTCTGGATTCCTGTCCTGTTGCCTGCTTCGATCGGCTTCCCGTTCCCTAATGCTGATGTCTTTCCCTGTCTCTATCTACGTCTCTAGGTCAAAAGCCTTACCGTAAACGTTTACGGTAATATAATACCAAGCATTTCACGAAAAAGCAATACTTGTCTATCAAATACTTGTGTACCGCTTAGATCCAACTCATCTGCCTCAAAAGAGCCTGGTTTACCTCGACAAAAGGCGTCAACGTCTTCCACGCTTTCCAGAGGACCGGTTTTATACACCTACACCGTCCCAGATCTAAAAGGAGCCGTTCTGTGTCGACTCCCCTAATAACCGAGTGACGTCGCTGAAAACCACAAGCCTTCCTGTTTTGGGAGGAGATTCAGGCAGGATCACGAATAACGTTAATATAGACTCATTATTGATTCACTTGTCCTTCCAAAGATAAAGTTTCTTCCAATAGGCCGTACATGTCTTTTCTGTCTATCACAGCTCCCTTAAAGCTCATGAAATGATATTTGTTAGATGAAATCCTGAGCAAAAGGGGAAAGATCACTGTGATTGCCGGAAACAGGCAAGGCTCTGCCGAGACTTGAAGTGCCTGAAGCGAACAAAGAGCATTTGTCATTGCGTATGATAAAATAGTAGGCAAGGCCTATGACGCTACTGCAAAGGACTATGGCACCATCAAGGTGAAAGAAGGTGATTACCGTGCTATCCATGAAAGTCTTCGGTATCGCAGCAGGCCCGAACAACGAGTTCTCAGTCCTCCTGGCCGATCCTGATGACAAGTATATCCTTCCGATAGCGATTGGCCCCTTTGAGGCTCAAGCTATAGCGATTCCTCTTTCCGGAGAAGAACCTCCCCGCCCCATGACTCATGATCTTTTGAAATCAGTCTGCGAGGCTTTGGGCGGAACAGTTGAACATATAGTCATCACCGGGATTAAAGAAGGAGTCTATTACGCGGAAGTCCATATTCAGCATGATGGCAAGGTTACAGTAGTTGACTCGCGGCCCAGTGACGCGATAGCCCTTGCAGTCAGGAGCATGTGCCCTATTTACATGGCACCGAGGCTTGTTGAGTTCACCATTGAATACAAGGATATAATCGCCCACGAGTAGCGCAGCCGTCGAGCACCTGGGATTAATGAATAATCCATTCCGGCTCGTATGGGGAGATGGCGGCAGCGATTACATAAACCTCAGCCGCACCTGCGCGGAGCAGGACCCGTGCGCATTCGTTGGCAGTATTGCCTGTTGTGATCACATCGTCTACCAACAACACTCGCTTTCCCGCAACCTTTGCCGGATAAGCGACGGTGAAAGCTCCTCTGATGTGGTCTTTGCGAAGTTGCCGTCCTAACCTACTCTGTTCACCGGGTCTGATCAGTCGTTCAATGCAGTTTTCAACACGTATTCCAAAACAGAAGCCGACCTCTTTCGCGAGGAGCTCTGCCTGGTTATAGCCTCGCTCAGCCAATCGAATCGGATGCAAAGGGACAGGAACGATAATGTCGCAGCGCCTCATGCTAACGTCCCGCGACACCTCCCTTGCCATCAAAACACCAAGCCCTTCAGCCAAGTCGCGCCTTCCGTGGAATTTGAACTCGCGGATAAGCTCTTTCAGCACTCCATCGTACGTGCCGAAGGTTCGAGCCCTCATAAAGAACCTACCGCGACTCTTGCAGTCGGTGCAGAGCATCTTGCCGGAAGTATCGCTCCTTCGCAGTGCACCTGATAGCCCCGGTGCACCTGATGGCCCCGGTGCACCTGATGCCACCCTTTTTGCACCGGAAGTCACTACGCCAGGGTCCAGGGATTCTTGCGGTTTTAGGAATCCACGATTACCGGCACCCCTCTGACGATCGTGCTCTGACGCATCTCGGGTACCGGTCCGACATTCCTGCTCCGACGTGTCTACGGCTCGTCCTCTTAACGGACGCCCACATATATCACAGATAGGCTCTTGCACGAAAGGAATCCTGCTCAAACAGTCACCGCAAATCAGTGCGAAAAAAACCTCTTTAGAATATCTTGAATCTCCCAGCCTCCCACAGAGCACGCATCCTTCCTTCTCCGGAAAGACAAAATCAAGCACCTTCTTGACGAAGGTGGCTACGGCATATTCCACGCCACCTGAGACGGCAGGAAAGCCTTGCTGGAGACCCTGCTGACTTGCCTGGTAGTTTATCTCGTGATTTACCCGGTGACTTCCCAAATCCGGCCTTCCAGCCAGGTCAAGCTGTATCTTCCTTTCAGAATCGTGTTCATCCACGGGTCAATGCCCCTTTCACCTCACTCACCGTAAACGTCAAAGGCTGACTCTTCGAAGGACAGACAAAGGCATGTTGCTATACCAACTGCCAACCTTAACACGGCAGTCCTCAACACGCCAGTCCTTAATACGCCAGTCCTCAACATGCCAGTCCTTCAAGCCCTCCTTTTCAACCCTTTAGCCAGGCTCTACGCAAAACGCACGAAGACACAGCCACGCACCAAAGCTCAGACGTGTCATTCTTCATCCTCAATGTCTGATGGCATCCTATCCTTCTATCGATTTCGGTGTCTAATCGCATCCTATCCTTCTACGGATGCTTTGCCAATCACCGATAAGAATGATTTTCAGGTGATTTCGTGGTTTTACCCATGCCAGTTGAAGGGTAGTCTTTCTATGCGTTGAATGGAAATATATGGAGGTGGCAACGCAATGCTGGAGAAGCCCTATTTCGTATACGAGGCTTTTGATGTAAACGACACAACGGGTCACCGCCGCGTAATCGAAGTCACACATTACCCCCTTCTCGATCTCAAAATCCTTTCAACTGCCGGATATACCCACTTAGCTGTAGTTACGAAGCCCATGCCCTTAGCCCGGGCTGTGCGCAAAGCCGAAAAACTCAAGGTACAGCGGAAAGCAGAGCTCTCTAGAAATCACACAAGAGCCCCAGGAAAGAATCTCGTCCCAACCTTTCTCGGTTCGATCCTCTTGCCCATTATCCGGAGCCTGAATACCGCACGCCCTGATATCGTCACCGTTCATGACTGCAGGAACATCGTCTTACCCACAGAAGAAGACCTTAAGACAGTCGTTGAGGTGCTCCAAGGCCGTGTCCTTTTTCGGCACGAAATCAGGCAAGCCCTCATAGAGCGCGGACACCACATAACCGGTGATCTTCATGACATACTCCAAACCCTGATCCTAAGGAGTGTCATAGGGAGAGTCCCGTCTGTAGCGATTGAACGATTTGGAATCCCCTCGTGCAGACGGTGCAGCAATCCCAACGTAATCCAGGCCTCATGTGCAGCATGCTCCAGTGACACTTGCTTCTATTGCCCTGAGTGTGCGTCAATGGGAGAGTCACGCGCTTGCCGTCCTCTGTACTATTCACCCGGGACAAGGAACAGTCTTTCAAAGGATAAGCGCAGTTTTGCAGTTAGTCTGCGTTTTGAGCTTACTCCTGCGCAGAAAGATGCATCTCAACTTGTGGTAGATTTCATTCAAGACCCCGAACAAAGGGAATGTCTTGTGTTTGCCGTGTGTGGGGCGGGAAAAACAGAAGTCGTCTTTGAGGCGATTGCACATGTGCTGAGGAGCGGAGGAAAAGTCCTGTTTGCCATTCCGAGAAGAGATGTCGTAGCTGAACTGGTTCCGCGGATTAGGACAGCAATACCTGACGCACGTATATTGGAGCTCCGCGGTGGAGCGAAGTGGCGTTATCGAGATGCAGATATCATTGTAGCTACAACACACCAGACGCTTAGGTTCTTTCGAGCTTTCGACCTGGTTATCTTAGATGAGGTCGATGCGTTTCCTTACCGCGGCAGCAGAATCCTTCATTACGCAGTGAGGCGGGCTACAGCCCAGCACGGAAAAACTGTGTTTATGACGGCAACTCCTGATCGAGAGCTTTTGCAAAAAGCTGATAGAGGTGAGATGGCTTTGGTAAGGATCTCTGCGCGCTATCACGGCAGGCCTCTGCCTGAACCGGAGATCGTCCGCGTTACCCTGCCGCTGCCTGAAGATTACACGCGATTCCAGGGTAAAGCGGAGCATAGCAGTGGCAGAACCGGCAAGACAATAAGGAGCAGATTTCGTCGTCCGGATAGGGTGTTGACGATAATAAGACGTTCGCTTAAAGCAGGCAGGAAGCTGTTTGTATTTGTGCCGACAGTAGCCCTTTCCGATCTTGTATGCAAAGGACTATCTAACTCACTGCAAATCCCGAGGATAGCTTCGATTCACTCGTCCCATCCTAACCGGGACTTACATCGAGAAGCCTTCAGCAAAGGTGAAATCGATATCATTGTCTCAACCAGCGTGCTTGAACGAGGCATCACAGTACCCAACGCTGATGTTCTGATTCTTTATGCTGACTATGAACAAGTATTCGATACCGCAACTCTTATCCAGATGGCAGGCCGTGCTGGGCGAACAGAAGACGATACCGAAGCCAGGGTCTACTTCGCTGCCGAGCACATTACGCCTTCCATGCGTACAGCTGTCCAACTGACTCACGATATGAACCGCCACGCAGCTGCGTCAGGATATTTACAATCATGATTCCCACACGCTGGCGAAAATGGCGGCAACAGTGCCGGTAGGCGGAATATCGCATCCTCGAGCCCCGGCTGCCCAGGATTCAGTATCAAAGAGCCTTTGGCGGCCTAATTCCTGATACGCCTCTCGAACCTTCAAGCTCCTGTCTTCGAGAATTCCGCATCAAAGAGCCTTTTGGGGTCCGATTCCTGATACCCTTCTGTCTGGTTGGGGTCCCGCGGTCCAGAATCGCGCATAGGAGCGCCTTTGGTGATCTGAGTCCTGACACTCCTCCCGCATCGCAGGATCTTGTTGGTAGAAGATCGCCCGCCAAAGGGCTTTCGGCAGCCTAATTCCTGACACCCCTCTTGTATCGTCAGATCCCGGCAGTGCAAACTCGCGCATCACACCGCTTTTGGTGGCCCGATTCCTGACACCGCTCTTGGAACGTTAGGCCGCGGTGACGCAAGGACAACTTTTGAGGAGCCTTCGGTGCTCGAATCTATGACATGACTCTTGAACTTCCGAACCCGGTGGTCGAGAATGAACCACAGTTTGGCTGTTTGGTGGAAGGTTTTCTACCACAGTTTTGAGCGTAGGCTCTAAAATGGTAGAGTCTCGCCCACCAGGAGGCCTAAAGGTGGAAGGTTTTCTACCATGATCAGGCGTTAAGGTGGTAGGATATCGACCACCACGCCTCCCAAAATCTTACAAATCACGGTTTGGTGGTCGAAACTCGCCCACATTTTCTGAAAAGGTGGGCGAAAAACTACCACGTTTTCCCAAAAAGTGGTAGAGAATCTACCACCTGAGGCCCCAAAAGGCCCCAAAATCCGCTCGAAGCCTGAAAACGTGGTCGATTCTCTACCACCTGAGCCGGTTTGGGTGGTTCAAAATCGCCTATTTATGAACGTTTGTTCGAAAAAATCGGAAAGTGTGGTTGAGATTGAACCATCTCTTTGAGGAAAGGTGGTTGAAAACCGTCCATTTATGAGCGTTTGTTCACAAAAATCGGAAAGTCCGGTCAAGATCAGCCCGGTTTTTCAGCAAAGTGTGGTAGAAAATGTCCTCGCCCGATTTAAGGCCGACAATGACGACCAACTCTTTGCCATGTATTGTTTATTATGTTATAATTTGGTAAAGATCTCCTATTTTGAGAGTTATTTTTGTGTGTCTAACGAAAGATTCATATTTCTAGTCCCTGCAAATCTTATACACTACAAAAATCTTTTACACTACAAAAACCTAATACGCTACAAAAACGTAATACGCTGCTAATGGCCGGATTCCGTTGCCAAGCACCCAGAACTGACAATTCGCCTCCGCAGAAGGAGGAGGTTCCGTGTTTAACAGAAGACTGATGTTGTCGGTCCCTACAGATCTTCTACGATATAAGAACCTAGGTCCCTTTGCCACAGACTTGGACCTGACGATTTGCCACTGTAAAAGGAGGAGGTTCTGTGCTTAACGAAAGACTTATGTTGTCTGTCCCGGCAGACCTTGTGCGCTACAAGAACCTGGATCCGGTTGCGAAGTACTTATATTTAATGATTTGCCTCTATAAACCGAAATCTGTTAAGGAGCTGGCCCAGATATCGGGCATCTATAGATCCGGAGTTCGCAGGCACCTTAGGGACTTAGAGGCAACCGGTTGGATAGTCATGCCGAAAAAGCCAGGTATGACACCGATAATCGCCTCTGCTCCTAAGACTACACAGGATGCCCTTGTGTCACGGCTAAAGGACGCTAGGTGGGAGACACAGCATGCCGGAGAGTTCTTGATGAAAGCATGGCTTAACCTTCTTGTCGATTCCGACAACTTCACCGATAACTGCCGTCCTTCATTCCTAGTGAACCCTGAAACCCAAAAAGCCATGGAATACGACCGCTATTACAAAGAAGGGGTTGCCTTCGAATTCAATGGCAGCCAGCACCATACACCTACAGAGAGGTTCTCTGACATAGACAAAATACGAAAGACTCAGTTGCGAGACCATCTGAAAGCAGGCTTGAGTCAAAAACACGGCATTATCTACGTGGAGATTATTGAGACTGACCTTAGTCTTGACAGAATGCTGGACAACATACCTAGCGTCCTGCCACTTAGGCCTATTGACAGAAACAGCATATATGTGCGAGGTTTGACCAGGCTAAGCGAAGAGTACATTACAAACTGCATCAGGATGCGTTCAAAAGAGCAAAAGTGAGCCTCTATCCTGCCATTACCTTTCCATAATATAGCTTAAAAACTATTATCTGCAACATAAGCTGCGAACTTAAGAGTACAATTGAGAATGACGGATCAATCAGTAGCAGAGCAAAGGAGGTGTAAGTGCATCTCTGCTTAGAGTGTTTCCGGCTGTTTCTGTTTCGGTATTTTTCGGAAAACTAATTCCAGACAGCGGAGGTTTAAAGGCATGATTCTTTTTATAGTAACCGTCTATATGCTGGCAATGCTGGCAGTGGGTTGGTGGGCGAACAAGTATTACATTAAGGGTATGACTGACTTTCTGTTGGCAGGCAGAAGGCTCGGAGTCGGAATGTGTGCAGCTACCCTTGCCGCCACCCATTTCGGCGGTGGAATGGTAATGGGCGGCAGCGAGTACGGATTCTTGCATGGCTGGTCAGGGGCATGGTACGGCCTGGCGTGCGGGATAGGCATCTTAATCTTAGCCTTTACCACTGCAGGCAAGTTCAGACAGCTGGCGCTTTACACCGTGCCTGACTACCTGGAGCAGAGATACGGCGGGAAAGCCGTAAGAATACTGGGTTCTCTCCTTTCCCTCATCGCATTGGTGGGGATACTTGCTGCCATGGTGCTCTCAGCACGAAGTGCCTTAAGCATACTGGGCATCACCGGTAATACAGGAGCCATCGTCGCGACACTGGTTTTCATCATATACACGACACTGGGTGGCCTTTGGGCGGTGACAATAACAGATGCCGTCCAATTGATCCTGGCAACCATCGGGGTCGTGGTGGCGGCCGGCCTTGTGTTGTCAAACAGCGGTGGTATGGCTGCACTCTCTTCGGCACTGGCGGCAAAAGGGGTAGGCCCTGGGTATTTCAGCATCTGGGGACTGGGCACATCAAGTATTATGTGGCTCCTTCTTCCCACTGTAATGTATACCTTGATCGGCCAGGACTTCTACCAAAGGCTGTTTGCAGCAAAAAATGAGAACGTGGCAAGGACTGCGTCAATACTCGGCGGTATTGTTCTTGTGATAGTTGCGTTCTTCCCCGCACTCATCGGCATGGGAGCGCGTGCCATGTCAGACCTGGAAGCCGGCAGCAATGCTTTTCCGTGGGTCGTCCAAAACCTAATGAATCCGGTGGTTGGAGGCGTAATCCTAGCTGGCATCTTGGCTGCAATAATGTCAACGGCTGACTCTATTTTGACTGCAGCTACATCCCATATAGTCAAAGACTTCTGGATCGAGACATTCCAAGTTGATGAGATTAAAGATGAAAAGAAGCTGCTTACGATATCTAGGAACTTCACGATCATCTTAGGGGCATTAGGCCTGCTTATTGCACTTATCATGCCTGGAATAATTGATGCTCTTATTTACTCATACACCATGTACACTGCAGGGGTGTTCATTCCTGTAATAGGAGGCGTCCTTTGGAAGGCAGCTACCAGAGAAGGAGCCCTGGCGTCACTGATAATCGGGTCTATAGTAGCGCTTTGGGGCATCCTCACGAAGACCAGCATCTTAGGTGCGCCTGTAGAAATATATGCAGCGTTAATATCTCTCGTTGTGTTTGTGGTTGTATCTTTGGCGACGCAATCCGAGAAGACCGATAAGGTAGCTGTGGCAAAGTAGCTGTATAAGGAAAAGTGGCTGTATAAGGATGGGTATCTGCACTTGGCAG
>Ga0209204_1003717_pt1 | contig 10971 bp, 6 predicted proteins | sample AD_JPNMR2_MetaG_FD_184425 | JGI IMG/M metagenome (GOLD analysis project Ga0209204, IMG submission 184425) | Active sludge microbial communities of municipal wastewater-treating anaerobic digesters from Japan - AD_JPNMR2_MetaG (SPAdes) (version 2) | ecosystem: Engineered > Bioreactor > Anaerobic >... | reverse complement strand
AATAATATTAAATAACATAAATAGCACGAATAAATAGGGAATAATAGTGCCACGAATAAGAAATAAGCCACGAATTTACACGAATTAACACGAATTTATACAAATAAAAAAAATAAGACGAATAAGGTTAATAATACAAATAAGATAAATAACACAAATTATTTTGCCATCTACTAAAACTTTGTACTTTTCACTCTGCACTAAAATAAATTTAACCCGCTTTGGGGGTGTTTTTTTGAAGGGTTTTCTTACCGCAGGTTAACACCTGCGGTTAATTGAAATTTAACCACTTCGTGGTTATCTTTTTGCAAATATTTCTGGTTTGCCACTAATAATATTAAATAACATAAATAGCACGAATAAATAGGGAATAATAGTGCCACGAATAAGAAATAAGCCACGAATTTACACGAATTAACACGAATAAGAAATAAGCCACAAATCAATACGAATTAACACGAATTTATACAAATAAAAAAAATAAGGCGAATAAGGTTAATAATACAAATAAGATAAATAACACAAATTATTTTGCCATTTACTAAAACTTTGTACTTTTCACTCTGCACTAAAATAAATTCAACCCGCTTTGGGGGTGTTTTTTGAAGGGTTTTCTTACCGCAGGTTAACACCTGTGGTTAATTGAAATTTAACCACTTCGTGGTTATCTTTTTGCAAATATTTCTGGTTTGCCACTAATAATATGAAATAACACAAATAGCACGAATAAATAGGGAATAATAGTGCCACGAATTTACACGAATAAGAAATAGCCACGAATTTACACGAATTTACACGAATAAGAAATAAGCCACAAATCAATACGAATTAACACGAATTTATACAAATAAAAAAAATAAGACGAATAAGGTTAATGATACAAATACGATAAATAACACAAATTATTTTGCCATCTACTAAAAGTTTGTACTTTTAATCATTTCTTAATTAAAAAATTTATAAAACATTCAGGTTTATGAAACCAGCCAAAAGTAGGAGATAAAGCAAAATATCTGTATTCACTTTCTTTATTGTCTCTATCTATTCTTGTTGCATTAAGAGAAATAGAATTATTTTTTGAAGAAAAATTTATATAACTTAAAGGCAATTGAATTTCAAGTTGCCAGCCATTTGTTTTTTGAAAAACAGTTGAAATAATATTATCAGCATTCCATTTTTTCGCTTCGTCAAAATTTATGTTTATGTTTGTTTTTAAAAATGCATCAAATATAGTATTTAATGGATTTACTTCAATCTCAATATATGATTTTGTCTCTTCATTATCACATAAAGCAATAAATAATTCGCAAACATCTTCTTCATAAATTGCTGCATCGCGATTAGTATGAAAAGCAAAAATAGAAGAATCAAAGACATCAAAAGAGATAAATAAAAATTCAGAATCGCAAGCAAATGCTACAAGCGTTTGAATTTCAGCTTCTTTACCAGTCATAGCATCAACCATTTTGTATTTTGGAGTTAATTGCCAGATAGTATCATCTAATAAGCCATCTATAATTGGTTTTTCATCAGTCCAAAAAATAAAATAATTATCAGCAGCATTTAAAAATTGTAATGTTAAAATAAAAAAAATAAAGAAAAAAATTTTTACCATTTGACAGTGCCAGCAAATTTAATTATATCATTTTCATCAGCAGGATAGATTTTATAATAACCATTCAAATAAATATTACCAAAATCAATTAACCAGATAAGTTGATTATAATCATCAGAAGATAAATTTATATATTTTCTGGTCTTATATGAAAGTTTGATTTTTGATTTTTTAAATTGTTTTTCAAAAGTTAAAATTATCTGGTCATAATGACCTTTTGTAGTTGGAACCTCAATTACTTCTTCACCTGATAAATTTTCATAATCAAAATATGCAGTTTCCTGAATTATTTCTGTTAGTGTATTTGTATAATATCTTTTAAATGCTGTCTCTATTTTGTATTTTTTATCTTTATTGTTGTATTTTATTTGATGCTCAAAACTTTCTTTTTCATAATTTGTCGGTTTATTCGAACTATATTTATTTTTCTCTGATTTATAATATTTAAAGTTGTATGAAAATGGCTTTTTTAGATCAGTTGAAAGATTTAATTCACGCTTTTTTTCAAAACTATCAGTTTTAATTTTTGAACCAAAATAACTTATTCTGCTTGAACTTTCTAAATAATATCTACCCGCAGTATCAGAAAAATCGTTTAAATCATAATCAATTTCACCATATTTTAATTGTAAAGCAAAATTATTAAAATATTTCAGTTTGTCAATAGGAGAATTTTTATTATCCCATTTATTTGACCAACTTATTTCTTTTGCAGAATATTCTATATCAGTTGATTTTTCTCTGCCTTCTTCTAATCGTAAATTTATTATTTGTGTATTCGTAATATTGTATTTTGTCTCAATATTAAATACCTCAGCATCAGGTTTTGAAATATTATTATATGAATGATAGTGAATAAAATTTATGTCATTATTTATATAATTAAATTCAATATTGAATTTTTTGCCTTTTTTATTTAAACCAAGTAAAAGTGCTTCGCCAGCATTTATAACTCTCGAATTTTCACCATATAAAATAAAACCTAATGGAGTAAGATAAGTAAAATTCCAGCCAAAAACTTTGTTAGAAAATTTTGAAAGCAGATTTTTTTCAATATAATGAGCATCATAAGCAGTAAAACCAAGTATCAGTTCATTTGATGGTTTAAATGTGATATTACCCCCAAATAATTTTTCTTCTAAATTTTCATTCCGTTTATTGCCTGAACTTGATAATGAAATCTTATATGTTCTTGCTAATGTATCAATATCAGTTGTTTCATAATAGTTCTTTGAATATAGAATAGAAATATCAAATTTTGTTTCAAAGATATTTTTTATTTGATATGCTATACCTTTTAAATTTGAATATTCATAAGTATTATCATCAATATCAATTACATTCTGGTCTTTTGTTTTTAATTTGTTAAAAATTTGATAATAACCAAAATTAGCACCATAATTACCAATTACTAATCTATCATTTTTAATAAAATTATCTATTTTTATTCCTGCTTTTAAAAGATTATCAATTTGTGTTTCACCTTTATCTCGTTCTGTTCTTGCTATTATTTGATATTTGTTTTTTGTTAACTTTATGTTTTGATAAATTTTTGCTGTCTTTTGATCTGATAGAGTTTCATCAAAATTAAAATCATATTCTAAAAATTTTGCTTCAACTTCAATTGTTGTAATAAATGGTTTAATAAAATCAAATACATCCTGTGGCACAATATTTCTTAATAATAAATCATCAATAGATTCAAAAAGACCAACTTTTTCACGGCTTTCAATTATTTTTAAAATTTCATCTTTTGAAATGTTTGGTAATTTGAATAATTCAGCAAATTTTGCTGTATTTATATTTACTGGCTTGTTAAATAATTCTTGCAATAATGTAGCATCATCTTCTTTTATTTCACCAGTATAATATAATTCCCAAATTTCATCTTCACTTGTTATTGGTTCTGGCAATTTTAATTGGTTTATTAAACCTTCCTGACTGATATCAATTGCAATTTTTGTGAATTCTTTTGTTGCCTGTAATTGTTCGATTTCTTCTAATGATAAAAATTTTTTTGCGCCTGTTGTAGTTTGAATTTCTACTTTTTCTTTTTGCGGTGTTGCTGTTAATACTGCTTTGTCTAATGCTTCATCAGTAATTTCTTCTTTTGCTTCGCCAGCGTCAGGTTTTTCTTTTATTTGTTTTTTGCTTTCTTTTATTTCTGTTTCTTCTTTGTTTTCACTTTCTCCTTCAATTTCAGATTCTTCTTTACTTTCTGTTTCTTCTTCATTTAATTCATCATCATTTAATTCTTTTTCTTCTTGCTCTTCTGTTTCATCATTTATTTCTTCATTATCTTCATTCTCTTCTTCTGAATAATTATTTATTTTATTTTCTTTTTCGTTAGTTTGTTTTTCTTCCTGTTCATTTATTTTTTCTTGTTCTTTTATTTTGCCTTCGTTTGTTTCAGCATTTTCTTCTTTGTTTATATTTCCCTGTTCTTTTAATTCTTGTTTGCTTACATTATTTTCTTCTACAATTGTATTATCATTTTTTATTTCATTTATATTTTGCTTTTCTTTTTCGTTTTCTATTTTTTCAATTACATTTTCTTTTGTGATTTTAATTTCTGTTTTTTTATTAATAGTTGGCTGTGAGATTTTTTCTTTATCTTGCAATTCATTTATTTTATTTGATTCGTGTTTTGCTTCTGATTCTTCATTTTCTTCTGCGATTTCGTTTTCTTCTTCATCATCCTCATCATCATTTAACTCTTTTTCGTTTGTCGTTTCTTCTTTTTCGATTTGTTGTTCTTTAACTTTTTTAATTGTTTCAGTTTTTATTTGTTCTGGCAAATTATTTGATGATAATTTTATTAACAAATTATCAAATTTATAATCAAGACCAATAATATGAGTATAATCAAAAATTTGATTATAAACAATAGTATAATTAAGAGAGAGAATTTTTTTCTCTTTGCCAATATTAAAATTTAAACCAACACTAATATTAGAAGGGTTAGTTTGATAACCACATCTAAAAATAAAATTATCAGAAATATTAAATTGAAGACCAGATAAAAATCGATTATTATAATCATAAGGAGGCAATTCATAATCAAAAGAAAGAAGTAACATTTTAAAAGGCGAAAAAGAAAAGCCGAATTGATAGGACTTTTCGATAGGTGTAGATAAAACAGGTTCATTGAAATTTCTTGAAATAAAACCAAAATTTAACCAATAGATAGGTTGATAGAATAAACTAAAATCATAACTTAAAACATCTTTTGAACCAACTTCATTAATAGATAGCGATAAAATTTTAAAATTCGCGCCAGCACTAAAATTATTTAATATTTTATAGCCAGTAGAAAATAAGTAAGTTCTTTCTTTATATAAATTAAAACCAAATTCTTCATAAGCAATGCCAAAACCAAATTTATTAAATGATTTTTGCAAAGCAAAATTAAAGAATTGTAAATCAGAGAGATTAAATAATTTACCACTTGAACTAATGAATTGATAATCAGATAAAAACGGTAAAATAGCAGGATTAAAAAAAATAGAATTAGCATCATAAATAACAGAGGAGTAAGCATTACCAAGCGCCGAAGGAACAGAATAAGAATTTCTAAACAAAAATTCTGCATTTAAATTTAAATAACACAAATAAACCAATAAAAATAAAAAACAAATTTTTTTCATAAATTAAAAACTTTTTGCAACGACAAAAGTTTGTTTAAAAATTTTATGATTACCAGTAGTATTATTATAAGCATCAATATAAAGAATATAGATACCAGCAGGCACGAGAGAATTTTTATAATCAAAACAATTCCAGGTAAAAGAATAAGTGGAAGGTAAAGCATAAGATTCATTATTTACAAGTTCAGCAATTTTTCTGCCTTGAATATCATATATTCTTATTGTGATTGAAACAGTTTGATAAATATCAATATTAATAGTTAATGCTTTTTTTTGCGGGTCAGGTGAATCTAAAATAATTGTTCTTGAATTTAATCTAATATTTCCAATACCTTGCATTACTTCGCTTTGCTCAGCCCCAATATTTATAGGTGCTAATTCCCAATCATCAGCAGAATTAAAATCAATATAAACACCATTTATAGTTTTACGAGTAGCAGAAATATTTTTAATAAGATATTTAGTAAAAATTAAAGAAGAAGGAGAAGAAGAAGACCATTCGCCAACATTATTAAGATAAGTGAGATATTCAGATTTAGTCGAACTAATATCATAATCATCAGTATAACCAACAGCATCATCAACCTCACCAAATTGATTATATAAAACAATTAATTCATCAGTAGAAGTGAGACTAGAATATGTAGTATAAGTTTTTAAAACATTTCCAGCAGGTTGTGTATCATCAATATTATTTGAGTTAAAATAAAGAATGATTTTATTACCTGGATAAACAATTGAATTTCCAAAGATTTTTATTGAACCTTTATATAGTGTTTTACTAACTAAAATATTTTTTATGTTTGAATAATTATCAAAAGAATAACCAGCAATATTAGCGCCCTGACCATTATTGCCATCATCAACACAGTAAAATTCCACCATATCTTCAAGAAATTCTGCTTTGTTAAATAAAAATTCTGTGATTATTAATTTCATTTTTTGGCTTGTTTGTGCAATTGGCATATTATATTTAGTAAAAGTAAGATTTCGATTTTCATAACCATATTTATTAGTGTAAGTAACAAGAATATAGTAATTTTTATTGTTTTGAAGTAATTTGCCTTCAATTGTTGAAACAGTAATTTCATTACAATTTTTATTATAAACAACAACTTCTGGCGGTGTATCTGTTTTTTCAAGTTCAATTGGTAATTCTGAAATGTATAAATTATAACGATAAAAATCTTTATTTGTAGTTGGTGTAAAATAAACAGTTAAATTGCCACCAATATCTTTTGGTGTATCAAGAATTGTAATATCAATAATGTCATCAGAAAAAGGAGAAATTAAGGTAGGAATAAATCCTGGAGTTGGTGGCTTGATTTCTAACCAATCTTTATAAGAATTATTATCAATAAGAGAATTATTAAGAAAATAACGAGAAATAGAATAACCACTGGAAAAGCCAGTTGGTTTTAAACTTGTCACATAATTATTTCCATTATGCGTGCCAGACCACGCTTGTTTGCTTATTAGATTATTTGCATAATCTGGTGGTTTATTTTCATCTGACCATATAACTGCATCTAGAATATTATCGGCAGAAGCATCAGAAGCAAGAAATACAAAAGAAGCAGAATAACTTAAACCATCATCAAAAGTATAAATATTCAGTGTTTTATTTGAGTTTGCAATTGTATCATCATCAATAGAATCAGCGTTAAAATAAAGAATAAGAAATTCACCTGTTTTTATTATTGTTGTTTCCTGTGGTGTCTCTGTATCATTATCAATATCCCCAATTATTTTAACGAGTGTATATGGGTTTGATTGAGAAGTACCCTTTTTAAAAATTGCATAATCTTTTATATCAGCACCCTGTCCATTATTGTTATCATCAACACAATAAATTTCAATAAAATCAACAGAGTCGCCAGAACTATAAAAGAATACTTCTGTTATTTTTAATTGAGGTTGCGCAAATAAAACAGAATAAATAAATAAAAAAACAAAGATAATTTTTTTCATAATTTCAAAATACAATATTAAGATTTATCGCTGTTTTATCACCAAGTATTTCATTTTGTTTAAATAAAAAATCTAAAGATAAATTATGTTTTGAAATTTTTGTGTTTATACCAAAACCAAATGATAGATTTTTTTCATTTATTTCAGGACTAAATTTATAGCCAACTCGTGCTGTAAAAGTTTTATTTATATAATATTCATAACCAAGTGCAAGTTTATTTTTGTTATCATTATTTATATTATAATCAAGCGAAATAAAATGAGAATCCATAAATTTTGTTGAAGCACCGAGAGATAATGTTTTTGGAAATTTTTCATCTTTTTCCGCACCAAAATTTGTTGACCAGCCATAATAGTTTTTAAATACAATACCAAAATTTGTATTTTTAAATTTTTGGTCTTTTTTTTCTTTCTTGCCAGTTAATTCAGATAAAGATGTTATAGCACCAACAACAGCAGTAAAACCTGTTTTTGAATCATCAGTAATTGTTTCGTTTAAAACTTTTATTGTGCCACCTATTTTAAATTTTTTTATTTTTGTCGCAATTGCTGTTAATAATGCTAAATCATAATAGCGTGCTTTACCTGAACTGATATCTGAATAATTATATTTTTCTATATAACCACCATCTAAATAGATAACTCCAAATACCATATTTATTTTTTTGGTGATTGGCTGATTTAATGAGATTGCTTGATAATTTACATCAAGAAAATAATTTGAATAATATAATGAAATAATATTTTTTTTAAGAAGCGCTACACCAGCTGGATTATAATGAATAGCATTTATATCATTATCAATAGATGAAAAAGCAGAAGCCATTGCTTCTGCTCTTGCACTATAATCCAATTTAATAAAATTAAATGCAGTGGTGCCTATTTTACTGCTACCAGCAAATAAAAAATTTGCAAAACAAACAAGTAAAAAAACTAAACTTAAAATTTTTTTCATTTTATTTTTATCGCCTGATTAATAATTTTGTTATTTTGTTTGTTTTATCACCATTTGCATTTTTTGCGTTTAATTCAACAAAATATAAACCACTTGCTAAATCATTTGAATAATCATTTTTTAAGTCAAATACATATTCGTTTATTCCGCCACCATAATTTGATATATTTGAAATTGTTCGAACTTTTTCACCACTTAATGAAAATATATTTATTTCAGCCTCTGTTGTACCTGCTGGTAAATCATATACAAAAATAGTATAAGTATTTGCTGGATTTGGTTTATTATAAAATTTTTGAATTTCAAATTTTCGATTTGGTTGAAGCGGTGAATAATAAGAATATAATTTATTAAATTCAAGTAAAAATTGTTCTGCTACTTTTTTGTTTTTAATTATAACAATGTTTTCATTATTATTTTCATCTGCTGCAGCGGTTAAATTATATGAACCAGTAATAACTTTAGCGTCAGATGAACCTGGGTCAATTATTATAAATTTATGATGTAATCGATTTGGTGCTATTCCACCTAATACTGATATACCATTGTCAGTTAGATATTTATAAACATTATAATTTGTATCCATTTGTCGAACATCAATTATTCCTTTTATGCTTAATTGTTTTTTTGAATAAATTGATACTAATTTATCTGCTATTGTTTGATTAGAAAAAGTGAACATACAAAAATAAATTGAATGAGTTGCACTATCTAATAATTTTGTGATTTTTTCCGCTATTTTTCCTTTTGGTGAAAAATATGTTTGAATTTCTGTATTATCATCAATAGTAATTATTGGTTCTGGAATACCAACAACCTCACCAAAATCACCTGAATATAATTGTTCAAATATATCTCTATAATTATTTGCAACATCTTCATTTTCAATTATTACTGCGTTTTCATTGTTTTCATTTGTCGCATTATATGACCAGTTAAATGAACCAGTCCAAACTTTTTTGCCATCAACAATAGCAAATTTATGGTGCATTAAATCACTACCAGTATAAGAAACTAAATTTGGAAAATATGGAGTGAGAAAATTATCATTAGTCATTGAAGGGTCATATACTATCTCAATTGAGATACCACTATCATTCTGTAAATTTTTTAATAAGTCACGAATATTAGTTAAATCGAATTGATAGATTGCAATTTTAATTGATGATTCTGCTGTGCTTAAAAATTCATATAATTTCTGGTCAACTTTATATGCTGGTGTTTGTGTAAATGGGTCAGTGAAATAAACTGATATTTCGCCATTGAGGTATAAAATTAAACCGAGAAATAATAATGCTATTAAAGTCAGTTTTTTCATTTTTCACCAAAAATAACTTAATGAAAATCTATGAACATCATTAACTTTTGAAGAAGGTAAATAAGAATAATTAAAATTTATAAAATTAAATTTTTTACCAAAACCAAAAGAAAAATTACTACCAATATCATAATCTTCACGATAACCAAGCCGTAAAATAATTTCATAAGGTAATGTAAGTTGAAAACCACTTCGATAATAAAAATGTTCATTTATGATTTTTACTGTTTCAAAAGTTAAATCATATTTTTGTTTTGAAATAGTATTAGAATAAGAAAGACCAAATTTTAAAGTCAATGGTATATTAAATTTTTCTTTATTTAGTTTTAATTTTTCGCCATAATTTAATAGAACACCAGAAAAATTAAATCTTTTTTTTGTGTATGTTATACCAGCATCGAGCGCAAAAACATTATCATTATATTTGTAAATTTTTTCTTCAATATATTTTATTGTTATACCAGCATCGAAATTATTGAATGCTTTTGAAAAAGAAAAACCAAATAAAAAATCGCGTGCTGAAAATGAAGAATATTTATAAACAGGTGATTTATTTACAATTTCATAAATCGGCATTTCACCTGTGTTAAAATATGAAAGTGATAAAGCAACTGAATAATTATTTTTTTTATTAAATAGAACTGTGCTTAAAAATTGTTGTGAAATGTCAGATAAATATGAATTATATGAAAAATAAATCTCATTCTTTTTTGAACGAACAATATTTGCAGGATTCCAGTATGTAGCAACTGCACCTTCGGATAATGTAGAATATGCATCGGCTAATGCTGTGCCTTCTGCACCAACTCCTATTTTTAAAAATGCAAGCGAATTTTCACCACTATCAGCATATAGCAGAAAGTTTAATGACAAGAATAAAACAAAAAAATATAAAATTATTTTTTTTCGTTTCATTATTAACATTTTATTTTAAAATAGAAAATATAAAAAGGTCAACAAAAATTTTTATTTTTTTGGAAAAATTTTGTTTTTATTATTTTAGGTTATTGTTTTTTTTTGTTAATTATTTTAATAGAAGTGGGGAGAAATTGTTTTTATTTTGCAAAAATAATTTTAAATTTATTATTTAATATTTTTTATTATCATATAAATTTTATTTACACTTACATCAACTATCTCTGCAATATCTTCTATCTTATATCCTTTTTTATACATTCGTTTTATCGTCTCTATTTTCTGTATTTCGATTCCTTCTTCTCTTCCTTCTTCTCTTCCTTCTTCTCTTCCTTTTTCTCTTCCTTTTTCAATTCCTTTTTCGATTCCTTTTTCAAACCATTCTTCTTTTCCTTTTTTATAACCTAATACTTCTGCTGTCATTACTAATGGCATTTTCTTCACCTCATTATTTTTTATCTATCTTGTTGTAAAATTGTTATAAAATTATTTTTTTTCTTTTTTGCCATTTTTTATTATCTTATAAATTTTATTTACACTTACATCAACT
>Ga0209204_1003712_pt1 | contig 10981 bp, 12 predicted proteins | sample AD_JPNMR2_MetaG_FD_184425 | JGI IMG/M metagenome (GOLD analysis project Ga0209204, IMG submission 184425) | Active sludge microbial communities of municipal wastewater-treating anaerobic digesters from Japan - AD_JPNMR2_MetaG (SPAdes) (version 2) | ecosystem: Engineered > Bioreactor > Anaerobic... | reverse complement strand
GAAGATCATAGAGGGAGGAGTAAGAGAATGAGTATTGTTGGCTACATTTTTCTTGGGGTTTTGGGAGTTGTTATTTGGTATTTTATTTTTGCTTATAATAATTTAGTAAAGTTGCGAAATGTTCTTAAAAATGCCTGGTCGCAAGTGGATGTCCTGTTGGTACAAAGGTATGATGCGATTCCGAATTTGGTTGAAAATCTTAAAGGGTATCTTAAGCATGAAAAAGAAGTATTAGAGAATGTTACCAGGTATCGTTCGCGAGCATTAGAAGCAACCGGTATTCCTGAAAAGATTGAAGCGGAAAAGAGATTGGAAACTGCTTTAAATCAATTAAATGTGGTGATTGAGAGATATCCCGAATTGAAAGCTAATGAGAATTTTCTGGTATTACATGAGGACCTTCTTTCCTTTGAAAATAAGATTGCTTATGCAAGGCAGGCTTATAATGATGCTGCATACTTTCTGAATAATAAAATTGAGCAGTTCCCTTCCAATATCATAGCCGGAATCTTCAATTTTAATAGAGCAACCTATTTTGAAGCTGAAGAGCATAAACGTGAAGTGCCAAAAGTTAGTTTTTCTTAAGTGGTAACCAAAGATGATGTGGGAATTAATTGCAATAAATCAGCGTCGCTCCATCTATCTCTTTCTGGTGATGGGAGTAATCTTGATTTTGCTGGGGTATTTCATCGGGGCTTATTTGATCGAGGATGGCGGAGTATGTGGTATAGTTATTGCGCTACTGATTTGGCTTGCGCTTTCTGCAGTTAGTTATTATTCAAGTGATTCACTGTTTATAAATTTGAGCGGAGCTTATGAAGTGCCCCGGGAATTACATCCCCAATTGCATAATGTGGTCGAAGAGATGGTTATTGCAGCACAATTGAAAGTGAAGCCGCGTATTTATATCATTGATGACCCTAATTTAAATGCGTTTGCAACGGGGATTACACCAGAGAAAAGCGCAGTTGCCGTAACTTCAGGTTTATTGGCGCAACTCAACCGTGATGAGCTACAGGGAGTTATTGCGCACGAGATCTCCCATATCTATAACCGCGACACTCAATTTTTAACCTTTGCCAGTATGATGCTTGGCTCGATTCAGTTGATTTCAGAAGGTTTTCTTAGAGGTCTGCGTTTTTCAGGAGGTTCCCGGCGCAGCCGTTCTTCAAAATCATCTGGTGTGCCAGTTTTGTTGATTATTGCCTTAATCTTTGCAATTTTAGGACCGATACTGGCACGGATTCTATACTTTGCTATTTCACGGAAGCGGGAGTATTTAGCAGATGCATCAGCGGTACGATTAACGCGGTATCCTGCGGGCCTAGCTTCGGCGCTGGAAAAGATTTCTAAGCACAGCCAAATTGCTAGTGCTAACAAAGTATCGGCCCCAATGTATATAGTTAATCCCTTGGCTGATACTAGCCTGAATTTATGGAACACTCACCCTCCTATTACAGAACGGATTAAAATTTTACGGAGTTTACATCACGGGGTTGATTTTCGGAGTTATCAATATGCTTATCAACGCGTTTTGCGGTCCAGACAACAAATCATTCCCAAGGTTGCTTTAAACCGTTATGAAAGCATTTCAGTCCGGGAGAGTACCGTTCCGGATGTTGCTTCTGAAGATATTAAGAATGAGAATGTTCCGGTTTCGGAGAATACCGGTTCAGATCTTATCTCCGAAGTTATTGCAGAGAAAGAAGTGACTGATCTGCTTCGTGCTGTGAGTAATTTTATATTCCTGAACTGTTCTTGTGGTATTAGGTATAAAATACCTCCGGAATATAAAAACTCGTCGATATGGTGTCCTCGTTGTGGAGAGATAAAAACCATACCAGGAGCTGGAAAGACAGAGACTTCAAAACCAGTTGCAACCGGAGGACAGGTCTATCAACGTACTGGTAAGGGTTGGGAGAGTATTGAATGTGCTTGTGGGCGAATAATTCAGCTTTCTCCCATCTGTACAGCTGATTCAATCCAATGTCCGGAATGTGGAGATGATATCAAAATAGTAAGTAAAAGTGATAATTAAAAGTAAACGGTTTCTTGGTTGGTAATCAAGAAACCGTCTTTGTTAACAGGGTAAATTCAGCAACAGGCGTTTATAGAGAACGATGCGATGGTTTTCAGTTATTGAAAATCTGTAATAAAGTGATGTAAATCTAAAAGAAGCTCTTTTCTTTTTTGATTTAATGGCCGAAATAATAAAGAAGGAGCTAAGTATTGTTTTTTTACAAATGTTGAGGGCAACATGAAATCTGACAAAAGAAAGAAAAATGACATCAGAGTTTTTTTGAATGACTTGAAGAAATATAAAAACGTCTTTTATTGGATCATTGTTTGCAGTTATTTTGTTGCAATTTTTGTTTTGTATCCGCTATTTAAGACTGAAACTTTTAAGATTACTCTTATTCCACTTATTTATGCTTCTTTTTTCTATGGGTATAAAGGTGGGATTCTAACAATGCTGCTGCTTGATTCTTTTGTGTTTATTTATTTGAGTTTGTGTAAGGTTCCGTTTGATTCATATATGTATAATGCTTTAACAGGCAAAATAATAGGAATATCAATGATTTGGGTATTTGGGAGTTTAGCAAAGGTAATATTGTTAAATAAGGAATTGAAAACTACTTCACTGTGTGACTCGTTAACCGGATTGTATAACCGTCGCTATTATACTGAAGTAGTAACTAATCTTGTAAGTAATTTTACCGAAGAAGTGACCAACAGTGAAGTTTGGAAACGTGATCCAAATATTAAAAATAAAGTGATTGGCATTTGCATGGTTGATATTGATAATTTTAAAACAATCAATGATGAATTCGGTCATGATGCAGGAGATCAGGTTTTGAGAGAAATTTCATCAATCATGAAGAGTATTTTGCGTTTCGATGATATTGTGATTCGCTGGGGCGGCGAAGAGTTCGTTATTTTACTTAATCGTACTAAAGTTAATTATCTGCCTCAATTTCTGAGACTGTTGAAGACCAGCATTTCCAACCATCGTATTTCCATCAGTAAAACTCAAAGTATTAAAGTAAATGTTTCAGGTGGTTGTATTGCATACCCATATTATACAAGCAACCCACGGGGGTTATCCTTTGAAGAATGCATCAACCTTGCTGATATGCTGCTTTATTATGCTAAGAAGTCTGGGCGGAACCGGTTGATAATGTTAAAGCAGATTGATCCTTATTTGAGTTATGATGAGTTACAAACGTTATTAAAGTCAGTCACGAATGAGGACGAAGATTTTGGAGCCAACAGTCAATTCTTGGAGATTATTTGATCAATATTTGTTATGTAATTTAATCTTTTGAATATAAGCATGGATGATAAAACGAATACTCCTAACGAGGGTTCGTTTTTCTTTATATAATGGTGAAATAACTTGATTTGAAAAAGAACGTTAAAATGATATAATGGATGAAGGTTGGAAATAATTATGCTAAAATGGTTACGTTAAGTTTGATATAAAAAGATTGGAAAAGAGGGATTAGAAATGGCGAAAGATGAATCATTTGACATTTATTCTAAGGTCGATATGCAGGAAGTTGATAATGCGATCAATCAGACCAATAAAGAGATTGGCCAGCGGTATGACTTTAAAAACAGCAAATCAGAAGTGGTACTTGAAGGTGACAGTATTAAAATTTTAGCTGATGATGATTATAAACTGCGTAGCATTATCGAGATCCTCAAGACTAAAATGGTTAACCGCAAAGTTCCGGTTAAGAACTTGAGTTTCGGGAAGGTTGAGGACGCGAGTGGCGGAATGTTGCGGCAGTTTGTTAAAATTCAAAGCGGAATCGAACAGGATCAAGCCAAAGCGATCGTTAAAGATATCAAAGCGCTTAATCTCAAAGTACAAGCGCAGATAAACGGTGATCAGGTCCGGGTTTCCGGTAAAAGCCGCAATGATTTACAAGCAGTGATTCAAGCATTAAAAGCCAAAGATTATGGAGTGGAATTGTTATTTGGCAATTACCGGTGAAAGCTATTAACAAAGGCTCCCCTGTCAGTGAGACAGTGAAAAATTCAAAAATGACGTCAACCATTAAATTGTGGTTGACGTCATTTTTTAACTGCCCAGTTAAGGCGCTGCTGTAAATTTTAGTCTTCAAAACAACCTAAGTCGGGTAATCCGATATAACCTAAGTCGGTTAATCCGATATAACCTAAGTCTGTATTTATTAACCGGCTAACTACCTCGGAATAAGCGCTATTTTGAGAAATATCGGTTCCCTTATTCCGTAACGGACTCGATGCGGATAATTTCATGAAATTAGGACTGTTTGGGGCGAGACTCAGAAGATCAGTTGTTTTAATTGTATAACTATTCCAGGAGTTGGTCCTTTGCGCGGCTCGGGTAAGCTCATCGGTAATGTCTTCTTCAGCTGGAGCGGGATAAGCAAGATTATTAATTAAATAGTTGGCCAGACCGCTACGATCTCCCATTTTAAAAGTTCGAGGATTTTTAAATTCAACAGGTTTATCAGAATAAGCAGTACAGTTTATGATATAGTTTCCGGCTCCGCCATTAAAATCAAATCCTGCCAGTCGATTATTGTATGCAAGGCAACGGAAAGCAATGTTATGGGCTTGGGACTCATCGCCAAAAGCAATACCCAGTTTAAAGCCGTTGCCATCACCAGCAAAGGGGTTCAGATTTAAGCGGTTTATACCGTTTTGATAAGCAATACACCGGATGAAAACATTTCTTCGTGAGCCATAAGTATCAAATCCGTCATCGGAGTTGCGGTAACTGACACATTCGATAAAACGGTTATTTTCTGCACCGTCATTCATGGCAAAACCGTCACCGTGTTCTCCGGGCTCGTCACCGTCGCGGTCAACATTATCCCAGGCAACACATTTGCTCAAGATGTTATTACTGGTGGAGATACAGAAGCCCTTACCATTGTTGTTGTATGATCTGATATCTTCATATATGTTTTCTCCAGCTTCCGTTTTATGGTCTTTAAAGCCATCGAACTTGGAATTACAGACATCAATATGCCGAAGCACAACCCATTTTACCCTAATACGAAAACCATTATCAACACATTCGGAACAGTCGAAGACAACCCGCCATTACCGCATTATACTGCCAAAGATCAAGGTTGGGAATATCAAAGATAAAATTAACAGCTTCGATTAAAATTGTTGCCGGACCAAATAAAAGACAGGTCAGTAATTTTTGTTGTTTGAGACGTCGGTTCCGTTCTTGGTAGTATGAGTATACGACTAAAAAATTTGCCGCAATAATATAAGGGACAGCCCAATAGCCGATTACTTGCAACGAGGGCCGATAATCCTGATTGATGGGATAAATAAAAAACATCACAATAGTAGGAACTGTCAGTACAGTTCCAAGGAGACGGTGCTGCTGATTGTTGAACAGGCCTGAATAGGTGATCCCAAACAGTAAAGTTGCGTAGGGGGTAAGGTATAAGGCAATCATGTACAAAGCTTTAATCAATTGGTTATAAAAGATGGTCCAAGTTGGTCCTTGGAGATTGGGGACAACCGCTAAACTCAAGACTACTCCCAGTACACCCAATCCGGATGCCAGAGCCATGATCCCCAGCCAACGGCTTGAAGGTTGTTTTGGGTTAGTAATGATTGTCAGTGAACCAAAGCTCCATAATGAGAGTGTTATCAGGATCAGCGCCGCAATCTTCATTATTTTGAAACTAAACCTCCAGATAAACATTTGGAAACGTTATATCATAAATTATACCAAATATTATGCGGTTGCGCGAGCTAAACAAATGGTCGTATCAGCATAAAGGGTGATAAAAGATAACCCTGGTTGACGGGTTATTTGGAATATATAATCAGGTTAGACTGTTGCTAATGTGGCGGGTTGTTAAAGGATAAAACGAACTGAATCAAATCGGTCAGGAGTTAAGATGATGAATTTAACCGGTAGATTAGTGGAGACTAAAATGCTGACCAGCATCCAAAAAAACCGGATGCTGGAGTTAATGACCGGTTATTATGGGGATATCAGTCCGGAACGGTTTGAGCAGGAGTTGAATGAGAGAGATTCAGCTTTGGTATTGTTTGATGCTGCTAATCAGATTCAAGGTTTTACAACGATTAAGTTTTACCATTTGGATGTTTTGAAAATACCGGTGCGGCTTGTCTTTTCAGATGAAGCGATCATTCCGGGAGGGTTTCGGAGCAATTTGGAACTGTTTCGTGCCTGGATTAGAGCAGTTTATTCCCGGGTGCTTGATGGAGATGAACTTTTGCGCCAAAGAAAGATCGAGGTTCAGAATTATTTCAAATCATATTGGGTATTGCTGGCGGAAGGGTATCAAAAATATCGGTTGCTACCGCTCTACTTCAAGCGTTTTTATCCAAATTATCAGGAACGAACGCCGGAATTTGAGCAAACAATCATCAACCATTTTTGTGGTTATAAGTATCCGGGATGCTATAATCCAACCACCGGAGTTATTAAATCGGAGGGAAAGGGAGGTTTGCGGCAGGATGCTACCGTTATTACCCGGAAACACATGAACAACTCACATCTTAATTACTTCCTGACCCAAAACCCTGGTTTTACTATGGGTGATAAACTTGTTTGCATTACCGAGCTCAGTCTGAACAACATGAAACCAAAACTCTGGCGTTATTTGGGAGAAATTAATTAAAGGTAATTTGAGTTTTAGTATTTAGTATGTTAGTCCTCAATTGGAGTTTGATTTTTGATAAATAATTGTAAATGTTAATTACTTCAGTTATAATAACAAAAATTAAAAATAATTAAAAGTTTACCAAAATATCACAAATGTATTAATATTAATTATATAGTAGTTTATAATTTTTAATGGATAATTTGTCCAAATGAGTTTTTTATAGTAAAAGTACTTTATTTGGAACAGTATTCATTTTCAACATCATAACAACAGAAAGGAAGATGATAATATTGAGAAAATTGTACTTAACATTGGTTATTTTAGCGATTATTACTCTTGGGACTGCTTGTATTAGTAATAAGGATAATGATTCAAATAGTGATGCCGTACCTTCACAGTATAAAAATGTTGATTTTGTTGTAATTGGTGATACTCAAAATCAAATTGGATTATCGACTTTTCAAAAATTGGTTGGACATATGGTCCAGATGAATCCTTCAATTGTTTTTCACACAGGGGATTTGGTTGATGAGGCGACAAGCGAAAAGGAATGGCGAGACTATAGAGATACTATTAAATCTTTGGCGCAAATTGCTAAGATATATGCAGCGATCGGAAACCACGATGTTAAGGGATTAAATTATTTCTTTGATAATGTAGATAACCCTATCAATCAGAGATGGTTTTCCATTGATTATAAAAATTGTCATTTAATTATTTTGGATAGCTACTCTGATAAAAGTCCTGGTTCAGAACAATATCAATGGTTAGAAAATGATTTAAAAAATAATCGTGGTGATAAGTTATTTACGATCGTATTTTTCCATCGGCCGCCTTATACTACTGGAAATCACGATGAAGACATTGAAACACAAGAAACTTTTGTAAAGCTCTTTGAGAAGTATAATGTTGATATGGTTTTCTCCGGTCATAATCATTGCTATGAGAGATTTAATGTTAATGGTATCTATTACATAGTTACCGGTGGCGGTGGCGGGTTTTTATGGGGGCAAAACAGGACGAGCCCATACATTCAAGTATTTAAGTTAGCTCACCATTTTAGTAGTTTGACTATAAATGATAATTCATTATTGTATGAAGTATTTGATTCATCAATGGTTAAAATAGATAGTTTTACGATTAGTAAATAAACTTAGCGGAGTGAAGTTTAAGAAAGCTTCACTCTTTTTTGTTTGAATGGTTTATTTTAAATAATGCATAATCAATCTTATATTTTAGATGACTAATAATAAGCTTGGTGTGTCATACTAAAACCATTATACAATAGAGGTGGTTTGATCATGAATCTTGTTGATAATTTAACCATTGTTCAGAATGAACATGCTTTCAACCAGATTATTAAACAACAAGCCAAAGTCATCGCATTAATTTATGCTACCTGGTGTCCGTTTTGCAGGAGGTTTTTACCGGTATTTAAGCAACATGCGCAAGGAAGATCGGATTTTGTACTGGTTGAGGATAATCAAGAGATTGTTGCTTACCGGTTTGATATTGAGATCATTCCTACCATACTGTATTTTAAAGGCGGTGAAGTCGTCAAGCGTTTGGATGGGTATCCGGGTGAAGGTTTAAACGAAGAACAATTTTTGCGGTTTCTTGATAGCCTGGAGTGAAGTCAACGCAGCCCACATCCGGGGGAATCAATTACTAAATTGTTCGAGGTTTTACTAACGTTCTTTCTTATGCAGACAGATTAACTGTGTCCGGTTCCAGTTAAGTCGTTTATAGAATTCCAAGGCAGGTGTGTTCGAACGATCTGCTAATAGTTGTAAACGTTTAACCCCTTTTTGCCACGCCCATGCTTCAAGGGCGTTCATCATTTGGCGTCCGATCCCTTGTCCACGGTATTCTTCTTTGATAACAACGTCTTCAATCAAAGCAGCAGTTCCACCTTCAGCGGTGGTAATCACAAGTTGAGCGGTACACATCCCAATTATCTCATTATTGACTTCAGCTACCATGATGCAGCGTTCGTTGGGGCGTTCCAGCATCAGTTCCAGACCACGGCGTTGTTTAGCCTCATCAAACGAAAAATCAGCTTCAATTGCAAATAAGAGTTTCAGTAGTGGAATTAGGTTATCAAGATCGTTAATGTTAGCATGACGAATATTACATTCCTGAATCATCGGATACTCCTGTTTTTGGATTTTGGTTGTTTATTTTTCTCTGTTTCGGGCTAAATTCCTGTCGTGATTTTGTTAAGAAATGGTTATATCGATTACTAAAGTTCTTTTTTGTATTTTACATCTGACGCTTAATGCGTTATAATTCTAGTGCTTGAATCCAGATTTTAAGGAGTGGATTATTGATGCCGAATCAATTTGAAAACGTTACAATCATTAAGAAAGCGAATGTATATTTTGATGGAAAAGTAACCAGCCGGACGGTTTTATTTGCGGATGGTTCCAAGAAAACCCTGGGGATCATGATGCCGGGAGAGTATGAGTTTGGGACTGAAAAGAAAGAAATTATGGAGATTCTGGCTGGTAAGGTAGATGTTCTTCTGCCGGGAAATACTGAATGGCAAACTTTTAACGGAGGGGATGTCTTTGAAGTACCTGCCAACTCCGGTTTTAAATTGAAAGTTGTTGAATTGACGGATTATTGTTGTTCTTATGTCTGAATGAAGATGTTATAACGCTGTAAACCCTTGATTTAGTTAGGGTTCTAAGTGCAAATGTTTTAATTTGTTGTTTAACATTTATATTAAGTCGCTCAAATAAAAAAAACTGGTTTTGCGATACCAGTTTTTTATTTGTTATGAAATGGTTTTGTTAAGCTAATTTTTGGTTAAGCTCTTTTTTCAATACTTCAATGAATACGGAAACCACATATGGATCAAATTGGGTTCCGGCGCAGCGTTCGAGCTCTTCTATTGCTTCTTCACAGGTTTTTCTTTTGCCATATGGACGCTCCGAGACCATCGCATCATAAGAATCAGCGACACATAGAATTTTGGCGCCTAGGCTGATTTGATCACCCTTCAAGCCGTCGGGATAACCTTTGCCGTCAATTCGCTCATGGTGGTGACGAACATAATCAAATAATTGACCCATATTGTGTAATGGTTCAAGGATATTCTCGCTGTAAATCGGGTGTTGGCGGATGATGTTGTATTCTTCATCAGTTAACCGGCCGGCCTTATTAAGAATTGATTTCGGGATTTCGATTTTACCAATATCATGCAGTAAGCCGGCATATTGCAGGATGCATAATTCTTGAGGACTTAAGTCCAAAGCTTCACCGATCATTACTGCATAAGCGGATACCCGTTCGGAGTGACCGAGCGTGTATTTATCTTTGGTTGCGATTGTACTTAACAGCGCTCTGAAGATGCCGATCAGTTGTTGATGATCCGAACTGATTCCTTTACGAATCTGTTCAATGACATCCTGATAAAAATGGATGTTATCTTTTCCTATATTTTTAGCATGATATAACGCCATATCTGCTTGATAAAGCAATTCATCTTTGTTATTGGCCATATCCGGATATTGTGAAAGTCCCATGGAAAGGGATAACTTATGAAAATATTCCTCTTCAAAGTGAGATTTCTTTAAGCGTTTAAACTCTTCATTCAATAAATGAGCTTTTTCTTCCACAGCAGCAACATCAGCGTTCATGATAATGACCGCAAATTCGTCACTGCCGGTCCGAAAAATGAGATCTGTTTCAGCAATTACTGATTTCAAAATTGTTGCGGTCCCAAGTAATGCTTGATCTCCGCTGTCACGGCCATGAATATCATTGAAGGTCTTAAAATTATCAAGATCGATCAGGATCAATCCTAAACTACCATCTCCATGTTCAAAAAAAGTCCGTAACACTTCCTGGTAATGTCTGAGATTATAAATACCGGTAATCTCGTCAGTGATCACCATCTCTTGCAGCTTCTGCTGTTGGAGGTCGCGGTTGTTGGTTAATACTGCTACTAAAGCAGTTGACGCAATCCCGTAAATTTTAGTCATTAGTCCAATAATTAAAGTTAATAAATGATGATTGTTAAGAATGGAAATAATAATCTGAGTAATATCAAATACAGTATATATTGCTGCCACAAATAACCCTAAATAACCAAACCTGAAAGCAAAAAAGAAGAGTGTAAAAGTCTGAATTACTGCAAAAAGCCCTCGATAAGCCATCGGGGATTTTAAAAGAATATATATCAGAAGAAAATGGCTCATTGTAAAATCAAATTGAACTAATAAAAATCCATAGTGACCTTTTCTGTTGTAAAATGAATTTACCATAAAACATTAACAGCAGAAAGGTGATCACTATGGACAATACACAGTTTACACCAA
>Ga0209204_1003710_pt1 | contig 10985 bp, 10 predicted proteins | sample AD_JPNMR2_MetaG_FD_184425 | JGI IMG/M metagenome (GOLD analysis project Ga0209204, IMG submission 184425) | Active sludge microbial communities of municipal wastewater-treating anaerobic digesters from Japan - AD_JPNMR2_MetaG (SPAdes) (version 2) | ecosystem: Engineered > Bioreactor > Anaerobic... | reverse complement strand
AAGAAAGTAGAAGAGTATAATCTAGAGTTTCTTATAGAAAAGATTCAGGTTATAGAACCTGTGAGATACCTGGATATGATACAATTAGAAAAGAATGCTAAGGTGATTTTAACAGACTCAGGAGGCGTTCAAAAAGAAGCCTTCTGGCTAAGAGTCCCCTGCATTACTTTAAGAGATGAGACAGAGTGGGTAGAAACAGTAAGATATGGATGGAATAGATTGGTAGGAGCAGATAAGGAGAAGATACTGGATGCAGTGAAGAGTATAAGCCCAGGAGAGGATGTGGATTTTATGAACGAGTATGCTGCAAGAAAGATATGTGGGAGAATAGGGGAATATGGGAAAGATTAAAAGTGAAGTTAGACTTTATTCTATTTAGACTTATGAGTGGAGGTTTTTTGAAATGTCTTATATGCTTTTTAGGTTAGCATATAGATTTAAGAGACCAAATGTATTGAGATATTATGATGAGTTTATGAAAACTCAGTGGTTTGAGTACGAGAAAATACTTGAAAACGCTGACAAACAGTTGAAAAATATTGTTGATTATGCCAATACTTATGTTCCTTATTATAACACTCTATTTGCTGAGTATGGAATTTCTCCTGAAAGTATCGAATCCATAGAGGACTTACAAAGAATACCTATTTTGACTAAAGATATTATTAAGAAGAATTTTGAAGAATTTACGCCTAAAAATATAAAATCTCTGAGATTTATTACTAATACTACAGGTGGATCCACTGGGGTTCCTTTAAAGTATAGAATGTCTTTAGAAGATTATGAAAGAGGTATAGCCTTACTTTATCGTGGATGGTCATATGCTGGCTATAAGCTGGGCGACAAGTCAGCTGTTATAGCTGGCACTTCACTAATTCCCAATATCAAAACAGATTTTAGTAGGAAGATTTTTAATTTTTTCTTAAATCAAAGGAATTATTCATCTTATAATCTTAGTGAAGAAAATTTATATAAATATTTGAAAAATTTAAATTCATGGAAGCCTGAATTTATAAGAGGTTATGTCTCATCTATCTTTCTATTTGCTAAGTTTGTTCACGATAATCGTCTAGTAGTTAAATTTCGACCTAAGGCTATAATTACAACGTCTGAAAAACTCTTTAAATATCAGAGAGAATTAATGGAAGGAGTTTTTAACTCTGAAGTTTTCGATACTTACGGACTTAATGACGGCGGAGTTTCTGCTTATGAATGCTCGATGCATAAAGGTTTACATATAGATACAGAAAGAGCGATACTTGAAGTTGTTGATGAAAATGATAGGCAGATATTTGATAAACCAGGGAAAATATTAGCAACTAGCCTATATAATTATGCTCTACCATTTATTAGATATGATACTGGTGATATAGGGGTGCTTTCTTCTGAGAAATGTGATTGTGGTAGAGAAACATTTTTATTGAAAGAGATAATAGGAAGGGCTACTGATTCTCTAACGTTGAATGGTGTAAACATTGGGAGTCCTGTATTAACAGTTTTAATGGGAAGGTTTGATATTCAGCAGTATCAAATTGTCCAGGAATCCGAAAGTTCAATTACTATTAAAATAGTAAAGGGTGAACATTTTTCTAAAGATGATGAGGATTTTATAAGGAAATCATTTTATAATCATGTTGGTAATATAGATATAAAATTTGAATATGTTAATTCCATAATGCCCTTTAAAGGTCAGAAACATAAATTTATTATCAATAATTTAACTCTTAATCAAATGGATGAAGAATAGTGAATAAATATTCCCCACATTATTTATTTAGAGATTTCCTTGCGGTGTTAATTTACAGAGTAATTTTAGATATCTCATATGTATTAATTATGAGTAAAGTTTTCGCTTATAATTACTATATTTTAAACCCAGATATTTTTAAGATATTTGAATCCTATACTTTTCTAATTGTAATATTTTTTATTTTTAGAATTAATTTAAAGTTTAAAGAAGCTATACTTCCAGGTTATCTGTTAACCTATTTATTATTTCTTATTTCTTATGTGCCATTTCTTTCTTTATATGCACTATCAAATGGATCTAGAGCCTTTTTCTACGGAGTTACGTGTTTTTGGATATTACTTATCCTTATGGATTGCACATTTCCTAAAATCCATATAAGAACTTTAAAAGATTCAAAACCCATCTATTTTGTTTTAACCCTGATGTTAAATCTAGTGTCTATCATCTTAATATTTAAGTATTTAGGATTTTCTCTAAATTTCAATCTTTCTATTGTCTATGATATACGAAGTAAATATATAGAAGCTAAAATTCCCTTTGCTGGTTATTTGTTCAATTGGTTATCATATGCTGTAAACCCTCTTTTCATTTCTTATTCTTATTTCAATAAGAAATGGATAAATATAATTTTTATAGTTTTCATTCAACTTCTTTTATTTTCTCAAACGGGGATGAAGTCATTCCTTTTTGCCCCTGTTTTTGTTATCGGAATAAGTTGGTTAATTAATAAAGGACGACAAATCATCCTTTTGATTCCATCTCTTTTAAGTTTAGTAATACTTCTTGGAAATTTTTCCTATCTTATAATAGGAGATATATGGATATCTGCGCTGTTCACGAATAGAACTTTATTTTTTCCTGCTTCTCTTTCCTTTATATACTATGACTTCTTCTCTAGGAATGGTTTTATTTATCTTTCGTCACATAAATTGTTTAGTGTTCTGTTCCCTTACCCATATACTCTAGATCCAGCTCGTTTAATCGGCTCTACTTATTTTTATTCCTCTAGTGGCTCTGTAATGGCTGCTAATAATGGTATCATAGCAGATGCATATATGAATTTTGGTTTTCTAGGTTTTTTCCTTTTTAGTTTTGCGTTTGTTTTAATTTTAAAGATAATAAACGGAATTTCGGAAAATAATATAGAAATAACTGCGGGTCTTTTTGGATTATCTGTATTATATTTATCAAATAGCTCACTTTTGACTTGTTTATTTACTCATGGTCTGGCTATAGCTATTTTTCTGACATATTTACTTCCGGGGGTAAAAAAAGATGTACAAAAATAAAGTTTATCATATAACTACAGTTCATCCTCCATTTGACGTACGTATTTTTCATAAAGAATGTAAAACCCTTGTTAAAGCTGGATATGAAGTTTTTCTTATAGCTCAGTATGACAAAGAAGAAATTGTAGATGGAATAAACATAATTCCCTTGCCAAAAGTAAAAGTTCGATTCTTAAGAATTTTATTTTTGCCAATTAAAGCATTAAATATTTCTTTAAAAGTTAAAGCGGATATTTATCATTTTCATGATTCTGAACTTATTCCTGTTGGGTTAATTTTAAAAATTTTTAAAAGAAAGGTTATCTATGACGTACATGAGAATTTGCCTAAGGATATTCTATTTAAGAAATGGATAGGAAATATGTTTTTAAGGAAATTACTCTCTGTTATACTTGACAAATTTGAAAGACTTAGTGCAATATTTTTTGATAAAGTAGTATGTACTACTCCTAAAATTGCAGAAAGATTTCCCCCTAATAAAACTATTTTAATAAGAAACTTTCCGGTTCTAGAATTGGTAAAAAAGCCTCATCTTGCTTTTACTAAAAAAAAGAAGCCTATAGTGATTTATGCGGGAGTGTTAAATGAATCTAGAGGGATAAAAAACTTGATACAAGCGATAGGTTTACTTGAACATAAAGTGGAATTATGGTTGTTGGGATATTGGCAAGAAGATCGTTTTCGGAAAGAATGTGAGAACTTAATAGGATGGGAAGATACAAAGTATTTAGGATACAAAAGTCTAGAAGAGGTTTATTCTTATATGAAAATCTCCGATATTGGTATTGTCCCCTTACTACCTATATATCAAAATCTTGAGTCTTTGCCAACAAAAGTATTTGAATATATGGCGACTGGTTTACCTGTTATTATGTCTAACTTTCCTTATTGGCTAGAAACCTTTAAGGATTGCGCTCTTTTTTGTGACCCAAATAATCCTAAAGATATTGCTGATAAAATAGAATTCCTTTTAAAAAATCCAGAAAAGGTCAAAGAGCTAAGACAGAATGGTGAGGAATTCCTTAATAAGAATAACTGGGAAGAAGAAGGGAAAAAACTTCTCTTTGTCTATAAGGATTTGATAAGTGGATGTAATAAAGAATTTTTCGATAAGAAAATTTTATAAGGTTTGTTTATTAGTCTTAGTGAAAGGAGATAATCATAAATAATTGTGTTGGCAATAAGTATAATAAATAAACATATAGTGAAAGCATTAGGTTTTTAAGTTTAGTGGAGAGGTTATAAAGATGTCTAAAAATTTTATTTTTAAGTTGAGAGATGTCTTTCGCAAGCTTTTCTCTTCTTCTAACGGACGACTTAATCCAAAGAATTATTTCTTTATCGACTGGTTCTGGCTTAGAGTATATGAGACGGTCATCGATAATAAGAGCTTTTTCCCTATCAGATTTAGGAGCTCTAATATTGGGTTTATGGATAGAATTAGATTCTATTTTGAGTATGATAGAAGCATTAGATCCGAGTTTGTCTATAGTATTGAGAAAGTTTTGAAATACCTCAATAGATTAATAGAAAGAATGTTAGGAGATTTTTTTCTCCTTAGAATTCTTAATACATATGGAGAAGAACTCTTTAGATATATTTACACCAATTTAGAAATTCAACAAATTTATTCGGGTTTAGGAAACAAGAAACAAGCTCTTTTATGGACCTGGATATTTCAGGTATTACATGGGTCTTTCTACTTCTATAATTTTTATGTTTCAATTATATTAAAGTTATTGGTAGGGAGAAATCTAGTGAATGAATAACTTACTTATGGATATCTACAATCATTTGCCTATTCCTCTGCAAAATCTTGCAGTTAGCATAGAGGGTTATAAGATACAAAGACAACGTTATGGGGGAACTTTTAAGAGTTACGTAGAAGAGCTGCAGGAAAGCCAATGGTATGCTAAAGAAAAACTAGAAGAGATTCAATTAGAACGCTTAAAAATAATGATCAAACATGCTTATAGTAATGTACCTTATTACAGAGAACTTTTTGACAGGATTAACTTAACACCTCAGGGTATAAATACACTTGATGATCTTAAAAAGATCCCTATTTTGGAAAAGCAAACTTTAAAAGAACATATGAAGGATCTTATTGCCAAAAGCATTAGTAAAAGAGATTTAATTTCCTATACTACAGGTGGTACTACAGGTACACCTCTAACTATATATACTACTAAAAATGCTATTCAATATAATTTTGCATTTGGCGAAGCAAGATGTAAATTCTGGGCAGGGGTAAAATCTGGAGATAGATTGGCGACATTTCTTGGCAGACCTGTGGTGCCTATAGATCAGAAAAAACCGCCATTTTGGAGATATAATTGGGCATATAATCAGCTACTTTTTTCGGCTTTTCACATGAATGAAGATAATCTTAAGTACTATTTAGAAGAATTGAATAAATTTCAACCTAAAGTGATACAGGGTTATGTATCAACAATTCATGTACTTGCTAAATATATTTTAGATCATAAAAGAGAAGTTGTTCCCCCTAAAGCAATTTTAACTAGTTCAGAAACTCTTTTTGATTGGCAAAGGATAAATATTGAAAGCGCCTTTGGTTGTAAAGTCTATAATGGCTATAGCTCTGCCGAACTTGTAGCTTTTATAAGTGAGTGTGAAAAGGGAGGGCTTCATATTAGTCCCGAATATGGGGTAGTTGAATTTGAAAAGATTGATGAGGCAGGTGAAAAATATGAAATCATAGCAACCACTCTTTTTAATTTTGCAATGCCATTGATTAGATATAGAATTGGAGATATAGTAAGTTTATTTGAAGATGAGATAAGCTGCTCTTGCAGAAGAGTCTTGCCTTTGGTAAAATTTATTGAGGGTAGGGTGGATAGTATGTTGGTTACCCCAGAGGGGTATTATATAAGTCCTGCATCATTGAGCCTTGTATTTCAGTCAGCAAGGAATATAAAGGAGGCCCAGATAGTTCAGATTAGAAGAGATAGAATCATTATTCGGATAGTTAAGGATGAAGATTTTTCAGAAAACGATCTGGAATATATAAAGAAACAGCTAGAACTTAGAATTGGCAAAAATGTATTAATCGAAATAGAGTTTGTAGAGGAGATTAAAAGAACCTTAGCAGGTAAATTCCGTTTTATTATTTCTGAAGTTTCACATGAGGAATAATTGCTAGAAATGTTACTTTTGAATGGAGATCGAGTTGTTCATAGGGAGGAAAAGAAGGCTAGTATTAGAGCCTCTTTCTTATTACTCGCTATGCAGGTTCGCTGTATTATGGGGTACCTATTATTTAGCAAGAGAATGGATTAAAATGAAATATATATTAGAAAATTTTCTAGAAAAAGGAGATATTTTATGACGGATGATTTTAACCGAATATTAGTTCTTGCACCTCATACTGATGATGGTGAATTTGGGTGTGGGGGGAGTATTGCGAGATTTATTGAAGAGGGCAAAGAAGTTTATTATGTAGCTTTTTCTACCGCAGAAGATTCTGTCCCTGATGGATTTCCTAAAAATATTTTAGAAATAGAGGTAAGGGAGGCAACTAAGATACTGGGAATAAACCCTAATAATCTAATAATTTATAAGTTTCAGGTAAGAAAATTAAACTATGTAAGGCAGGAAATACTGGAAGAATTGGTAAGCTTGAAGAGCAAGATTAACCCAGACCTGGTTTTTATACCATCTCCTAATGATTTACATCAGGATCATTATACTGTGGCTATGGAAGGAATGAGGGCATTTAAGCAGGTTAGTATCCTAGGATATGAGCTTCCATGGAATAATATAACTTTTCATACTCAGGCATTTATTAATTTAGAAGAACAGCATATAACGAAGAAAACAGAAGCCTTGAAGGCATATAAGTCACAACAAAATAGATATTATGCTAATGAGGATTTTATAAGAAGCTTAGCTATTACAAGAGGAACTCAGATTAGTGTTAAATATGCAGAGGCTTTTGAGGTGATAAGATGGGTGATGTAATTTCAATAATAATAACTGGAGCAGGCGCTCCTGGAATAGCAGGAACTATATATTCATTGAGAAATAATCCTGATAATGTTAAATTTACGATAATTTCTACTGATATAAAGGAGAATTCAGTAGGTAAATATTTATCGGATGAGTTTTATGTAATTCCTCCTCCAGAAGATGCTTCATATATCAATGTAATGAAGAGAATAGCTAAAGAGAATGATTCAAAAGTCATATTACCACAGACAACGAGAGAAATAGTGAAGTTGTCTATGTACAGAAAAGAATTTGAAGATGATGGAATAAATATTATCGTTTCTAATTATGAAAAATTAATAGTGGCTAATGATAAGTTTCTTCTTTTGGAAAAAGCAAGAGAATTTGATATTCCGTACCCAAAATATTACCTGATAAATTCACAAAACAGTTTTATGGAAGCAATTGAAGAAATTGGTTATCCTGAAAAAAGAGTTGTTGTTAAACCGAGGGTGTCAAATGGGATGCGGGGTTTAAGAATAATAACTTCTAAGAAATGGAATGTGGAGAGATTTTTAACCGAGAAACCAGAAGGAGTAGAAATTGATTTGAATTCATTCATATACATATTTGAGGAAGAAAAGTGGCCTGAACTTATAGTCACAGAATATCTGCCAGGGGAAGAATACACAGTTGATGTTTTTAGAGATAAGGGAGAAATAGCTGTAATCCCACGATTAAGAAAGTCTATAAGAAGTGGTATAACTTTTGAAGCTCAGGTAGAGTTACGTAAAGACTTAATTGATTTCTCTAAAAGGCTGTCTGAAATTCTTGATCTTGATTACTGTTTTGGATTTCAATTTAAGTTATCCGAAGAGGGAATACCCAAGATATTAGAATGTAATCCTAGAGTTCAGGGTACTATGGTAGTTAGTACTTTTGCAGGATTTAACATGATTTATTATGCAGTCAAAAAAGCTCTGGGTTTCGAGATTAATTTAGATACTCTAAACTTGCGAGAGGTCCAGTTTTGGAGATACTGGGGAGGAATAGCAATAGAGGATGGAAAATTTATCGAGAAAATTTAAGGAGATTATTGGAAAGACTGATTATATTTTCCACATTCATACAGACTATACTGATGGGATGAGTAGTATTAATGATTATTTTAATTATGCATTTGAAAATAATATTAATACTATTATATTCACAGAGCATGTAAGGAAGCTTTTAAAGTATGATTTTAATAAATTTATAAAAGAGGTAAAGGAAGAAAATAAAGTATTTCCTGGTATTCAGACATTTATAGGTTGTGAAGCTAAGTTATTAATAGGGGGAGAAATTGATATACCGATAAATATTTTACCTGAAATTGATATAATTTGCTTTGCCTGCCATTCATTTCCAGAAGATTTAGAATTATATAAATTGTCATTTAAAAATTTATTTACTGATAAGAGATGGAAAGATTTTATAAGAGTATGGGTCCATCCAGGAAGGTTTTTAAAGAAATTTAATATAATTGATCAAAATATGGATGTACTGCAGGACATAATAAGTGTAGCTCTTTCAGAAGGTGTTTTCATAGAAAAGAACTTGAAAGAAAATTTACCTCCTATAGAAATGCTGGAGAAGATATCTTCTGATAAGATAATCACTGGCTATGATGCGCATTCAGTGAATGAATTGAAATTTTTTATGAAAAGGAATAACAATTATGAATATTCTTCTTATTAATCACTATGCAGGTTCATTATCTTATGGGATGGAGTATCGTCCCTATTATTTGGCAAGGGAATGGACTAAAATGGGGCATAGGGTAACTATAGTTGCTGCTTCTTATTCTCACCTGAGGGGGAAGAATCCTGATATCAAAAGAGAAATCCAAGAGGAAATAATAGATGGAATAAATTATATATGGATAAAAACGCCATCTTATCAAGGTAATGGTATAAAAAGAGCAATCAATATGTTTAGTTTTGTGGGAAAACTTCTTAAAAATAGCATGAAGCTTGCAGGAGAAATTAAACCTGATATAGTTATTGCTTCCTCCACTTATCCGTTAGATATTTTTCCAGCTTATGTTATTTCCCGTCTTTCAAAGGCAAAATTAGTCTTTGAAGTTCACGATTTGTGGCCATTGACTCCCATAGAACTTGGAGGAATGCCTAAATGGCATCCATTTATTGTAATAATGCAAGTTGCAGAGGATTTTGCTTATAGAAAAGCTGATAAGGTTGTTTCTATTTTACCAAAAGCTTTAGATTATATGGTTACCAGAGGGCTAGACCCTGAAAAATTTATCCATATTCCAAATGGTATTGATATAGAAGAGTGGCAAAGTCTTAATACTCCACTACCATCCCAGCATCAAGAAGCTATTGAGAAACTAAAAAGAGAGGGTAAATTTCTTGTTTGTTATGCGGGTTCTTTTGGTATTGCAAATGCCCTTGATTACTTTGTAGAGTCTTCGGTATATCTTAAAGATTTACCTGTAGCTCTTATTCTTGTAGGGCAAGGTCCAGAAAAGGAAAAACTACAGAGATACGTAGAGGGAAATAATCTTGATAATGTAATCTTCTTACCATCAGTACCTAAAAGAGTAATTCCTAAATTATTAAGTATAATGAATATATTATATAAAGGATCAAAAAAATGTTCTCTTTATAAGTATGGGATAAGTCCAGTAAAATTAATGGATTATATGATGGCAGGAAAGCCTATTATTCATGCTGTTGAAGCGGGAAATGACTTGGTTTTAGAAAGTGGTTGTGGGATTTCTATCCCTCCTGAAGATCCTATTGCTATCGCTGATGCTATTAGAAAACTAATAGAGATGTCTCCTATTGAACATGATGAGATGGGAAAAAGGGGAAGAGAATATGTTATAAATAACCATGATTATAGAGTCTTAGCAAAGAGATTTCTGGAAGCAATAAATGATTAGATTTGATAACTTTAATTATGTATATTTATTTATCCTCTTCATCTTCAGCATCTCTATCTCCTATTTTTCTATTCTTTTAGGTAGGAAACTGAATATAATAGATAATCCTTCTTTGGAGAAGATTCACAGTAATCCAATCCCCAGATCTGGAGGGGTTGGAATATTTCTGACATTCCTTTTAGGTATATTATTTTTTCATACAAGTTTGAATATATATGAATCGATTTTTCTTATTCTTATATTCCTTCTTGGTTTTATAGATGACTTAAGGTCTGTTCCTCAGAGGATTAAATTTATAACCGAGATAGGACTTGCTATCCTTTTAGGTGTTATAACTTCCTGGAGATTTTCTGGTATATTTTTATTAGACATTCTCTTCTTTGTTTTTTATCTGGTGGGTTCTATTAATGCTATGAATGAGATAGATGGAATGGATGGCTTAGCTGGTGGTGTGGCTTTGATTTCTTCTCTATTTTTAACTCATTGGTTTAAGGATATGCCGATTATAGTTGCAATAGCCTGCCTGGGTTTTCTTATCTGGAACTTTCATCCAGCAAAAATTTTTATGGGAGATGGAGGAAGTCTCTTTTTAGGGGCTTTCATAGGAATCACTAGTCTTAAGATTTTAAGCTCAAACCTCAGTTTATCCACCCTGATAGCTCTTATCTTCATCTACAGTGTTCCTGTATATGATTCCTTTTTGACTGTTATCAGGAGATTATATTCCAGGACCTCTATATTTAAACCTGACCTGGGGCATTTCTATAATAAGCTTTATGACATTACAGGGAATTATATTGGTACAGTAATGATTATTTATATCTTTGCTATCGTTTTAGGGTTAACAGGTTTATATTTATATAAAATATCATCAGTCTTAGCTGTCCTCATAGGAGGTTCTATTTGGGGAATACTCACATATCTTGGATACAGGCTAGGGTTTATAACTACTTAGTAATATAGTATAATTAAGATAAGGAAACTCGCAAACAGGGGTGATGAACTGTGAGTATTGTTGAGTTACCAGAAGATGTGTTAGAAATTTTGGATA
>Ga0209204_1003706_pt1 | contig 10995 bp, 17 predicted proteins | sample AD_JPNMR2_MetaG_FD_184425 | JGI IMG/M metagenome (GOLD analysis project Ga0209204, IMG submission 184425) | Active sludge microbial communities of municipal wastewater-treating anaerobic digesters from Japan - AD_JPNMR2_MetaG (SPAdes) (version 2) | ecosystem: Engineered > Bioreactor > Anaerobic... | reverse complement strand
TTTAGGTTCATTATTAGTTACTTGGAAAGGTACACAAATGACTGGTCAGATATCACATGAAGATATAGGCGTAGATATAGACTTTACTTCTATATTCAAAAGTATTATGGGACAAATACCAATTTTTTCAGCAATTACTTATTTTTCTGGACTCGATAAAGCAGAGAACAAATTTTTGTATTTCTTGTATTTAATATTAACAGACGGGAAATATCCTACAACTAGAAAACTTATACAGAGGATAGATGGCTTCTAACACAATAGATAGTTTAAATAAAATATTTTTAGATAATACTGATATAAATAATCTAGGTATAGTAAGATGGGCTAAATATGTATTCCCACATTATATAACAAATGATATAGCCCAATATCAAAAGGAAATATATCACGAGATATTATCGTTATACAATCCATTATTTCGTAATAGATATGAAAGAAACTTAGAATTAGTTGTATTTCGTGGTGGTGGTAAATCCACTATCACGAATTTTTTGATACCTTGTTATATGATAATGTACAATGGGCATACTTTCAAGATAAAGATTGACAATGAAATAGTAGAATGTAAGATAGATGAGAGACTAATAGTAATTGTGTCTAAAACTTTCACATCAGCACAAGAATTCACACAAAGGATAAGGGACGAATTTACTACGAACAAAATCCTTAAAGTGATGAACAAAGGGAAAGTAGAAGAAGCATTAGATGATATAACTGGAGAATGGACAAAAGCAGCATTTAAAATCAATGGGATATATGTATTAGCCGTAGGTACAGGACAACAAATAAGAGGTAAAGTAAAAGGGGCTTCAAGACCAACTACAATAATATTTGACGATATATATTCGGAAGAGAATATCAAGACTGCAGAGAGTAGACAGAATATACGATATTGGTTTTATAATGCTGCAATGAACACAATAGATGATATTAAAGGTAAAGCAATAGTAGTAGGTACAATCGTACACGAAGATACAATTATTACAGACTTAGAAAAAAACACACAATGGAAAACAATTAAATATCCATTAATGCCATTAGAGAAATTTGATAAATTTATAACAAATTATTTAGATTACGATATTGATAGTAACATATATAAATTAAAATTTAATGATATAAAAGACCAAAAAGAAAGAATTAAGAAACAAAGAGAATATTATGATAATATACAGTCGGAGTTATTTAATGACTTATCGTGGGCAGATAGGATAGACTTATACAGTATTGCACTTAAAGTTCAAGAAGCGAGTATGAACCAAATGTTAAGCTCAATATATCAAGAATATTTTCATATCACAATATCTGAAAGTGATAAAGTATTCAAGAAGGAATATTTCCAATATATAGATGCTAAATTCAGAATAATAAATAACAATACATTTGTTGATATAGAAGATAAGACTTATCCAATAAATATAGAATTTGGAGTAGACCTAGCTGCAGGGTTACAAACATCTGATGATACGTGTATAACAATAGTAGGCAAACTGCCAGATGAGAGGATAATAATATTTAACACTATATTTGGGAAGTTTGGAATACGGGACATATTAAGAGATGAGACTGCAAACAGGTATAAAAAAATAGAAACGAATATAGATAATATATTGAAACGAGGCTACGTAGATGAGATTATAAGACAGATATATAAATGGAGACCAAGTAAAGTTAAGATAGGTATAGCAGGTCAAGAGATAGCTATTATAAATGAAATGAGAAGGATATTCACAGAAAACAAAATATATGTTCCAATATACACATATACACAAACGGCTAAACAAGGGACAAAAGAAGACCGTATCAAAGATATTCTATTACAATACTATCAGACTAAGATGATATATCATAATATGCCATTAGAGAAATTAGAATATCAATTAGAATGGTTAGGCAAAGTAAAAAATGATGACGTTGCTGACGCTACTGCCAACGCAATATTAAATTTAGGAGTTCCTTACCACATATATATAGACACATCAAAAGAAGAAGATATATACATACCAAGATTTACTAAAGATATTTGGCGGTTAAATTAACCATATAATTCATCTAGAATAGAATGGGGGCAATATTCACATCGTTGATTTATCAACTTTAATTCCCAATCAATTTGCGATTTTTATGCGTAATCATAAGAGAAGATAAAGACTAGTCTCATTGGGTAAATATATAAAGCAAACATATATAGTATAAGAGTACTAAAGTAAAAATATAAAGCGAATATTATGATACAAATAATTGAGGGATGGATAAGTAAAAATATAAAGCGAATATTATAATACGAATAATTGAGGGATGGATAAGTAAAAATATAAAGTCCATTAATAATATCCAATAACTTAACAATAGGAGGTACAAATGAAAATGTCCAAATTTGAGAAATCCACAGCGAAATTTATTGAAGCTATGGAATGGGAGTACAAGTTATTCAAAGATTTAGAAAGCAAATATAGCTTAACTGATATTGATTATATTATTAATAAGTATAATCTTAAAGTTTTTACGTTGAACGATTTTGCTATATCGGAAACATTAGCATTGCAGTATCTATACTACAAAGATCCAACATTTAATAAAGCATTAGAGATTGCTAAGCGCAAAGGATTTAGTATTGAAAAATGTAATGCTTTACTATTAGCAAATTTATTATTTTTAGAAAATTATATTAGTTATTTAAAATATCAAACAAATTATCAATAATAATAGGAGGTTATATGTTCGAAGAATTAAAAGAAGCCAAACCATATGATTACGATTTAAGATATTGGGAATTACATGTCTATCAACCTATAATGGAAAATATGATGAAAGAGAAGAAATATGAGAGCAAAGAAGAAGTTATCAAAGAATTAGATAAGAAATATGATCCAATCAAATTCCCAATATTAAGGGGACAAGCAGCAATATATTATTTATATGTTATGGACCCTATTTTAGAGATTGCATTCAAATTAGCAACAAAAAAAAATTTAGATTTGTTACAATGCAATTCAGAAACATTAGCAAGCTTAATATTTAGAGAAAAATTTAGAGAATATCTAGATACAAATTTTATCTATTTTATAAAGCCTAGAACTAAAGAGGGAATTTTCAGTTAATAAGTATAATACAACCAATAACAAATAATAGGAGGGCGAAATGCCAAAAGTAAGAATTGATGACGTAAATCTTTATTTCAAAAGCATTAAAGATATGGAATATGTGTTAAGCCATATGTCACTATTATCAGTGCAATCACATATTCGTATAATTAGAAAACTAAAACTTACTCCAGAAGATTTGAAAAGATTTAATAATACATATATAGAATATAATGGAGTAAGAATATACACAAATGATAATATACAAGATGTAGCAAACAAAATAGGAATAATAACAGTTAAAAGAATAAAAAACAAAGATAATAAAGATTAAATAACTTATGAAGAAAAAGAAAAATATTAATTGAGATATTACAAAAAAAATATTATATTTAAAATCACTATTTTATTAAGTGCGTAATTCATTAACAAACCAAAATGGAGTTTTAAAATGGCAGATTTAATCATTCTCTACGGCGAAAGTGGTACAGGTAAAACCACATCATTACGTAATATGAATCCAGCTGAAACATTTGTAGTGTCTTGTGCAGGAAAGAAATTTATTGGTTGGAAGAAATATTACAATGAAGACAAAGCAAAGACTAATATTGTCTTGAATATTGAAAACCCAATGAAAATATTAGACATAATGGATTTTGTTGACAAGAAAAGAAAAGAAATCAAATATTTAATTATTGACGATTTTTGGTATAGTATCTCACTTGAGTTCCTAACAAGAGCAAAAGAGAAAGGTTGGGATAAATATACTGATTTTGCAAATTATTTCACATTGCCAATGTTAAAGATAAAGAATTTAAGAGATGATTTAACAGTAGTATTTATACTCCATACGGAGACTGAAACAGTTGAAAGTATAAGATATAGAAGAATAAAAACATTAGGCAAACTTGTGAATGAAAAGATAGGATTAGAAGGATTGACAAATGTTGTGCTTGAGAGTACAGTTTATAGAGATAATGAAGGGGCATTGCAGTATGCTTATAGAGTAAAGAATGATGGTGCTTCAATAACCAAAACACCATTTGGAATGTTTGAAGATAATGTTGAATATATCCCAAATGATTTGAAAGCATTCTTTGATATATATAATAAATTCAAAGAAGAAAATATGTAATAATAACTTAAACAAAAGAGGGACGACTAAAAATGGTAACATATAATGTAGCTAAAGATTATACCATAGACTTTCAAATGGCTGGAGTGGATATTAGATATTGTATAATTAAAGATATTCAATATATAGAAAATAAAATAAATAGTGAAGAAGATTGGGCGTTTTTTGTATTTAAAGATACTAGCAAAAAATTATATTTTAAAACAGTTTGCACTAAGTTTGAAAAAAAAATGCTCGACTTTAGGTTTAGAGCCATTTGTTCGAGGTTAGGTATTCAAAAAGTTAAAATTTACGACTATAAAATAATAAACAAAGAAGATTTTATTAGTAAAGGACTGTTATTGTTGGAGTATGATAAGAGGAATAAATATAATAATTTTAACAATCCAGCAATATATAAAAAATTCTACTTTGTATTATAAAATCTTAAGTATAAATAACAACAATAAAGGATAATGGAGTAAAAAAAATGGAAATATATGATATAAAAGATGAATGTGATTCCTACCTCTTACATGAGGGGAAACTACTCCGTTATTATACAATTAAAGATATTAGATACGTAAAAGAAAGGGTATGGTTAAGGAATTACAGAACCTATTTTGAATTTGAGGAAACAGATAAAAAATTATATTTCAATACAGTTATTATAGACTTTGGGACAATAGATTTGCTTAGCCCTATGTTTACAATTATCTGTATAAAATTAGGTATTCCAAAAGTTAAAATCCATAATTATAGAATAGTAAATAAAGAAGATTTTATTGGCAAGAAATTGTTGATGGTAGATTTCGAAATGTATAATATTGATTTTGAGAATGCTTATCCAACAGAATATTTAGGACCATTCTTTTAAGATAAAAATATTTAAAGTGTATAACAATTATTAAAATTAAAAATAACAGGAGTTCAAAAATGCAAACTATAAGAATAACAGAAACAAATAATAATTATTATTCAAAAGATGGGATAAGAATTAACGATTACAAAATTAAAGATATCATATCAGATGAAAATAATAAAAAGATTTACTTTACATTTGAGAATACATATAGAAGATATTATTTTGATATATTCTATAATAATATGATTAGTTATAAATTTAAAAATATTTGTTTAAAATTAGGAATTACAGAAGTTAGGATTGACAAAGATATGATAGTAAACAAAAATGATTTTATTGGGAAGTCATTAAGATTATTAGAATATGTTAATGGTACTTATAAGAAAGATGGCAATGAATATCCTAACTATATATTTTGGAACAAAGCATATAATGCGAAAGATAGTTATGAGAAGATTGTAGAAGAATTTAAAGCAGCTGGTATCTCCTATAGTAAGCCAAATATTAATAACAAATCTAATAATGAGAATTATCAAATAGCACAAAATTTAGATAATATGAATAATACACCTGTTGATGATGATACAGTTCCATTTTAGATAAATACTAATAAATGATATAAAGCCGAATAAACTAAACTAAAAGGCTACATATGTACTATGAATATGTTGAAGATTTGACCAAAAGGGGTAAGTTTCTTACCCCATTTGAATTATCAAAGGTGAAGCCTAATTTAAAGCCTTTATATCGTTCTATGTTTGGTTATGATGATGATATTATAGACTATTACCAAAAGAATAAAACAACTAGTGGCTATGCAGGAAATAGATTTATACAAACAATAATATTAGATGTTGATACAAAAGAGAGTGCAATAGAAGATACAATAAATGTAATAGAAAAAATATATGAACTAGGTTTAAAAGAAGAAAATTTTACTTTGTATTTTTCAGGGCATAAAGGATTTCATATACATTTACCAAACATATTCGATATAAAGCCTTCACCTGACGCTATAGTAAAAGTTAAAACACTATTATATAAAGTGTTTAAACAACAATTTGACAAAGGTCTGCTTGACAACATATATGATGCAGGACGTATTATAAGATTGCCATTAAGCATAAATACAGGAAGTAATTTATACAAAGTTCCCCTTACAGTAGAAGAATTACATAAAGGGATAGAGTATATTATGGAGAAAGCTAAAAAGAACAATTATGAATTATACAAAATCAAGCCGATAATAATTGATATACCAAAAGACGAACTATTAATAGTGCAATCAAAAGAAATAACTCCTATACAGAATTCACCTAATATGCGTCATTTATCTCGTAAGTACATATGTATAGAGAATATGTTAAGTAACCCAGCAATTGTAGGACATAGGCATAAGATGTTATTAGTAATAGTATCCACCTTGTTAAGAATTGGAACACCAGAAAATATGGTATATAAACAAGTTAAAGAATGGAGTAATTTAGATAATGATGAATTAGAGAAAATATTTGAGAGTGTGAAAGAAAAAGGTTACCATTATAGTTGCGAAAGTGAATATATGATGAAATATTGTGACAAACAATGCATTTATTACAATAGGAAAGAAGATAAAATTATTGAGACGGCAAAGGATATATTAGAAAAATACAAATATATGCTAAATACTGAATATATTGATTTAAACAAATATTATAAATGTGGTATATTTAGGATATATCCTGAAGAATTAGTAATTATAATGGGCGATACTGGAACTAACAAAAGTACATTAGTACAAAATTTAGTTATACTATTTGGGAAAAGCACATTATATATCAATACAGAGATGGGTGGATACTTATTATTAAGAAGGTTTAACCAAATCATAAAGGGGAATAAGCAAATAGATGAGACGGATATATTTGACAATATAACTTTTATAAATGACAAAATAACATTAGAGCAGCTTGATAGTGCAATCTATAATATTAATCCTAAGATACTAGTGGTGGATGTATTAGAAGATATTATAACTAATGCTAAAGATAGTACGCAAGCTGGTAGTATAATAGCTACAGAATTAAAAGCAATTGCCAAAAAATATAAGATAATAGTTATAGCAGTGCATCATATTAATAAGCAAGCAGGTTTAGCAAAAACTATTAGTGTCCACGCAGCTAAAGGGGCAAGTACAATTGTACAGAAGGCTGATAAAGTATTATTTATAACAGCAGAAGATAATAAGAGGATATTGAATACATTAAAATCAAGAGATGAAAACAAGATAAAATTAGAATTTGTATTTGACCCAATAACATTTAGATTAATAAATATTAAGGAGTTATATGAAGAAAATAGTGGCAATTGATCCAGGCAAAAATGGGGCTTATAGTATATTTGAAGGTGACCAATTTGTTAATGTTTATTATTTAGATGATTTTGAAGATTATAGACGTATAATTGACTATAAGCCTGACGCTATAATCATTGAATATGTACATGCTTTTCCAAATCAAGGAACAGTTAGTATGTTCACATTCGGCTATTATACGGGAATAGCAATAATGACAGCAATGTTAGCAACAGAAAACGTTTATAAAGTAGACCCCACTAAATGGCGGCGATACTTCAGATTGTTAACAGGTAAGTATGCAGAGCGTAAAAGTAAAGCATACCTTGAAGCTAAAAAATACACAAGCAAAGTAAATTTAAGAACAGCTGACGCTTTCTTAATAGGATTATACGGGATTAAAGCACTAGAATTATATAAGGAGTAAACAAATGAGAATTACATATCATAACAAAGATGGTACAGTTCGAACAGTATATTGTAATGTGACTAATAATATCACTGGATTACAAGCTGCAAAAATTTTACGCCCGAATGATAATTTTGTAGAAGTTACAATTGATTATAATAATATTATAGTTAAATATAGCAGAGAACAAGTATTAGAAGGTATTAAAGTAAAACAAAAAGGAGAATAATTATGGAAACTAAAAAAATATTAGTAAGCCCAACAGCATATAGTATATTAGAAGAAGAAGGAGAAGATATGTCAAAATATGAAATATATGTACCAAAAGAAGAAATAGCACCAGACCCCACAGAAGAAGAATTAAAAAATATTTTATGGGATTTAACAGATGAAGATATAGCATTGCATAATATATGGAACGTAACTAGTGATGAATTAAAAGAATTAGAGGAAAAGGGATTGTTTCGTAAAACAGATAAGAGTAATAAATAAACATTACAGGGCACTTTATGTGCCCTATATTAACAAACAATGAGGGGTAAACAAAATGGGCAGAAGAATATTTATTACAAGAAATATGCACTCATTTATCAATTTGAATTCTAAAAAACGTGTATCAGAAGATATTAAGTACTTGTTAATAACAGCATTAGATTTATTGAATAAACGACCAGAACTATATGAAGAATGTAAATTTGTATGGAAAACAGCAAGACCAATTAATATACCAAAAGAATTAGCAGAACGTGTAGAAAAAACAAAGCCAGAGAATATGCCATTGAGCAAGCATATAAATAACCTAATACAAACATTATTATACAACACACATTTTGTATTAGAAAATTGATAAACTTAAAATAAACAAAAAAACAAACGGAGGATGTCATGAAACTTAATTTTTACCAGCTTCGTAAAAGTATAAAGGATAACAATTATACTCCTGTGAAAATTAATTTTAGAAAACCTTTATACTTATGTTCATTAAATGTTAACCAATTAATTTCTTTATCTTATTATTTAGATTTATATTTAAACCTGGTGGAAAATTGGGACTTTGAAAAATTATATTTAAAAAGGACAAAAAAGCAAATATTTCTTGATGGAGAAAATATAGCAAAGCCTATTTATATTTGTGAAGCAAAAGATTTAGAATTATAAAAATTATGATAAAAATAAAACTTTAAACATAATAAGGAGATTTAACATGTATACAGTAAAACCAAGAACAAAAGAAGAACTTTTAAAAATTATTAACGATACCATTGCTGAAAAAGGTTATAATTGTGACTTGAATTTTATCGACACTTCTAAAATAATAGACATGTCATATTTATTTTATAAATCAGACTTTAATGGAGATATTTCTAAATGGAACGTTTCTAAAGTAAAGAAAATGATTAAAATGTTTTATAAATCAAAATTCAATGGGGATATTTCTAAATGGAATGTTAAAAAAGTAACTAATATGAGTTATATGTTTGCTTATTCACTATTTACTGGTGATATTTCAAAATGGAATGTTTCTAATGTAGTTAATATGAGCCATATGTTTGAAGGAACTGAATTTAATGGTGATATTTCTAAATGGGATACATATAATGTAGAAGATATGTCTTTTATGTTTTCAAATTCTAAGTTTAATGGAAATATTTCTAAGTGGAACGTTTCTAATGTAAAAAATATGAGTAATATGTTTGATACGTCTGAATTTAATGGTGATATTTCTAAATGGAATGTCAGTAATGTAGAAAACATGAGTTTTATGTTTTATGATTCTGAATTTAATGGAGATATTTCTAAGTGGAACGTTTCTAATGTAGAAAATATGGAAGGGATGTTTGCAAGTTCTAAATTTAATAGAGATATTTCTAAGTGGAACGTTTCTAATGTAGAAAATATGGAAGGGATATTTGCAAGATCTAAATTTAATGGAGATATTTCTAAGTGGAACGTTTCTAATGTAAGAAACATGAGTTATATGTTTGCTAATTCAGAATTTAATGGTGATATTTCTAAGTGGAACGTTTCTAATGTAGAAGATATGGCAGGGATGTTTTCATACTCTAAGTTTAATAATGATATTTCTAAGTGGAATGTTTCTAATGTAGAAGATATGGGATATATGTTTTCTAATTCTGTGTTTACTGGTAATATTTCAGAATGGAATGTTTCTAATGTAAGAAATATGGGATATATGTTTGCTGGTTCAAAATTTAATAAAGATATTTCTAAATGGAATGTTTCTAATGTAAAGGATATAAGCTATATGTTTACAAATGATGAAGGATAAATTATTAATAAAGGCGTTTCAAAACGAAATGCCTTTTAATTATATATTATTAAAATAAGAAACTAAAGGGTTAAAATGAAAAATATTAATTTATTTCCTATAAGAACAAGAGAAGATTTAGAAAATCTTCTTCATTCGTTTATTTCGAACGAAGTAAACGAATTTAATGATTATATAGATACTAAAGATATATCAGAAGAAATTATGTTAGATTTCTTTCTTCCATGGATACAAATAGAAGAAATTTATGAAGAAGAAAATGAAGAAATAAATGAATGTTACATCAAAAGCAGTTTAATTAAAGATATTTTTGAACAAGTTTTTAAAAATAGTGATGAAATTTATTTAATTTTAGAAAAAGTTAAAGAGTATAATTGGATTGATGAAAATGGAATGAGATTATTTTTAAAAATACTTGTAAGAGTTTCTGAAAATCTTTTATTAGTATTTTCAAAAGATATGGAAATTTTCTATGATCGCGAAAAGAAAAAATTCGATATTTATCATACAGCTTTAAATTTTTAATATTTAAATACGATTTTATTAAAAATTAAAATTGATATAACAATTTTATTAATAATTAATAAAATAAAAGGATAAAGCATGTGTAAAAAAATAGCAGAAAGTTGCCTTTGTAAAATTTATTCTAATAAAATCCTTGATGCTATTAAAGATTTAATTTTAAATAATAAAATTGAAGTTGACTTTGATAAACCAGTTATTTATAAAGGATTTTTAAAGAAATTTATTCTTCCTAATGCTTGTATTATTAAAAATAAAGGAAGATTTTTTTCAACTAAATTAACTGAAGATGATTTAAAAAAAAATTGAAGATGATTCTATGGAAAATATTGAAGTATCTAAATTAAAGAAAATTGATGTTAAAATTCATGAAAATA